>Ga0157374_10006092_pt1 | contig 10208 bp, 14 predicted proteins | sample M25metaG_FD_115308 | JGI IMG/M metagenome (GOLD analysis project Ga0157374, IMG submission 115308) | Miscanthus rhizosphere microbial communities from Kellogg Biological Station, Michigan, USA - M2-5 metaG | ecosystem: Host-associated > Plants > Roots > Rhizosphere > Soil | place: USA: Michigan... | reverse complement strand
TTGGTGAAGATCGCGCCAAACGCGGCCACGCCGATCGAGCCGCCGATCTGCCGGAATAACGTCGAGCCAGACGTGGCAACGCCGATCTCACTGTGATCGACGGAGTTCTGAGCGGCCAGCACCAGCACCTGCATGACCATGCCCAGGCCCAGGCCGAGCACCACCATCGCCACGATCGTCTGCCAGATCGGCGTGCCCACCTCCAGCCGCGACAACATCAGCACCGCCACGGTCATGATCGCCGTGCCGATGATGGGAAACGGCTTGTAGCGGCCGTAGCGGCTGATCAGCTGACCGCTGAGGATGGAGGTGAACAGCAGGCCCACCATCAGCGGCGTCAGGGTCAGTCCCGAGCTGGTCGGGCTGTGCCCCTTCACAACCTGGAGGTACAGCGGTAGGTACGTGATCGCGCCGAACAGCGCCAGGCCGACGATGAAGCCGACGGCGCTGGTCACAACGAACACGCGGTTTCGGAACAGCTCGAGCGGCAGGATCGGCTCGGCGGCGCGGCGCTCCGCGAACGGGAAGGCGACCAGCGTGACGACACCGACGGCCAGCATGGTGAGCGCCTCCGGCGACCCCCAGGCGTAGGTGGTGCCGCCGAGGCTGGTGAACAGCACGATGGCGGTGAGTCCGGTCGCCAGCAGCCACGCGCCCAGGTAGTCGATGCTGTGGCGGACGTGCTCGGCGCGCGAGTGGAACGCAACCCCGATCACGATCAGCGCGATCGCCCCGACCGGCAGGTTCACGTAGAAGATCCAACGCCAGGACAGGTTGTCGACGAAGAAGCCGCCCAGCAGCGGGCCGATCACCGTCGACACGCCGAAGACGGCGCCGAAAAATCCCTGGTAGCGGCCGCGCTCGCGCGGCGAAAAGATGTCGCCGACGACCGCCAGCGTCAGCACGATCAGCCCGCCGCCGCCCAGTCCCTGCAGGGCTCGGAACGCGATCAGTTCGGTCATGTTCTGGCTGAGCCCGCACAGCACAGAGCCGATCAGGAACAGCACGATCGACGCCTGTAGCAGCGGCTTTCGGCCGTACAGATCGCCGAGCTTGCCGTACAGGGGGCCGGACACGGTGGACGCGAGCAGGTAGGCGGTCACCACCCAGGATAGGTGCGACAGGCCGCCGAGGTCGCCGACGATGGTGGGCAGCGCGGTCGAGACGATCGTCTGGTCGAGCGAGGCCAGCAGCAGCACCAGCATCAGCGCTGCGAAGATCAGACGGACGCGCTGCGGGGGTGCCGAGGCGGCCGCTGTGGGCGTGCTCACTGGCGCCTCCCGAAGCGTTGCTCACGAAGGCAACGCATCGACTCGCTGAGCTGGTCGTCATCGAGCGGCGGCTGCGTCTGCGGCGTCGCCGCCTCCGCGCGCAGGCCGTCCAGCAGCCAGTGCAGATGACGCCGCCAGACCTCGGGCGCAGTATCAGCGGTGGCGTCGATCACCGGGGCGAACGACCACAGCAGCAGGGCCAGGTCGGCGACTGTGAAGTCGGGCCGCAGCGACCCCTGGTCGCGTGCGCGGCCGATCAGCTCGTCGAACTGCGTCCGCATCTGCGCGCGCGTCTCGGCCAGCCGGCCCTCGCCGGGCGGGTAGCGCAAGAAGATCTCCTTGAGCACGCGGTCGCTGCGCTGCAGCTCGAGCGTCGCCTCCAGGAAGCCGACCAGCCCGGCCCAGGCGTCAGGCTCGGCGAGCCCGGCCTCGGCCAGGGCGAGAAACTCTCCGACGCGCTCGGCGAAGATCGCCTCCACCAGCGCCTCACGGGTCGGGAAGTGCCGGTAAAGGGTGCCGGTGCCGACGCCGGCCCGGCGGGCGATCTCGTCCAGACGCGCGTCGACGCCGTGCTCGGCGAACGACTCACGGGCCGCGGCGATCAGCAGCGCGCGGTTTCGCTGGGCGTCGCGCCGCGAGCCCCGTTCGGGTGCAGAAATTCCGGCCACCGACTCACGGTAGCAGAAGCGGAGAGCGTGTCCGTTTAGTTCAGCTGCTGCTCTTGGCGGCCTCCGTCTTCACGCTCTCGACGCTGTCCGCGTCGACCTGGTGCTTCGCCACCTTCTCGGCGTTCCGCAGCTGCTTCTCGATCTCGGTCACCCAGCGCTCCTCGAATACCGCCACGATGCCGGAACTGTTCGGCGGCAGCGAGTCCTCGACGTCCGCCTTGATCTCGCTCTTGAGGTGATGATCGAGCAGCGCGCCGGCACCCGCCCCGATGCCGCCGCCGACTACGGCCGAAGCCAGCAGCGAGGGCGGGAAGATGAGGCCGATGATGGCGCCGCCCACCACACCCAGCGTGGCGCCCACGCCGACCTCGTGGCCGTTGTCCTCCACATTGATCTTGCCGTCGGCGTCGCGCCGAACGAGCACCATGGCGTCGACGGTGATCACTCGCTCGCGTGCGAGCTGCTTGAGACCGTCCCAGTCGGCCTGGGCGGCGTCGGCGTCGGAGTAGGCGGCGATGTAGAGATCGATGGGCGGCTTGTCAGCCATGGTGTGGTCTCCCTCGGGTCGCGGTCGGCGTGTGGCGACGATCATAGGTCGGGTGCTCGCGATCGGGCGGTGACCCGCCTTGTGTACCATCGCCGCCATGGCGTATGACGAGGCGCTCGCGGAGCGGATACGGGAGCTGGTCGCCGGCGAGCACGAGCTGACCGAGAAGCAGATGTTCGGCGGGCTGGCCTTCCTGATCGGCGGCAATATGGCGGTGGCCGCGAGCGGCCAAAGCGGTCTGCTGGTGCGCGTCGACCCGGCCATGTCGGACGAACTGGTGGCGACCACGGACGCCCGCCCGATGGAGATGCGCGGCCGACCGATGCAGGGGTGGCTGCGGGTGCGCTCCGAGCACATTCAGACCCGGGCGCAGCTGGCGGAGTGGGTCACGCTGGGTACGACCTACGCCCGCACGCTGCCCTCGAAGTGATGGCCCTCAGCGCGGCCGCGGATCGCCGATCCAGTAGCGCGGGCCGGGCCCGAGGCGGGCGGCCCGGTCGCCCGGGTTCGCCAGCCGGCAGCGGTCGAGTGACAGGCACCCGCACCCGATGCACTGGGTCAGCCCCGCCCGCAGGCGTTCCAGCTCGTTGATCCGCTCGTCGATGCGCGATGTCCAGGTGCGTGACAGGCGCGACCAGTCGCGGCGGGTGGGCGCACGGCCGGGAGGCAACTTGCCCAGCTCGACTGCGATCTCGTCCAGGGTCAGCCCTACCCGCTGGGCGAAGACGACGAACGCGATTCGCCGCAGCACCGCCCGCGGGTAGCGGCGGTGGCCCGACCCCGACCGCTCCGAGGCGATCAGGCCGCGCTGCTCGTAGAAGCGCAGCGCGGACGCGGCGACCCCGCTTCGCCGCGAGACGTCTCCGATCGTGAGCAGTTCCGGCATCTCTGCAGTGAACCACGCCGGCCGTTTGACTTCAAGTTAACTTGAAGTTGTAACCTGGAGTTCGAGCATCCGAGGACCACTCTGGAGGAACCCATGACGAGCGAGCAGACAGCGAGCCAGACGATCACGGCGGAGGTCACGTCCTGGCCGGGCGTCACCGCCGGGCCCGGCCGCCGCGCCGAGTACGCATTCACGGTGGGACGACGCGAGATCGGCCACCTGCACGGCGATCACGCCGCGCACTTCTCGTTCCCGAAGGCCGTGTGGGCCGAGCTGATGGCGGAGGGCCGGATCGTGCCGCACCCCGTCTTTCCCGATTCGCAGGGGCCGGCCGCTCGCCGCATCAACGGCGACGACGACGTGCGCGACGTGATCGCGCTGATGCGGCTCAACTACGACCGCGCCGTCGCCCGGCACGGCGTGCCCGCCAGCGCATGAGCACCCTCGCGATCACTCCGCACCTGGTCGTCCGGGATGCCGCGGCCGCCGCCGAGTGGTACACCGCCGTGCTCGGTGCCGAGGAGCGCAGCCGGCTTGCCGTGCCGGGCGGCAAGCTGATGCAGCTGGAGCTCGGGTTCGGCTCATCGACGGTGATGCTGGCCGATGAGTTCCCCGAGATGGGCGTGCTCTCGCCGCTCAGCATCGGCGGAACGGCGAACGTGTTGCACCTGTCGACCGACGACGTGGACGCCGTCTGGCAGCGCGCAATCGACCGCGGCGCCGAGGTGCGCCAGCCGCTGGCCGAGGCCTTCTGGGGCGAGCGCTACGGGCAGATCACCGATCCGTTCGGCCATCGCTGGGGGCTCGCACAGCACGTCCGCGACGTCCCGCGCGAGCAGCTCGAGCGCGCCGTGGCAGAGCTGTTCGCCGGATAGCTCCGCCGGTGGGTCACCGGGCGCAGCTTCCGTGCTGCTCGGCGTCGGGGATGCCCTCGTAAACCTCGGTCGAGACGATCGGCTCGTTCGGGACGATCTTCGGGTTGATCCGGTACAGCCGCTGCCGGCCGTGGTCGCGCACCTCCACACCGCCCCCACCCGCGCAGCACCCGCAGGTGCCTCGACACCTGCGAGGACGCCGGCGCGGCTTGAACCGGCATCACGCGGTGGGTACTGTTGAGGGGTGATCTCGGACACCAGCGCCTCCCCAGTCCTCACCCGCGACGAGTCGCACGCCCTGTTCGGGCAGACGATGGGATTCGTGGCGCTGACCTCAGCGTTCTTCGCGCTGGGCGCCTACCTCGGCCGCGACATGGCCTATCAGTGGGGCTGGCTGTGGTTCATCGTCGCGATCGTCTGCCTGTTCGGGCTGCAGGCGGCGGCGCACCGGTCGGAGCAGCTCGCCATCGTCCTGCTGCTCACGTTCGGCCTCGTGATGGGGCTCGCGGTTGCGCCCACGATCGCCTACTACGTCAGCACGAACCCGCAGGCGGTGTGGCAGGCGGGTGGCGCCACCGCGCTGTTCATCGCCGGGTTCGGAGCCGCCGGATACGCCACCCGGCGCGACCTCTCCGGCCTCGCCCGGCTCCTCTTCTTCGCGCTGCTGGCGCTGATCATCTTCGGCATCGTCACGATCTTCGTGCGGATCCCCAACGGCCAGCTGATCTACGCGGTGCTGGGACTGATCATCTTCGCCGGCTTCACGATGGTCGACTTCCAGCGCCTGCGCCGCTCCCAGGACATCCGGGTCGCGCCGCTGCTGGCGGCCTCGATCTTCCTCGACGTCCTGAACGTCTTCCTGTTCTTCCTCAGCATCTTCGGGCGCCGCTAGCCCGAGCCGTCTTCGAGAGCTCCCAGTAGCGCCTCAAGACTGACAGCCGTATCATCGTCCCAGGGATCGCTCTCACCCGCGACCCGTCGCGGGGCGGAGTGTCCGGTTGTCGGGGAAGGGTCCAGAGATGAAACGGCTGTTCACCGTCGTCACCGCCATCATCGTCGCAGCGGCGGCGGTCACCGTCCGGCCCGCTACAGCGGCGTTTCACGGCGCGAACGGCTTGCTCGCATTCGACGACGCATACACGCACAACATCTACACCGTCCAGATCAACGGCACCCACCTGAGGAAGCTGACCTCCGACGGGAGGAGCGTCTCGCCGCGGTGGTCGCCAGACGGAACCAAGATCGCATTCAGCCGCTCCGGGCAGCTCTGGGTGATGAACGCCAACGGTACGAACCCGCATCGTGTCGGCACGGTCACGAGGGCCTACCAACCGGCCTGGTCTGCCGACGCAAGGACGCTCGCCTACGTGCATGTCCCGACGAAGGGACAGGGGGGCGACATCTGGACGGTCCGGGTCGCCGGCGGCGGCGTCAGGCAGCTCACCGATGACGGCCGGACGACCTGCGGTGACTCGCATCCCGTGTACTCACCTCTTGGCGGCCTGATCGCCTACGACCAGCAGCCGGGTACGAAGAATCCGGACGGCGGTTGCACGCTCGATGGTGGCGACATCCGCGTGATCACGCGACGGCTCGCAACCGGCGTCACGCATGTCATCCCAGAAGCGGCAGATCCCGACTTCCTGGCAGACGGGAAAGGCCTCGTCCTCACGAGCAGCGTCGACGAGTTCGACCAGCCGAACGCACCGAACCTCTATGCGTCGAGCCTTACCGGTGGGATCACCCAGCGCCGGGCGCTTACCCGGTTCGTCTGCGCCGAGGGAGAAGCATGCTTCAGCGAGGGAGCGGCGGCTCCGAGCAGCACCTTCGCAAACACCGATGCGGTCTGGACATTCTCACGGCTCGGCGGCTCCGTATGCGTGCAGACGTCGGTCGCCATGACTCCCGGATATTGCACGATGCCCAAGGCCGGGGCGGTTCCATTGCCGCAGAACATCGACTGGCAACCGAGACCTTAGAACACAGCACCTAGCTCAATCCTCAGCCGTCGGCAGCGGGAGGTCGGACACGCGCAGCACGACCCCCGCGTCGCTCTAACGACGAACGCGATAGGCGACGAGCAGATAGCCGGTCGGCGACATCTCGCTTCGGATCGTTTCCAGCTGAATCGACGGCAAGCCATCAAGCAGCCGTCGTCCGCCGCCGGCGATCCTCGGCGCGATCACGAGCCTGAGCTCGTCGACCACGCCGGCGGCGAGCAGCGCCTGGGCGACCGAGATGCTCGCGTGAACGCCGACATCGCCTCCGGGCTGCTGCTTGAGATCCCGAACGAACTCGACCAGCCCGCCGTCGAGTACCGTCGCGTTGGCCCAATCGCGGTCAAGGGGCGTCGATGTGGCGACATGCTTCGTGACCCCATTGATGAACGTCGCGAATGGCTCGATCTCGCTGCTCGGCCAGAACTGCGCCCACGCGGTGTAGCTGCGGCGGCCGAGAATGACCGCGTCCTGGGTCGCGATCACAGCCGCCAAGTTGGCGTCCATCGCGTCGTCCCACTCGGCGATGAACGCATCCGGGTCCTCGGCAACCCCATCGAGGGACACCAACTCGTATACGACGACCTTTCGCACGCCCACACCTCCGTTTCGTCTCGATGCTACTGGCTGACTCTCTCTACCTACTGCTATGAGGTAATATCCTATGATCAATAGGAAGAAAGGAAGACGGATGAGGTCCACAGTACTCACGGAGAACCTGACGCAGCTGACCCGTTGGCGTTTCGTCAATGCGTTCCTCGTTCGCGAGGAAGACGGCTTCACATTGGTCGACACGACGCTCAGCGGGGGTGCCAGAGCGCTGATCGCTGCCGCGGAGGAAGCGGGCGGAGCCATCCGGCGGATCGCGTTGACGCACGGCCACGGCGATCACGTCGGCTCGCTCGACGCGCTGAAGCAGCGGCTGGGCGAGTCGGTTGAGGTGCTGATGCCCGAGGTGGATGCCCGCATCCTCGCCGGCGAGAAGGTCGTCGACGGCAAGCTGCCGGGCAGTTGGCCAAAGGTCGAAACGGCGCCGGACGTGCGGCTTTCGGCCGGCGACCGGGTCGGCAGCCTCGAGGTCGTGGCCAGTCCGGGTCACAGTCCCGGCCACGTCGCGTTCCTCGACACGCGCGACCGCACGCTGATCGCAGGCGACGTCTTCACCGCCTATGGCCACCTCGCGGTCACGAGCCATTTCTATCTCCGCTTTCCGTTTGCGGCGATGGCGACCTGGGACCGGGCGAAGGACGTCGACTCGGCACGGGCGTTGCGCGCGCTCGACCCGGCGCTGCTCGTGGTCGGGCACGGGCCTCCGCAACGCGATCCGGGTGCGGCGATGGACCGGGCGATCGCGCGCGCCCGCAAGTCTCTGCCGGCCGCGGACGCGGCGGTCCAGGCCTGATGGCTCGCGCCGGCCTCGACAGCGAGGCGGTTGTCGGCGCCGCCGAGCAGTTGGCGGACGCCAACGGTCTCGACGCGGTCACGCTGGCGATGCTTGCCCGACAACTCGGAGTACGTCCGCCCTCGCTCTACGTTCACATCGAGGGGCTCGCCGACCTGCGGCGGCGGCTCGCGGCTCGCGGTGCCCGCCGGCTCGCCGCGGCGATGCGGACGGCGGCCGCGGGCCGCGCCCGCGGCGACGCGCTCACGGCCGTGGCCGACGCCTACCGCAGCTACGCCCGCGAGCATCCGGGCAGCTACGCGGCCCTCCAGCGTGCACCCGACCCGGATGATGCGGAGACCACCGCCGCTGGCGCCGAGGCTGTCGAGGTCGTGCTTGCCGTGCTACGCGGCTACGGTCTCGAGTCGCACGACGCGATTCACGCCACCCGCATCATCCGCGCCGCGCTCCACGGATTCGTCTCGCTCGAAGCCGGCGGCGGCTTCGGTCTCCCGCTTGACGTCGACGACACCTTCGCCCGGCTCACGTATCTGCTCGACCAAGGACTGGGGGCCACAAGGCCTGGCGGGGCGGCGGCATAGGACCTCCGGCCTATCGACCCGCGAATCTTGGTCGGGTGAACGCGGTCCGAGCGAGCGGTCGCGCGCCCCGGGTCGACGCGAACGGTTGCGGCTGGCGCGGCTAAAGAGACCCAACGTCACCCGACGTCGTGCGTCATCTGGTCGATGCAGACCGTGACCGCGAGAATCAATGCGTCGTCCTGGCCGGGCGCGATCTCGATGCCGTAGGTGTCACGCACGCGGAACCACCGCTTCGACACTTCGGCCACCTTGTCGCCGCCGCGCTCGACCTTGTACTCGTGGTCGACGATGTTGCCCTTCGCCTCCATATCCTCGCCGTCCTCGACGTCGATCGAGAAGCGGTCGCGGAACGGGCTGACGAGCGCCTTCCTGACGGTGGCCACGGTGTGCCCGTCACGCTCGATCTTCATTTTGTCGCGCACGCTGAGCTTCTTCTCCTGGATCGTGAAGAGCGCGTCGCCTCCGGGCGTCTCGAGTACCAATGTGTCACGGATCCGAAACGCCTTCCCGTTCACTTTGAAGACCCGTTCGCCGTCGTCGGTCTCAATCCAGTAGTCGTCGCCGATCGCGAAGAGCTTCTCGCGCATCTGGTACTTCGTCCCGCCGTCGTCGCGGCGGCCTCTCAAGAGCGGCATCCTGAGCTCCTTCGTTGGCCGATCAACTCTAACCCGGGTAGCCCATCACGAGCACGTCCACCGTCACCGCGAGAAGCGGCGGGCGCCGCCGGGCAACAGCGGGCTCGTTGGTCTAGATTCGCCGGCGACCCCGCCCGGGAGTGACGGCCGCGGCTACGACCGCCGTCTTCGCGACCGGGGACGGGCCTGGCGTGACGGCCTTGGCAACGACCGCGGTCTTCGCCACCGGTGCGCCGATGACGCCGACTCTTCCTACGCGTGCTCGTCTAAGGGGCATGTTCAGGGTCCTTCGGTCGCGGTTGCGGTTGCTTCGTCCGCCTCGATGGAGGCGATGATCGCCTGGATGGGTATCCGTCCGGTGGCGATCAACTGGCCGCCGGAGCGGCGTGCTGCTGCTGCGAACGGGGCGGCCCATAGGTTCTCCCAGATCAGGACTCCGGCCGTGCTTCCCGGGTCCATGGCGGCTGCGAGGTTCTCGACGTCGTCCTCGGCCAACAGTTCCGCCAGCTGAGCCTCGAGTGCCTGAAGCTCTCCGAGTTCTTCGATGTCGGAAAGCTCCATCGCGTCGACCGTTCCGTCCTCGTTCTTGGTCAGGATCAGCACGTCGATCAGCCGGATCGTGCCCGAGTTGACCAACCGCACCAGCTCTTCGGCCATCTCGCCGGTAAAGTTGCTCGCGCCAGCCGGGAACTCGACGACGACGTAGTCGACAGGGCCGAGTTGGTCGAGCGGTGTCTCTGTCATCGCGTCCTCTTTTCGTTGGCCGAGTGAACTGAGTTTCCCGAAGGTCGGTGGCTCGTGGCCACCCTAGCCGATTCGATCCTCCGTTCACCGACCGCGAACCGAAGCGGTGTCGGCGGCGCCGCCCCTCAAGGGCACTGTAGGATGCCGCAGCCGACAAGACAGTCCTTGTGCCGGCAGCAACGCGACCGCTGCGCGATTGGCGCGGCCTATTGGGGAATTCGACGCGACCAAGCCTAGGCGCTCGCGAGGCGCGAGGAGGAGTCGACTATGACTGACGAGAGCCCACGGGACGCTCTGCCGATCCCGGACCGGCCGTTCGAGGGGACGCTTCCATTCGACGCGAACGACGCGAACACAGCCTTCCCGGCGATCGAGCCGCTGCGGCCGCCGGCCGGCGCCCCGAACGTGCTCGTCATCTTGCTCGACGATGTCGGCTTCGCCGCGTCGAGTGCGTTTGGCGGGCCGTGCGCGACGCCGACCGCCGAGCGGTTGGCTGGAAACGGCCTGAAGTACAACCGTTTCCACACGACGGCTCTCTGCGCGCCGACGCGGGCTGCGCTGCTGTCTGGGCGAAACCACCACACGGTCGGGATGGGGGTCAT
>Ga0157374_10006089_pt1 | contig 10210 bp, 12 predicted proteins | sample M25metaG_FD_115308 | JGI IMG/M metagenome (GOLD analysis project Ga0157374, IMG submission 115308) | Miscanthus rhizosphere microbial communities from Kellogg Biological Station, Michigan, USA - M2-5 metaG | ecosystem: Host-associated > Plants > Roots > Rhizosphere > Soil | place: USA: Michigan... | reverse complement strand
GTTCCAACCCGATGTGGCGATCCTCCGGCAACAGGCTGCACCCAGATTGACCTGCCCCAAGGTCCTTCCTCACTGGCCAGCAGAAGCTCGGTTCCATCCTTCGAGATGTCCTGAACAAAAGGTACATGGAGCGGAGAAGAGAGTGGCACGGCCTCTCCGCCATGTACGGAGACCTGCGCAAGGATGAGTCGTCCGTCGGGCAGCCATTCATTGAAGTAGACGCGCAACCCGTCGCTCACCAGAGGACCCACCTTTCTCTGGCCGTCACTGGTCAATGGCGTGAAGCGGACTACACGTGGCGTTCCTGCTTTCTTGAATAACGAAAGCCAGACGACAAGCCCAACCGCCAGGGCGGCTGCGCCGACGAGGATTGGCAGCAACCGCTTGAATAGATTTGTCGACTTTACTCGTTCGTCAATCGCCTTTTCGAGGGGGTCGTGATTTGTCCGCGAGGGAGCAGGCTCAACCGGCGCGATGAACCGATAGCCGCGCCGCGGCAGCGTCTCGACAAAACGCGGAGTTTCTGCCGAGTCGCCGAGAACCTCTCGGATTTTGTTGACGGCCGTGTTGAGGTTGCGCTCCACATCGACAAATGTGTCCGGCCAGAGACGCTTCTGCAATTCTTCCCGTGTCACAACGTCGCCAGCGCGCTCCAGCAGAATGGCAAGGACATGGAAGGGTTGGCCTGTGAGTTTGAGCCTGACTCCGCCTTTGCGCACTTCCTCGGTTCGAAGGTCAACCTCGAATGTCTCGAAACGAACTAAGGAAGTGGATCGGGAATCTTGCTCCACCATTCGGCCACCGCAATTGCTCAGTTTTAGCACTCAAGATTGAAGATTGTCGCTTAGATTCGGCATTCCTGTGATCCTCAATTTAGCCATCGCCTTCAGTGTTTTGAACTTTAGATAGAGTTCCGCGTGTGTTACCGCCTATACGGAAAGAATTCCAAACGGGGCCAAGAAAAGGTCCGTTTTAGCGAGACGCCAGGGCTGAAAACCTAACATCGACCTAACGTCTCGACTACCCATTGGAGGAATGGCCGCAACATGTGTGATGAGCGGCCTCAATGACTCATAGGCTTACACGACGAGATGCGAGAAGACTCAAGAAATAACGGGTTCAAATCCTCTCCCCCGACCATAAAGAGTTGATTCGGTTGGCTCAACTCTCACAGTTTCCGTAAGTCTCCCGGAGCACAACTACTGGGGATTGCTCATCGGCAGATAAAGAAGGCGCGATTCAGCAATGAGGATACCCGTGGCCTCCAGGCTATTGTGGCTACAGGAACGTTGCGCTCGCCCTAGTTGGATGATTGACTCGGCCTGAATGCGCCAACGCCAAATGCCAGTGTCGTGACAAGCGTAAGCGCCATCAGAACGGCCCATACTACCCAGTTCAAGTGGATAGCCGCGCCAACGGAAGTGGGCAGGGCTCATCGATTTACATCAATCCCAAACACTCGGAAATACTTCTTTATAAGCCTTCAGCGGTCGTTTCCTGGTGGAACGCCGACATCCATTTGCCGTTCTGCTTCTGCCAGACCGACGTGGCGATGACCCTTGCAACCTGCTTCTTGCCGCTGCAAGTTGCATCCTGGTTCGCGATATAAGTCATAACGGTCGTGTTTTTGTCGAGCCAGAGATAAGAAAAATCGGACAGTGAAAAGCTGTTGACCATGCATCCCGGGTCCACCATACTCTTCAGGATCTGTCGCTTCCCTTTGGCCACCGTCCCGTCCGCGATGTTGACGGCGTTCTCAGGCGTCATACCTTCAACCGACTTCGCGTCATGGTCTTTCCATGCCTGCCACCCGGCTTGCTCCTTACTTTGTAGAGCCTTCTCTGCGGCAGCATTCGTCTGTGAGTACAGCTGGATGCCCGACAACAGAAAAGCGAAACTCAGTGCTGTCAAAACGATCCTACGCATATTCATCCTCCCGTGCTTTGGCGTTTTTCGGCCATTTCTCAGCATCACACCGTGAAGTGCAATAGTCTGTCCTGTTTTGCTCACCCGCACTTGGTGGTGCAATAAGTCATTGCAGCAGCTGAACTCACCATCACAAAGGTCAAAGATCCCTTTCCAGCATCAGGCTGGTTGCCGGACAATATCGGGCACCTATGAAAAACACTCGAAGAAATATTTTAAAGAGCGTTGGAGCTTTTGGTTCCCTCGCAATCTCCAGTGGCTTGAGCGCAGCAAGCACATCCGAGCCAACGCAAGAGCAGAAGCTATCGAAACCGAGCGGTACGACTGCCATTCGTTGTGTCGTTACAGGGCAGACGAAATCCGGTAAGTCGGTGATCGTCAGCCAAGCACGGGTTTCGCCGGTGACGGTCGCATTGATGCCTGGCTATGAGTTCTACCGATTGTGGAGTAGCGACGATCAGCCACTGCTGCCATCCAATGGAACTCCGACAGAGGACACCCCGTGGTTCCCGCCGAAGCATGGCTTTCGTTTTGCTATGTTTACTGTTCCTCCGTCCACTACCGTCAGAACCGGGCCACCTCCCACTTCCGCCGAAGTGGAAGAAGTGCGGCAGAAACTGCCCGGCATGTTGGAAGTCCTGGAGGTCGATCATCCGGGCATGCACACAACTGACTCGGTAGACTTCGATGTTGTTGTATTCGGAGAAGTGGTGTTGGAGTTGGACGATGGGGTCGAGGCCATCTTGAAACCTGGCGATTGTGTCGTTCAGAACGGTACGCGTCACGCATGGCACAACCGTTCCAATAAGAAATGCGTGTTAGTTTCTTGCCTGATTGGTGCCGAGCGCAAGCGCTTCAGCTCGCCGTCAGGACTGGAAGGCAAATGAGGCACTCTTGAACAAGTCCCAGCCGCCACCGCACTCAGTGTTCCGCGGACTGGATCTCCTTGTAGAAGGAGCCGCGCGCAAGCGATTCTTCGCCGAGGACTGAAGGGTTGCGCACATTCCAGTCTTCGACCTGAGAATCTGGGGCACCTCAAGAATGAAGTTCTGTCCCGACCCGCCGGTTTTACGTCCCTGGCCGACATCGCGGTACCTATTTAGCGGTGCCATCAGTCGAGGCTCCGACTCCGCATAGCGTTGCGTTAATTTCAGCCCTGCTGGGAGAGATGGCGAAATCATCTGGATAGCTATACAAGCCCAGAACGTCCAGCCCAACGCGTGAAGTAGCTTTTGAGATATTGGGTGAAATCGTCGGCCTCAGTTGGAAGTTTCTTTCCTCGGTTGCTTATCTGATAGAACATCACTTCCACGACCGGGTTGATCAGGCGGCTCATCACTATTTTTCGATTTCTGCACGCCATCGCTCCGAATGACGGTATGACTGCGATGCCCTCATCGGCTTCGACCATCGCGATCTGCGTATCCAGCAGGTTGATCGTCGGTTTGAGACTTGGCACAGCGTGCGCCAACGCCAAATGCTTGTCCACAGCTTCCTGTATAGGGGTATGAGGTTGTAGGGAAATTAGCTTCTCTCCGTTCAGGGCGGACCATGTTGTGGATGCCCTGCGAAACTCAGGGCCTTTATCGGGACGTATCACCATCAATGGGAAATGAAGAAATGGAGTACGTCGGATGCCCGGCGTGGGCGAAAACATGCCGAGACCCAGGTCTAGTTTGCCCGCTTGGACCAATTGCAGGATGAAGGGCCCTCTTTCGTCAAACAATTGAACGTGGAGGTTCGGCTTGTGACTGCGGAACTCCTTGATCGCATGCGTCATGAGGTTGGCGGAGATCAAGGGCGGCGCACCCACGCTTAAAGACTGGCTCGCCTGGCTGGCGGAATGCCCAATTCGCGCTGAGGCAGAGTCCAACTCCGCCAGGCTCTTCTGAGCAGCCGTCAGGTACTCATTGCCGGAAGGCGTCAACGCGACTTGCCGAGTGGTTCGGTCGAATAGCCGAAATCCGAGCTGCATCTCGAGTTCACGAACCAGAACGCTCAATCCCGACGGCGTAATGAAGAGAGCCTCTGCAGCACGCGAGAAGCTGCGGTGCTGTGCCACCAGCAGGAAAGCTCTAAGCTGTCGCGACGTGAAATCCATTATTGATAATCACTCATGAAATATCAAATTATTATAGCTTGTGTCCAGAAGCTTTCACGGGTCAAATAGCGCTACATCGCTTCTGATGGATGTATGCAAGCAAATTGCAACAGGGAGCCTCGTGGAAGACTCGGCAGTCAAGCAGTTCGAAGCAGATCCCGAGGTGGGACGGTTCAGGGGAAGCGCCGTTCCGGACGGCCTGACACCCATTCAGGGGCTGATCTGCGCTGTCGCGTGTCTGGGATTCGCGTTCGATCTTTACGAGACTTTGATGCTGCCCCTCATCGTGCGTCCTGCACTTACGGACCTTGGAAATCTGAAGCCCGGGACGTCTTCGTTCAACCTGTGGATCGGGCTCCTGTTCTACGTTCCCAGCTTCGCTGCCGGCATTTGCGGGCTGCTCGGAGGCTATCTTACCGACCTTCTCGGCAGAAGACGCATTCTGGTGTGGAGCATTCTGCTCTATAGCGTGTCTGCATGTGCAGCGAGTTATTCCACTTCACTCGGCGAACTCCTGATACTGCGGTGTACGACCATGATTGGCGTCAGCGTAGAATTTGTGGCTGCAATCACCTGGCTCGCAGAGCTCTTTCCGTACGGTAAACGTAGAGAATCCGTGCTGGGCTACACGCAGGCGTTCCACACACTCGGGGGGCTCATGGTAACCGGGGCCTACTACTTGGCAGTCACCTATGCTGAACGATTGCCCATGATTCGCGGAGGACATGAGGCTTGGCGTTACACTCTGCTCTCCGGATTGATCCCGGCCATTCCGCTTCTTTTCGTCCGCCCGTTTCTGCCCGAGTCACCGATATGGCAGGAAAAGAGATTACACGGTCAGCTTGAACGCCCAGCTCTCCGCGAACTCTTTAAACCCGCCCTGAGGAAGACCACAGTGGTTGCGACGCTCCTATTCGCTTGTGCCTACGCCCTGCCTTCCGGCGCTCTTCAACAAACTGCGCGCATGATTCCCGGCCTTGCTGAAGTGCACAAGCTTGCACCACGCCAAATCGAGCAGGCAGTCAGTAGAGTGCAGATGTTTCAAGAGCTTGGCGGCTTGACGGGCCGCCTGCTCTTTGCAGTGCTGGTTATTCGCATCGTCTCGCAGCGACGCCGGCTGCGTTTCTTTTTCGCGCCGTCGTTGTTGGTTTTCGCGTGGCTCTATTTCTTCGCGGCGACTCGAAGCCTGGCATTTGTCCATCTTGGAATCTTTGTCGCCACCATGCTCTTCAACGGGTTACACAGTTTCTGGGGAAACTATCTGCCCAGGATGTTCCCGACACATCTACGAGGCACGGGCGAAAGCTTTGCTGCGAACATCGGCGGAAGGGTCCTCGGCGTTTCCGCCGCGCTCATCACCACGACGCTTTCAAACGTGATGCCTGGAGGTACTCCATCGGCAAAACTTGCTTACTCCGCGGGCGCTGTAAGTGTGTTTGCCGTGATTGTCGGGCTAGTCGGCAGTTGGTACCTGCGAGAACCCGCTGCAAATCAACTCCCCGACTGAGCTTGACTCCGCCCTGCCGAAGTCGCCCATGTGTCTGCCTTTGAAACTGCAAGGAGGATCTATGCAAACTACCGACGCATCCTTTGCGCACCAGTCTTCTGGCTCCGCTTATCTCCTGGACAATGCCGGTAAAGAGGCACCCGCGAGATTCGACGCTCTATCGGGTATCTACGATCAGCATACGATTCGTCACCTGGTGAACCGGGGCGTCACTGAGGGCTGGCATTGTCTCGAAGTAGGCGGAGGTGGAGGCTCGATCAGCTTATGGCTTGCCGACCGCGTGGGCCCGACTGGCCATGTCATTGCCACTGATATCGATCCGCGTTTTCTGGAACCGCTGATAGCAAAGAACCTCGAAGTGCAGCGGCACAACATCGCTACGGATTCATTGCCACAGTCGGCTTTTGACCTCATTCATGCTCGGCTCGTGCTCATCCACGTACCGGAACGAGAACAAGTGCTGGCCCGGCTTGTGGCGGCTCTGAAACCGGGAGGCTGGCTCATTGAAGAGGAGATCGATTCCGCCTCTCTGCTTCCAGATCCATCGATAAATTGCGACGAGGTTCTTTTGAAAACTCAAATAGCGGCGATGCGGCTGGTAGAGGATCACGGCGTCAGAAGGCGTTGGGGACGGCTACTCTTCGGCCGCCTTCGGGCCCTCGGCCTGATGAACGTCGACGCCGAGGCGACACTGTCTATGTGGCACTCTGGCTCGATCGGCGCGTCGATAGTTCGCGCCAATTTCGAGCAGCTCCGCGACCGCTTGATCGAGGGAGGTTACATCACTGTGCAAGAATTTGCAGACGATATCGCGCGCCTGAACGAACCGGATTTCATGGCCCCTTCTCCCATTATGTGGACGGCATGGGGACAGCGTCCGCCAGCGTGATCGGCCCACGATTCTGAATTGCATGATGACGTCGGTATTTGACGCAGCATTGCCAGCGATCCAGTTCGTGCGAACCTCAATTGTTCCGCACGGGCAATGCGCTCATCGAAAGCGGCTCGTCCCAGAAGAGCAAGATAGATATTGGGAAACGGGCATGGCGCCGTTTTTTCAGCGGCCGAGCGCCGCTGAATCGCTGTACGCTCGCCGACATATCGGTACCAGATTGCTGTTGAATGAGCGCATTGGCGATGATGCATAAATCGAGAAGCACCTTGGCTCGGATGTCCGATCCCTACGGCGTTTATCGGACCGATCCAGAAAGTGTTTCCTTCTATATAACTCACGAGTAGCCGACCATACACCAGGAACGCGAATTAAAATCTCTTTGGAGATTGGTCTATGCAGCGTGCCCGTGCGATCTACATGTTGCTATTCGCGCTCCTTTTCGTCCAACTTCTCTCAGCTCAATCATCGACCGGTGGTTTGAGTCTGGGTGCAAAGGAGCGGCAACGCGTGCTGGAAAGAGCAATCGCGGATCTGAAGCAGTATTACTTTGATCAGGACATAGCGCAGAAGACGATAGACGCTCTTCTGGCGCACGAACAAGCGGGCGATTACGACGCCGTGACCGATGGTCAGGCATTCGCCAATCTAGTCGCCCGCCATTTGATCGACGCGAGCCATGATGTTCATTTCACCGTGGAGTACACGCGAAACGTGTTTCCAGATTTCTCGAAGCCGCCACCGCCAGAAGCCCGGGCGCGATACAAGGCCGCTATGGAGCAGGGTAACTGCACGTTCGAAAAGGTCGAGGTCAGACCGAACAATGTGGGTTACATCAAGCTCAATTCATTTCCCGATGTTGCAGCGTGCCAATCGAAGGCAGAATCCACAATGAACGCTCTGAACCACGTGGATGCGCTGATCTTCGATTTGCGCGACAATCGCGGAGGCAACGGCAATATGGCTGTTTTCCTTGCCGGATATCTATTTGACCACCCGGAATACATGTTCAACGCGAGAGACCCGATCACGGAGCAGACCTGGACGCGCTCTCCTGTTGCCGGAAGTCTCCTGGTGGATAAGCCAGTCTATATCCTGACTTCATCCCGAACCTACTCTGCGGCCGAGCAGTTCAGCTATGACCTGAAGATGCTGAAGCGCGCAACGCTCGTGGGCGAAACCACGGGTGGAGCATCACACGAGGGCGTTCTGCACAACCTTGATGATCATTTCGCGATCGGAATTCCGGAGCACAGGCCCATCAATCCTTACTCTGATAAGGATTGGGCAGTCACGGGGGTAGAACCTGACGTCAAAGTGGGAGCCGCCGATGCGCTTGCTACAGGGGAGAAACTGGCGCAAGGAAAAGTGCACAAGAGATAGGAACGGTGATCATTAAAGATTTCGGTATCTTTGAAAGCGAAATGACACTCCCGATTGCGCGACATGTTCGCTGCGTAATCGCCGACACGTTCCGCCAATGCTCCAACAGCAGTTAGGTTCCGCGTTCTGGTCGAATGACCGGAACAACAGCTTACTGGGGGACAAACAAGATTGGTCCCCTTAGGTCGGCAAGGCTCCGCCGATCGGCTTCCGCTCAGCCGTCGGTTTACGCCAACAGGCCAAAGCACGTTTCCAGAGCTAGGACGATTGGAAACGTGCCTGGCGATTTCGCATAACGGACGAAGATCAGAAAGCGAACGAAGCTAATTGGCTGGCTGTCCAATATTGCTCACAGGACGGTTCGTCGTCGGTCAAAATGTATCTTTAGGGGGCACGTCAGCACCTCCATGCGTCGCTGGGGCATTGGGGTTCACTGCGTTATCTCGTTACTCTGCGAAACTCCGTGAGTCCCTGGAGACGCTTGCACCGGCAACTTGTAGTCTTCTGTCCGCGCTTAGACGTCTCCTCCGGACTACCGAACTGAGGAGGCGCAACATGCGGCGGTCAAATGCATAAAATCAATTGTTCTGGCGCTGGCTTAAGGGAGCTCGGCAGCTCTGGCAGGAACCAACTCGCAGCCATCTTCACGCAAATGAAGTGTGTACTTTCGAAGGATCTCATCGCTGAGTGCAACTTCTCTTAGTTCTTTTGGAATTTCAACTTCGCGAGTTATCTGATCTGAGGATCCCGAAAAGGCTATCTGAGTCGGAGCTCCAAGTTCCTGCTCTCCGCACATATATGCTGCAATGAGTTTCCCTGACGAGTTTGCCAATATACCAAGCTTAGGCCGCATCGGGCTGCACGTCTCCACCAGCGAGTTCAAAGAAAACAACAACGTCTGCATGCGGATTCTGAACGGTTACATGGTAAATCCAATCGGTGGTCTCTCCAGTATTGCGAGCGGTGAGCCCGTGACCGACTATTTTCAATGTTCTCTCTCCTGAAACGGACCCAAGAAATGGACCCAAGTTTAACAATGGGCGAGCTTGAGCAAATTGCGTGCCTTTGTATTTACCCTGCCAGTTGAATTCGATGGTGACACTGGCCCCTTGCGTGATCATGAATCTTCCGGCAGTCCAGCCCATCAGATGAACTCCTCTCGACCTCTCGGCCAGGCATCCTCAGTCGCTCGTCAGCACGTTATGTAACTCGCCCACGGAGGCGATAAGCAGGTGCTCACCATGTACAACTCCGATAGTCCGCGCATCCAGTTCAACGGCGCTGAGCCAAGGCTCTTTGCCGTGCCCTTGCATTCGCTCGAGTTCCTCAATTAGAGCATTGCCACCGACAGGAAAGCGGGCGAGTGACGCGAAGGGCACTTCGCGTAACTCTCCGCGCGTACCAATCCGAATCGTCGAGATCGATCCATCTTGCCCGCGCAAGCCGAGCATCCCTGTGCTGACAGCAATGGCAGACGGAGATTCGCTGAGCCGCATCGACGCGATCGGCGAAATCCAGCGCTGCGCAACGATCTTGGGAGGTGGATTCCGGTCGCGGTTCGAGCGTATTTCCAAGGTCTCGTCTCCGGCAGTAACGATCTGAATGGCGAGGTCTCTCCGCCCCTCAGTGGTTCCGATTATTCGTTCTGCTCCGTTTGTTCCAATGCCGACAAACTGCAATTGCGTACGCTCGGCCATGTCGACCAACCCGAGAAGCCACAGGCGAAGCGCGGGACGACCTCGGGCGTCCCCAACTGCTCGCGGCAACCATCGGACACTCAATACGCGTTCCTTCCAGGCTGCGCTTTTGGCCATGCAAGAGTTGATCATGGCAGCTGCGTCCGCCGTGGTCGGCGCCGCGTGGTCTGCCGGGACTGTCCCTCCCGCACGGCAAAGGCTCTCGGTATAACCAGCGAATGCCATCGGAGAGTGCACGCGAGTGGCTCGGATGAGGTCAATAAGTGTTGATGGACGGGGACAATATAGCCCCGACCGAGCGAGGACCTCTGGGGTAAGGCCGTGAGGACCTAGTGACGGTATCGGAAGAGAGAACCTGCCCGGCTCAGAACGGGATCACAGGTCTCAGTCTTGGACGATACGAAGGATGGAAGCAAACTGTTTGTTGCGCTGCGCATGCCGGGAGCAGGCTTAAGCAGATCGACAGACGGGAAGGCATCATCTGAAACGTCAGCCTGGAAGCCGTACTGGGGAAAACCCGCCGTACGGACTTTTAGAGGGGTTATGGAAACGGCGGCATCATGCGAAGCCCGCTTAGCACCATAGCCCTGCTCGACTACCCCGATCTTTGAGGACTAGTCTTGATGAGAATGCCCGCCATTCACAGGTGGCCCGTAATTCTTTGCTCACTGAGCGGACGGGAGAGAGTTGGATTCAGGACGACG
>Ga0157374_10006087_pt1 | contig 10211 bp, 9 predicted proteins | sample M25metaG_FD_115308 | JGI IMG/M metagenome (GOLD analysis project Ga0157374, IMG submission 115308) | Miscanthus rhizosphere microbial communities from Kellogg Biological Station, Michigan, USA - M2-5 metaG | ecosystem: Host-associated > Plants > Roots > Rhizosphere > Soil | place: USA: Michigan... | reverse complement strand
TATTTTGGATTTGTGTTACCGCATGTTACCTGAAACAAAAAAGGCTTTACGAAATTCTGTAAAGCCTTGATTATCATAGTGGAGAATATCGGAGTCGAACCGATGACCTCTTGCATGCCATGCCTGATTTTCGATGTTATTTTAAATTTGCAGTTAGTAAATTTATTACTATCTTTATGATTAACAGTATGTTATATAAGTTTTATTAAGTTTGCTTAATCAAAATTAGATACAACTTGTTGTACCTATGTTGTACCCAAATATGCAAACAATAAATTATGTCAGTATCAACTAAATTAATTCTAAGGACAAGTAAGAGTTTGAGCAACGGAGAACACCCTATTATGCTTAGGATAACAATCAATAGGCAAAGCCAATTTGTAACAACTAAAAAATCGAGCAATGTTATCAATTGGGACGAAAAAATGCAATGTGTACTGAAAACGCATACGGATTACAAAACGGTTAACCCGTTGCTAAAAAATATTACGTCAAAAACCGACCTATACCTGCTTAACGCAGGAGAGGACGAAACGGTTGTTAGTTTTGATGATATTAAAAACATTGTCCTAAAGCTGACGAGTACAGACCGGGATATTAAAACCAAGTCGCTCTTTGGATTTTTCGAGGATGAGATCAAACGGCTGAAAGCACAGGATAGATTAGGATATGCCGAAACGTATCAATCCACTTTAAATTGCTTGAAGCGGTTTACAGAGGAACGGGATTATGCCTTTGTCAATATCCAATTGGATTTTTTAAGAAAATTTGAAGCCTATTTATTAGGTCGGAATTGTGCAGTAACAACCCGCAGTGTTTATTTCCGCACCTTTCGCACACTTTGGAAAACTGCCATCACCGATAAAATATGCCCGGAAAAACACTATCCTTTTAAAGATTTTGCTTTTTCTAAATATAATAACCCAAGAACAAAAAAACGGGCAATCACGAAAGCGCAAATAGATAAAATTGCCAACAAGGAAATTGACCCTAAACAAGATGCCTTAATTAATTCCCGTAATTATTTCCTGTTCAGCTTTTATTGCAGAGGCTTAAACTTTACAGACCTTGCCAGCTTAAAATGGGATAATATTAAAGATGGTGAACTGAATTATTTCAGGGCTAAGACTAAAGAAGAGTTTCAATTTAAACTACACCCTACGGCTGTGCAGATATTAGACCATTATAAAAATTTAGAGGGTAACAGTGATGCGGGCTACATCTTTCCTATTCTATACAAACGACATGCGACCTCGATTTCTATCCGGGATAGAAAAAAGAAGATATTAAAAAGGGTTAATAAGGATATTAAGGAATTGGCTAAGTCTGTTGGCATTGAAAAAAATGTAACGACATATGTAGCCAGGCACTCTTATGCAACTGCTTTACGAGTAAACGGCATATCCAAAGAAATGATAGGGCAATCATTAGGACACGAGGATACTAAAACTACCGACATTTATTTAGATGATATAGGCGACCCGGTAATGGATGATTTGATCAATTCCATGATCTGATAAGGCATTTAACTAAATCACTTACCTTTGGTTCTATAAATCTATAAACTCTGAATGACACTCGAACAAACCAAATACCACCAATTGCTGGAAACTATCGGCAACACCATACAAGGCGCACGATTTCATGCAGCAAAAGCGGTAAACACTGAATTGGTTAAAGCCAATTGGGAAATCGGCAGGCACATTGTAGAGTATGAGCAGCATGGCCATGAACGAGCGGAGTATGGAAGTGATTTATTGTCAATACTTTCCAAAGATTTAGGCTTACGCTATGGTAAGGGATTTGGCAGGCGCAATGTTTTGGATATGCGCAGGTTTTACTTAGCCTATCAGAAATGGCAGGCAGTGCCTGCCAAATTGAGTTGGACACATATTGTTGTTTTGTTAGGTATTTCTGACTTAACCGCCCGAAAATTTTATGAGGCGCAGTCCCTTAAAGAAAATTGGGGAACACGGGAACTTGAAAGACAAGTTGATGCCGCCTTGTTTGAACGGCTTGCCCTGAGTAAAGACAAAGCAAGTATATTGGAACTTGCCAATAAAGGTCATGTGTTATTAAGTCCTAAAGACATTACCAAAGACCCTTATATTTTGGATTTTCTTCAAATACCACAGGCACATAAAGTAACAGAAAAACATTTGGAGCAGAAAATCATTGATAACCTACAATTGTTTTTATTGGAGTTAGGCAAAGGCTTTGCGTTTGTAGCCCGACAATACAAAATTTCAATACGTAACACACATCTCTATGTTGACCTGGTGTTTTACCACCGTATTTTGAAATGCTTTGTTTTAATTGATCTCAAAATTAGAAAGGTAAAACATAATGATATAGGGCAGATGAATTTATATCTCAATTATTTTAAAAGCGAAGAAAACGTTGAAGGAGATAATGAACCAATAGGCATTATTCTTTCTGCTGATAAAGATGAAATATTAGTGGAGTACGCGACAGGTGGTATAACAAACAATATTTTCGTTTCCAAATACCAACTTTATTTACCCGATAAAGAGCAGTTACAACAAAAAGTAAGTGAGTTGATGAAAGAGAATTAAATCATAATTATCATTAAACGAATGTTATGTATTTTTTGCAACTACCCGATTACAATCCTTTAAATGGTATAAGTACCAATAAGCATGGTAAATTCCCTTTCCTGTCCTCATTAAGCGGTTTATTTGAACCGGCTGCCTCTACATTTGAATACCAAAGAAGCTTCCCTTTTGAAAGAATTGAAACGGATGAGCAGCAAGTTTTTTATGTGAGCGAACCCAACTTGGCTAAGGTATTTAAAAACAAGGTAGCAGAACACAACGAAATACTATTGGAGACTACCCGACCCATCACGGAAGAATACACCAAAGAACTCATGCAGCTATTTTACAAAGGCTACTTGTTAGGTCTTGACGGTTTTAATACGGAGATCGGCCCCGCCTTTCCATCCTTGGGACTATCCCATCAAAAGGAAATGTTGGAACAGTTTATGGATTATTGCCAGCGGGATTTATATTTTGAAGGTTTTGCCATTCCGCAGTTGCTGCATAATTTAGGATATATTCAAGCCTGCTTGGTAAGGGCTTTCAAGGAATACAAAAACCTAAGTCTTTTAACCAATAAAGCCGCACCTGTACAAATCCCCAAAACCTTGCCGGAGAATACATCGGTACAAGCACCTATTACTACAGACACTAAATCTGCACTTTCCAAAATACCATTGAAATACCCCTTAGGTGATATTATTACAATATGGCTGGTGTTGTTGGATCTACCCAAATGTAAGTCTTTAAGTTTAACGCCAGAGTTTAAAGCGGAAAGTGATGTAGTAGAATTGTTAGGGAGCATGTTTGTCGATATATCGGAAGAACACAACAAACTACCCGACAGCCTCCACCGTTTTTATGAATTGCCGCTTGATTATCAGCCCATCCTATACTTGCTGATGCACGCCACTTACAAACTTAACTACACCTATACCCGTTTGCCATTGGAGGAATATAGCAAATGCCTGAAAGCTACATTTTCAGTTTATGATGCGATAGAACTAAATTATATGCCGGGTAATTTTACGAAAAAACAGCCAGTCGCCATTGCCGCCATTAAAGAACTGGAGAACAGTTCCTACGCTAAAAATACTTTACAAATCTTATCCAAAATACCAAACTACCGGATTACGGTATGACTTCGTTAAACTACGTTCAGTAACGTTGGGTTATTTTCGTATTGCTTTGCTTCATCAAATTATTTATGATGAATGCAACATTTGTAACCACACTTTCTACTCAGGAGCTCCAGGAGCTGATTGAGTTATCTGTTAAAAAAGCCGTACAAGTTAATCCAACGGGGGCTAATGAAGATGATACTTTATTGGACACAAAGGAAGCGGCTAACCTTATCAAATACGAGGTCACTTCAATTTATGGATTAGTTAAACGCAAAAAAATTCCCTTTTGTAAGATCGAAGGAAAACTTTTGTTTTCACGAAGAAAACTAATCGAATGGATTGAAGGAGGCAATCACGCCCCTACTTTAAATCGTCCATCCCTGCCCCTTAAAGACCCGGTTACCAAATACCGATAATCCCGATACGAAGTATCGGAAACAGCGACAGGCTTTAGCCTGGAGTGGAAACAAGGTAACAATAGCAAAGGCATAAATTCCCGATACTTCGTATCGGGATACCACGACGGGTGTTAGCCCGGATGTGGGAGCCAGCTATGTTTTGGTGTTACCAAAACTTGCTGGCCCAATTCATGCTATCGCATTCATGGGGAGATTTTTAAGACAGAAAAGGATTTAAAGATGTTTGAAAAGCCAAAAAATAACAAAGGAGGCAGGCCGCCAAAAGAAGTAAAGCGGTTGCGAACACTTTCCGTTAAGTGTTCCTTTTTTGAGGGGATGCAGATTGAGAACAAGGCTAAACAGGTTGGTTTAAGCGTATCAGAATACTTGCGGGAAATGGGCTTGAAAGGAGCGGTAAAATTCAGGGTTAAAACTTTGAATCGAGAGGTATTACAGTTAACGGGAACACTAAACCACATAGCCGCCAATCTTAATCAGATCGCTAAAAAGCGAAATAGCTTTGATGAATTAAGCGTACTTGAACGGACAAGTCTCAACCAGCAAAGCACAAGCCTGCAACAAGTAGTTATGGATATTAAGGCCTATTTACAATGATCGGTAAGATAAGCACAGGAAAAAGTTTCCGGGGATGTTTGAACTACCTACATGAAGGCAGATTACAACAGAGTAAAGCTTTACAGGAGATAGAACAGGAGAAAAAGCAGGCGCAGGTTATTTGCTATAATCAATGCTTCGGTAATAAAAAGGAATTGATACAGCAGTTCAATGAGGTTCGGTATTTAAACCCAAAGCTATCTAAACCAGTATTACATGCCTCTTTAAGCTTTGCCCATTCCGACCAGTTAAGCAACCAGGATAAAATAGACATTGGTAAGCAGATGGCTAAAGACTTTGGATTTGAAAATAACCAATACGTAGTTATAGAGCACTCCGACCGGCAGCACCAACATTTACATATTGTGGCTAATAGGGTTGGTTATGATGCCAAAACGGTTTCCGATAGCAACAACTATAAACGTATGGCTAATTTTTGCCGAACTATGGAAAGTAAGCATCAATTGGAACAAGTGCTTAGCCCACGTAAGTTTCTGTCTAAAGAAGAAAGGATGTTGCTACGTCAGGACATCCGTAAAGAAGCATTAAAAGAGGCTATAGCTAAATTCTTAAAGCAATCCACAACCATGAAAGAATTTCAGAATAAGATTACTGCAAAAGGCTATGAAGTTGAATTGGGCAGGGGTATCGCTTTTACAGATGCACAAGCAGTTAGGTTTAAAGGCAGTCAGGTTGGTTACCCTTTATTGAAAATTGAACAGCAATTAGCACAAAACAGGCAGATGCAGCAAGAGGAACAACAAAAGCCAAGCCTGGCTCAACAACTCAGGGAAACGATTTTAAGATCGCAAAAAGAAGAACAATTGAAAAAACAACAAGAGGATAAACAGGAAATTAAACAATCGGGAGGATTTAGATTATGATAAACGAAACAAATTTTAATTCGGTGATGGAAGATTTCACCAAAGAATTACAAGCAGTAAAAGAAGTGGTAAAAGTATTACCTGCAAAAGTTGATGAACTAAATAAAAAAGTAGATGGCTTTAAAAGCAAGATAGACAATATACAGGTAACAGCCCCCGCGCCGGAATTATTACCTATACACAATATTGTGGCTGATGGTTTTACCACTATAAAAAATGCCGTACAAAGGCAGCTTAATGACCTGTTTACCAAAAACCGCATACTGGTATTGCCGGAAGATGGCGGTAAAAGCTTTTTAAAGATTATGGGCAAACGTTTTATGATTTTAACAGGCCTGGCCTTAACAGTTGGATTTATCTGTTGGTTTGGTTTCCGTTACTGGTATATGAATAGCGAGAACACCCGTTTTCGTAAATCGTGGTATTGGAATTATATTAAACTGGATAAAAAAGGCAAACAGGATATGGTTAACGACCTTGATAGTTTTAAGGTCGGCGATATTAACAGCTATAGGACGGACAGCATAGAAAGGTATCAAAAAGGACAGGCAACCGATTTGCGTATTAAACAATTGGAAAGGGAAGCGGATAGTTTGAAAGTATTAAAAAATCATTCTAATTGACAAAAGCCACCCATTCAGGCAAAGCAGGTTCATAAATGAATCCCGGCAGTCCGGGATCATTACTTCACCCGCTTTGCCTGACGCGCAGCAAGAGTGAAGCTGCGCAACACACTTGCCCTTCCCGCCCACAAATAAAAACATCCTCATTTCACCGCATCCGGCAAAGTTAACGACCGGCGGATGAAAGTTCAAGGCTATATAAACGAAGCAGTGTTGTTTGTTTTTTAGCGGTGCTTCGGCCTTGACCTTCCATCCGCCTTGCGCTTTTGGTGCCTAAGCGTTGAAAATGGGATGGTGTGTTCAATTACCATGACACACCAGTCTTCGTCGCAACCCTAATCATAGTCACAATACGGCAGTGACAAAGTTAGCTGTCGAGGGAATATTGAACCGTGGCGATAGCCGCGTATATTGACAATTTTTCTGTTGCGGGTTTCGGATGTTTAAACTATGATGTGACTGATTATACACTGTCTTTCTGAAAATTTTATTTTATCCTATCGGAATAATCAACAATAATGAAACCTTGATTTAAACTTTGTAATTTCTACAATCACCACAAAATATTCCTAATTTTAGTTGATAAACCTCAAGGCATGAAACTCAATATATATTTATTGTTTTTTTTCTCCCTATTTACTTGCATTACTTCAGCCCAAGAAGAAAGGAAACGACCTGATTTTACGTTAAAAGGAACTTTTATTGGAAAGCACGCCCATGTAATATTTTTAAATTATAAGGACGATAACGGTAAAAAAATCGAACGGAAAGCTTATATAAAAAATGGCATGTTCTCATTCAGAGGATTCATTAGCAGTCCGATATATGGGGGACTTATGAGTGATATAAAATTAAAACCAAATGGTCCTGACGTATCCAACTATGTTGACGTATTTCTAAGCCCAGGAAATATGACTATAGTATTAAAAGAGAACGACTTTGAACATGCAGTATTAACCGGTTCGCCAGCGCAGGATGAATGGATGAAAGTACTAAATCTCTACAAACCGGTTAATAAAATAAGAGATTCGTTGCAACATAAATTATTTGCTATTGAAAGATCCGGCAATACACCTAAAAACCACATTGCCCATATGGCTGTGGCAGCAGAGATTGATAAATACAATTTGCAAATTAATTATATAGACTATCAATATATCATTTCTCATCCACAATCTTATGTAAGTGCGAATTTGCTGCATAGCTTTATAGGAACGGATATGCGGCTTGATTCGATAGAAATGGCATACAATATGCTTTCTCCATCCGTTAAAAAAAGCGTAGATGGCAGGGAAATTAGCAAAGTAATAGTAAACCGCAAAGCCTCGATTGTTGGAAGTTTTGTTAGAATGCCGTTAGGAACTAACATGGATGGTAGTAGGTTTAACCCACAAACATTTAAGATCAGTAACTATTTGCTAATTTATTTTTGGGCCGGTTGGGCCAACGACAATGCAGACTTAAAAGTAGTTTATAATAAATATCAATCACGAGGCCTAAAAATCCTCGCAGTTTCGACAGAACCATTCAAAAAAATGTGGCGTGATTCGGTAAAAAAAGAACGAATTGGAATGTGGTGTAATATATTTTCTGACCCTGTTGCTAACTTGGATACATTTTACAATATAAGGGAAATGGCGCCTTCTTTGGTTTTACTTATAGATAAAAATCACAGAATCATAGGACGTTATCGGGGACGCAATAAATTTTATAAAATGGACTATGATGAAGAACCCTTAGCTGCACTGGAAAGAAAATTAGCAGAAATATCAATTGATAAATAATTAGTGATCCTGTTTTGTTTGAATGATAATAAGTTCATTGCCAACCAAGCCCTGGGATAAAATAGTAGATAATTAAGCAAGCGTTTCACTAACGCTAAATTGCGCGTCTTTCGAACCAATTTTAGATCAAATCGTGTTATAGCCCTATTTATATTTATTTAACAGTACCTAGCTCCAGCAATTTATTACTTACAGCATAGTCATGTTGTTGTTTGCTTAAGTAAATTACAGCATCATCGTATTTCAAATGATAAAAATTACCAGTTAAATTATTCTCGCGGCTTAAGTCTTTCAAGAATGCCGAAAATTTAACATCTAACCACCCATATGCTGTGGGAAAGATATATGAATGAATTTTACCTTTCGAAAAATATTGTAATTTTAAACCGTGACCTATTTTGATTTGGACGATTTTAGTGGGATTAAATCCTCCATGTGTGATTCTGGCAAGGTGAATTAACAGGTTACTATACGGCCGCCGCGGACCTGTTAACGCATCGTGTAAATTATAAACTACCTCCGGAAAATTTGACAACAAATTACTTGTCGAAAATGGATCAGCAGTCTGGGCATCATCAAACGCTTTACTGAATTCCGTGTTTGAAAGGTGTGCAAAAAGCCCCATCTTTTTCCATCCGGCTAGGGTACTGTCTATCTTTGTCGAGGTTAAAGTGCTGTCGTAACCGTCCATGCTTACTAGCATATAAGACATCACTGGATCTTTCATGAATGCTTCACCTTGCTCATTTTTTAGAGCTATAAGGGCAAAGCGCTTTGTATCTTCGTTAGCGGTGGTAGGGCTAAACATAATGCTATGTAAGCGATATGGCGACTGCTGGTCTGTCAGAATTTTGTTGAAAATGCGATAAAAATCCTCAACAAAAATATCCTTCGGGGTGATCTTACCCTGCGGGTTTCTGTAATTATTAATTGGAAGGCTGATGTGTTTGTAAATACGCCCATTACAAGTTAAACTCACCTTAAATCGGATTTCAGGTATAGAAAATGAGGTATCTGGTACTTCGGTATATTTAAAATCAGTAAAATCAAGACCTGGCAATATTGAGGCAATGTCGCGATGCATCTGTTGAAGCCAAACATTCGGGTCATCAGGATACTTTGCCATGTCAAGAATTTGGTCATGTTTGCAATAGTTATTCAGCTGAAATGCCGACTCTAATTTGCCATTGTTGATGTCATCCTTCAATTGCAAAAAAGATGAATCACTTACGATACCGCTCTTGTGCAATTGTTCTGCAACCGGTAGCAACCTATTTGGAGCCAGCCACTCCAGACGCGAACTCATTTCTGTCAAACTGCCTATCATTTGAAGTTCAACTACAAAACGACCACTTTCTATGCTTTTTAATGTGTAAGTGTAAACCCTATCAGTAAGCAGGTTCGCCCTTTTAATCTTTTGCAACAACACGCGAAGCGATGTATTTATGCTATCCTGGTTTTTTTTATTGATGTGTTTATTACTATAAGAATAGGAAATGCCGGTTTTATGTGGGTCTATATGAAATGTTTTTTGAAGAATGATATTTTCCAGCCCTCCGAGGATAGCAACACGATAATTAGCACGGCCTTTATCTCTGATATATTTGAGTTCCCTCTCCATTGCCGGGCGCTCTTTGGTAGTTATAACTTGAAATTTAATAAGACTGTCAATCGCACCAGCTGGCGACTGCCCATAAACTTTATGCAATAAAGCGTAAAAAGTAAAAAAAATGATAAGGCAGCGTTTCATTTAGTAGCAGACGTTATTTCCACACCTCTAAACTATAAAAACATTTTCAGTATTAATAAGACAAAATTTTTGTATACATCAGATTTGCCAAATACATATGTATTTAGCAACATTCGCTTGTGGCTCGTGGGGCTAAAACTATACGAGACTAAAAATTCACCCTTGTATAATAAAAATGCGATATTTTGAATCCCGCGATAGTTGTAGTCGACTAAAAATCTTATTTTTCAAGCTTTCACGCAGAATACAACTAAAAAAACCAAATATAAATTAACGAAAGTGTTGTACCTATGTTGTACCCATAAAAAAATCAGGCTTTTGGAATTTAATCTAAAAGCCTGATTATCAATGTGTGGAGAATATCGGAGTCGAACCGATGACCTCTTGCATGCCATGCAAACGCTCTAGCCAGCTGAGCTAATCCCCCGAAATGGATTGCAAATATATGTTTTTAAAATAAAGCCCCAAACGAAAT
>Ga0157374_10006086_pt1 | contig 10213 bp, 4 predicted proteins | sample M25metaG_FD_115308 | JGI IMG/M metagenome (GOLD analysis project Ga0157374, IMG submission 115308) | Miscanthus rhizosphere microbial communities from Kellogg Biological Station, Michigan, USA - M2-5 metaG | ecosystem: Host-associated > Plants > Roots > Rhizosphere > Soil | place: USA: Michigan... | reverse complement strand
CGATATTGCTCGCGCCCGTGGTATTGTTGAGCAGCGCGTTAATGCCGACAGCGGTGTTACTGCTGCCACCGGTGTCATTGAGGAGAGCCGAGAATCCAACCGCGGTATTGGCGCTTCCAGTCGAGTTATTGGCCAGGGCCGTGACACCATAGGCACTGTTGTTGTTGCCGATCGTATTGTTGGCTAGCGCTTCAAAGCCGCTCGCGGTATTACCCGCCCCGGTGCTATTCAGTTGCAACGCTAGAGCACCGATGGCGGTGTCGTTGTTTCCAATCGTGGTGCTGGTGAGTGCGCCTGAACCAACCGCCGTGTTATCGTTCGCCGTGGTATTATTCAGGAGCGCACTGTCACCGTAGGCAGTGTTATTGCTTCCGGTCGTATTAAGTTCCAAGGAGAACGCCCCGTCGGCTGTGTTGCCAAAACCAGTCGTGTTACTAAAGAGAACATCAAAACCCGTCCCTGTATTCTGGTTTCCGGTGGTATTGTTAAGGAGTGCCTGGTAGCCAGTGGCGGTGTTATCACTCGCGGTCGTATTGAGTTCCAGTGCGCCGGCCCCGGTAGCGGTGTTGAATTGACCTGTGGTATTCTGATGTAACGCCTGCCAACCGTTCGCTGTATTACTGCTACCAGTGGTGTTGAAAGCGAGCGCTTGATAACCAACGGCGGTATTATCCGTGCCAGTGTTATTACCAAAGAGCGTTCCCTGACCGATCGCCGTATTGAAGCTACCTGAGGTATTTTCGAAGAGTGATTGTTCGCCAATGGCCGTGTTAGCCGAGCCACTGCCAAGATTATCAAGCGCGTCTTCGCCAAATGCAGCGTTGGCTGAGCCCGTAGTATTATTGCTAAAGGTGCCAACTCCAAAGCCAGTGTTGCCGTGGTTAAGATCGCATTCTTGCTCGCATTGCGAGCGCGCGCTCGACCCGAGTCCCAGCCAACTCAGCGCCGTCAGAACGAGAATCGCATTTGCCCAGGAGCGGATTGGACGAGGCTTACTGATGCCGAGTGTTGATTGCTTTTGAAGTGTAATCTGCGTTTTCATAGGCAGTTTGTCTCTCTTGAATTGTGGCGCCTGGTCTTGTTTGGATTGAAACCATTCAATTACCGATTGAGGACAACCCGTGCGTTGGGTCTTTCACACGCAACTCGCTCCCTCACTTTCTGGATTTGCGTAGCCTGTGCCTTCAAGGCCGCTTTCAGTTCTTGGATCTCAACCTGCTGAGCGACGTCGGTCGACTGCTGCTGAGCAATTGCCGCCTCCAAGCTTTCGACCATGCGATGTTCCTTAAGAAACTCGTTGAGCAACATCGCATTCACAGCGTCGTAACGAACGGTGTAAGGCCTGCCTTGATCGTCGCGCACAACTAGGTCGGGATTAACCTTTTCGACTTGCTCGGCGACCAGGCCAAATTGCGGAATGGCCTGTGGGTCTAACTCCTTCTTGTAACGGAAAGTGACCGGCTTGAGTGAGAGGATCGCCTCGCTCGTCTTCTCCATCGGCTGGATGTTCTCCTTGTAGCGTGCTGAAGATGTGACGGTGCCAAGCTGGCCGTTGCTGTTTACAATCACGTTGATTCCTCCGGCCACAGTCACTCCGTTGATCCCGGCGATGAAGGCCGCAGTCTGAGTGCCCTTCGTCCCGATACGGATCTTCTTGGATTCGCCAGCTGTGCCTGCGGCTCCAATGTCGATATTGTTCGTCCCGGTGGTGAGATTGGAACCGGCGGCGTTACCCAGGGCAATGTTACTCGCGCCGGTAGAATTGTTGAGCAGCGCATTGATGCCAACAGCCGTGTTACTACTGCCGTTGTTGTTCAGAAGCGCGGAGAAACCAATTGCGGTATTAGCGGTCCCGGCGGAGTTGTTCGCTAATGCGCTCGCACCCTCGGCTGTGTTATTACTGCCTATAGTATTCAATTGCAGAGCGAGAGCACCGAGCGCGGTATCGTTCGCTCCAGTGGTGGTGCTGTTCAGAGCGCTGGAGCCGATCGCAGTGTTATCACTGGCTGTCGTGTTACTCAAAAGCGCGCTATCACCAAAGGCAGTGTTATTGCTGCCGGTGGTGTTGAGTTCCATGGCAAATGCTCCCTCGGCGGTGTTACCAATGCCGGTGGTGTTGCTAAAAAGCACATCGAACCCGGTGCCGGTGTTCTGATTGCCGGTGGTGTTATTAAGCAGCGCCTGGAAACCAGTGGCGGTATTATCGCTCGCGGTGGAGTTAAATTCGAGCGCGCCCGCGCCGGTTGCGGTATTGAACTGGCCGGTGGTATTCCTGGACAGCGCCTGCCATCCGGTAGCGGTATTATTGTTGCCTGTGGAATTAACATTGAGCGCGCCAAACCCTGTAGCGGTGTTATTGCTGGCGGTCGTGTTGTCCTGCAGGGCACCCGAGCCGCAGGCGGTGTTTTGGATGCCGGTGGTGTTCGCATCGAGGGCTGTAGAACCCATCGCTGTATTGTCGTTGCCAGCCGTGTTCGCCTGAAGCGCCAACTCACCAGTAGCCGTGTTGCTGCTGCCAGTGGTGTTGCTTACAAGAGCATCGGTGCCGGACGCCGTATTACCGAAGCCCGTCGTGTTCGATGCCAAAGCACGGGCGCCAAGCGCGGTATTGGACGAGCCGGTGGTAGTTAAATTAAGCGCCTCAAAGCCTATGGCCGTGTTGCTGCCGCCGGTGGTGAGATTGAGGAGCGCGTTGTCACCTTCGGCTGTCGTTTGATTGGGATATCCACCATCGGGAGGCGGGTTAACTGCTCGGCCAGCCGGTAGAATAATTAGCCAGACACAGCTCACCGCTAAGAAGGTAATTAGAAACGGGCGTCCGCACGGTAATCGCCTGGCCTGGGTTGTGACGAGTAATTCTTTGTTTTCAAACAAGCTGGTTTGTTCGGTCCGCATTGCATCCTTCATCAGAGTGATCTCCTTTTGGTTGATTGTGAAAAAGAGCGCCCATTCGAGTCGCTTACAGTGTTACAGTCCCAAATCGTTCCGGAGATAACGCGGAAAGTTGAAAATTGTTCTGGAGGAGGGGAATGAATTTGAAGCCAGCAAACCAGGAAAAGAGATGAATCAGGGAAGCAGGACAGGCAGGTGGTTCTGAAAGGAGAACGGACATTGTTAGCTTTGGCTCTCGGGCCTCCTGTCCACGGGATCATTTTTTGTCTCCGGCATTGTAAGTCACACAATGCGCTCGCCGTGACAAAGGGGCAGACGATGCGATGAAGATAGTTTGGCGCAGGGGCCTAAGGTTTTCGAACCGCCAGGGCTGGCTTGCTTTCGAGATCCGATGGTGAGTTCTCCATTACGGCAGGAGGTCGCCTTTGTGGGACCGTACTGTCTGCACGTCCTGATTGTTGATTCTTCCGTCGAGGGTCACGTCCGCGCGGAAATTCGAGCTGTTAGCCTGCTGACCCTGGACCGCGCGGACGGCTGCGATATCGTCGTTCGCGACCCTCCCGTCGCCGGCGACGTCACCGACCAATAGGCCCATGCTGGCTGAAGTGGAGGCGAGGGTGTTGCCCTTATCGTCATGCACATTGTTCGCGGTCACAGTCACGATCTCGCCATCGCAGGTGGCGCCATTGTAGGTCACGATGAGGTTGTGCGCGTCAATCGGATCAACGCTAATGCTGCCAATGGTTCCACAACTGGAGGTGGCACTGTCCGCGCCGGTCACGTTGTTGTTGAAGGTGAAAACGACCTTATATCGGGTCAGACCGCTGCGGCATTCGATCCCGGGGTCGCCGGTCAGCGGCAGATCAACGTCGAAATCGCCCTTGGCGCCGTGGGTTTTTCGCGAAGCGGCGCTTACGAGGCTGAGTTCGCCACTACCGCCACTTGAGTAGAGTTCCGCGCTCGCGGTAGCAGTGAAGGTGCTGAACCCGGCGGCGACGAGCACCTTGCCGTCGGGCAGCAACGTCGCTGTGTGCGCATCGCGTACGGTGTTGAGGCTGCCAGTGGCCGTCCAGATCCCGCTTGCCGGATCGTAGAGTTCAGCGCTACTCAAGGCAACACCATTGGATCCTCCCGCTACCAGCACATCGCCTGAGGGCAGCAACGTCGCCGTGTGCGCCGCGCGTGCGGCGGCCATGCTGCCGGTCGCCGTCCACGTTCCAGTCGCCGGATCATAGAGCTCCGCGCTGCTCAAGTAACCATCATCGAAATTGTATCCTCCCGCCACCAGCACATCGCCTGAGGGCAGCAACGTCGCCGTTTGATTGAAGCGTGCGATGGCCATGCTGGCGGTCGCCGTCCACGTTCCAGTCGCCTGATCATACAGCTCCGCGCTCCTCAAGCCATTGAATCCCCCCGCCACCAGCACCGTGCCATTGGGAAGCAACGTTGCTGTGTGACGGCCACGTGCGGCGACCATGTTGCCGGTCGTCGCCCACGTTCCACTCCCCGGATCATACAACTCCGCGCTCTGGAGAGGACGGAAGTCACTGTCACTTCCGGATGCGACGAGCATCTGGCCGTTGGGTAGCAACGTCGCCGTGTGATCGAAACGTGCGGTGGCCATGCTGCCGGTCGCTGTCCACGTTCCACTCGCCGGATCATACAGCTCCGCGCTCCTCAAGGCATTACTGAGATCGAATCCCCCCGCCGCCAGCACCTTGCCTGAGGGCAGCAGCGTCGCCGTGTGCTCGCCGCGTGCCGTACCGAGGCGGCCGGTCGCCGTCCACATACCACTCGCCGGATCATACAGCTCCGCGCTGCTCAAGACAGGACCATTGTATCCCCCGGCCACCAGGACCTTGCCTTGTGGCAGCAACGCCGCCGTGTGGAGTTGGCGTGCAGTGATAAGGCTGCCGGTCGCTGTCCAGGTCCCGCTCTGTCCCGCGCACGGATGCACGAAGACCAGGCCCGCACCGAGGAGTAGGAGCGGGATTGTGATCCCCCGCGCAATCATCGAAAAAGTCGACCGCAGACGCGAATTCCTCGCGGAAGGATTTGTAGATACTAAGGTTAACTGGACTTGTTTTCTCATTTGATCATCACGCTTTGGATAAAGTTGGCAACGAAAGTTGGTTGTCTGCGTACAGTCCCAAATCGCGCCGGAGATAACGCGGAAAGTTGAAATTAATTTTCGGGGAGGGAAAGAATTTGGAAACCCGGAAAAGAGGCGCTGACTTCCGGAGTCCAGGACTCACTGCACTAGCTTTCCTTCATGGCTTGGTGGATCAATGATCTGTAATCACGAATACCGGGACGCCTTGACTTCTGCGATCATCCTGTGCCCTTTTCTGGTTTTCTGGCTTCTGAATTTCTAGTCTTTTCAGGAATGATTCGTCGACTCGGCGTCGGTGATCAATTTTTGAAAAGCAGCGGCGTTGCGGATGGGATCCCAGACCGGATCGAGGCGAAGCAGAGCTGGAGTCATCAGGAGACCGGTGCCATTAGTTTTGAGTAACTGTTGGAGTAAAGGCAAAGCATGCTCGACGTCGCCCGACGTCGAGTAGACTTCCGCCAGTGTTTCCACAGGCTCGAGGCCATCGCGTGGGTTCTTGTTTAGCGGCAGCAGAGTCATGGCCTGCTCCGCTTCGGCAAGGGCGCTCGCTCTCTCACCACGCGCCGCCAGAACTTGCGCTGCCACCTGATGCACACGGGGTGAGTCGGTTTGGGTGGCGAGAAGGGCATAGGTCCTAACTCGCGCTTGCTCGAACGAGCGCATGGCGCCGGCGCGATCACCGAGGGCGATCAGCGTTTGGCCGATGAGTAAATCCTTTTCCCCAGCTTCGCCAGTGGCAAGAGTCTGGTCGGGACCCACGTCGCCTTTGAGACCCCGCGCAATCTGCAGGGCCTCGGCGTAATCACGCTTCAAGAACGCCGCCCGCCAGCGCACGACTAAGACAAAATCGGCGACATTTTTTGGGACGCCCGCGAGTAAATCCCTGGCCTCCTCCAGTTTTCCTTCTGCAAGGTAGGTCGTGGCGTTGCCAGAAACACAGTTCCAGTTGTTAGGATCAAGCGACCGGGCGCGATCAAACGCATCATGAGCCCGGCTATACTGGCGAGCCATACCGGCGAATTGCCCGAGGATTTCCAGGCAACGGTACACGCCTGGAGTTAGATTTACAGCCTGTTGGATTGTGTCGAGTGACTCATCCCAGCGCCCCAGGGCCGATTGAGTATTAGAGATTGGAATTAGATTGGTGACCGATCCGGGATCCTTCTCTCGCGCCCGCGCAAGGTAGGCCAACGCTTTCTGGTAATCGCGGTCGATATGCAGATAGACCAGGCCCATGGCACAGTTAGCCTCTGATAACTCGGGTTGCAGCGCGAGCGCCTTGTCCGCGCACACGCGTGCGTCTCGCGCAAGGTCTGGATCGCGTGTAAAGTCGATCTGAATAGACTGAACCATCGAGAGCCAGGCATAAGCGAGGGCAAATTTCGGATCGCGCGCGATGGCGGCGCGGTACAATCGAAGGGACTCCTCGAAGCCACCGTTGCCGCGCATCGATTCCTGCCAGGCATAGTTAGCCTGCAGAAAAAGATCGTAGGCCTGTGGATCTTCGCTTTGCTTGAGCCTGGCGGCGGCGGCTGATTTCGAGAAATTGAGTTTGAGCGCAAAGGCGATTTCCTGGGCGACTTCATTTTCGACCGCAAAGATAGTTTTCAAATCGCGGTCGTAGCTTTGCGCCCAGAGCTGGGTCCCGTTGAGAGCATTGATCAGCTTGACATTGATGTGGGCGCGGTCACTTGCCTTTTGCACGCTTCCCTCGACCAGGTTGGCCACACCAAGCTGACTGGCGATTTCGGAGAGGTTATCCGCGCGGCTATTGTATCTGGCGGTGGAGATTCGTGAGATGACTTTCAAACCACGGATCCTGGTCAAACTGGTCAGGATTTCATCTTGGATCCCATCGACAAAGTAGGCATTACTTTTGTCTCCGCCTAGATTTTCAAACGGGAGAACCGCGATCCCAGTATTAGTCGGCGGAGGATGGACTAACTGGTCCTTCCAAACCAGCATGCCAACGGTCGCGAGAAAGGCAGCCAGTGACCCCGCCGCGACCGCAATCGCTGGATTTCGTTGCACGCATTTCTTCCACCGGACGAAGAAGCCAACAGGTCGGGCCTGGATCGGCTTATCACGCAGCCAACGTTCCAAGTCTTCGGCGAGAGCAAGCGCAGACGGATAACGACGACCTGGATCTTTCTCGAGACACTTCAGGCAGATCGTGGAGAGGTCAGGGTCCACTTTCGGATTTAGCAATCGCGGTCGGCGCGGCTCCGTTTCGAGGACGAGCCGAATAGTTTCAAAAGTCGTTGCTCCGACAAAAGGAGGGTTGCCCGTGAGAAGATGGTATAAGACTGCGCCCAGGCCGTAAACATCAGTCGCGCTGGTGAATTCAGAGTTAGTGCCGCGGGCTTGTTCTGGAGCGATATAACTTGGCGTGCCCAGGACCTCGGTGGTGCGAGTTACGTTACTATCCGTCTCGAGCCATCGCGCGAGGCCGAAGTCGGTTAGGTGCGCTTCGCCTTCGGCATCAAGCAGGATGTTACCTGGCTTGATGTCCCGATGGAGAATCCCGTGCTCGTGTGCGTAATGGACGCCGCGCGCCAGCCGCGCCAAAAGTTCTACGGCACGGCGAATCGGAAGCTTACCTTGCCGGACAACTTCATCCAGTTGCCCGCCCTCCAGTAGATTCATGCTGAAATAGCAGTAGCCATCGTGCTCGCCAATCTCGTGAATTGGGACAATCGAAGCATGATTCAACCTGGCCGCGGCCTCCGCTTCGAGACGAAACCGCCGAAGGTGGGTCTCCGTCGCCCAGCGCGCAACGCCAATGACTTTCAAGGCGACGACCCGGTTGAGACTCTTCTGCCGCGCCCGATAGACTACTCCCTGGCCGCCCCGGCCAATTTCTTCGAGTAACTCGTAGTCATCGAATTCCTTTGGCACCGCGGCATTACTTAATTCCAAATCTTCTTCGTCATCCTCGCTAAGCGATCCAAGAAAAGTAGTGAAGACACAGAGACTGCATAATCCCTGCGGGGCATCCGCAAAGATTTTGCTCCCGCATTTACCGCAAACTGTAGGCGCGCCGGCCAGGTTTTGATTCGCTAGCCGGCTTTTCAAGTCATGTCCCACCGGGATAGGTACTGTCCCAAATGTCTCAAAAGATCACGTTTGCAGGGTGGCAACGAAATGCCGGAGCTCATCCTCTACTTCCTCCTGAGTTGCGACTGTGTGCGCAATTTCTTCCCGAAGCAGCATTCGGCAGCGCTGACGCAAACGGTAAGCCGCCTGCCTGACCGCAGCTTTGGTTAGACCCAGCTTCTGCGCTGCCTGCTCGTGTGAGGAGTGACTTGGTTCGCCTGTTAGCATCTCCTTGAGTTCCTCGAATAACGCGAGATTGCCAGCAGCCCGATGTTCGTCTTCGAGACGCTTGAAGACTTGCTCCAACAGAATCAGCGCCCAGCGGCGTTCATAAAGCTTATCGGCGCTCAAGCGATCGGCGGGCTCGAGATCAGCTCGTTCTCGCGCTAGTAACTCATCCAATGGTACCAGCGGACGGCCCGCGCCACGCTTGATCGTGGTCGCACGCCGATGGTCCTTGACCAGAAAATTCTTCAGTGATGCCAGGAAATAGGAGCGAAGACGTCCTTTTTCCTGGCGCACGGTTTCAAGATCTTTGCGTTCAAGGAGCATGGCGAAGAATCCTTGAGTCAGGTCCTGCGCTTCTTCTGCAGTATAGCCTTGGCGCCGGACAAACCCATACAGCGGCCACCAGTAAGTGCGGCAAAGTCGCTCCAGGGCTTCTTCGGCGGCGGCGGACTCACCTTGTGCGGCCAGCACCACGCTCCAATGAGTGGTGGCAAAGACGGCAGCTCCGTTCTGTGCGCTTCTGCCAATCTCGTTCAGTGACGACGCATCCCGAGGCACGCCGCTATTGAAATCAAAGGGATGCCAAAAGGCAAGCCTGCAACGATCGGGAGCGACTTCCGGCGACGGCGACTCAGGCAGGAATCGCTGGTTCTCGGTCTCGGAAGGATCGGATGTATGAACTGGTGTCAAAAAGGGTATCAAACGGCGGGTCCGTAACCCGCAAAAACCGCCATTTCTTGCCCCTTTTTGGGAAGATTTGGCCAAATGTCAAAAAGGTTCCAAATGCTCCATTTCAGGGGCTCGTCCCAGGAGAAATAACCTCCCGAGATTTTCCGCTTCGGCTAAAGAAAAGCCGCAAATGATCCCGCAGTCGCGGGAGTACCGGACCCCGTAGGCTACGGGGTTTTCCTTCTTCCTGTTGTTGAGGACTGTCTACTAAGGATATGGCGCCGGATGCTTTAAGGCTGCACTTCGAAGCGGCTCTTCTCGTGCAGGCTGGACGCAAGCTGCAAAAGAGGAACGAGTAATTTCTTAGTTCACTCGTAGCGCAACGCGGTCACCGGATCGAGACGCGAAGCCGACCAGGCCGGCGCGATTCCTGAAACCAGCCCGGTCATAACAGATACAATCATGCTGGCAATGACCAACCCGAATGAAAAGCTGATCGGAAAAGAGGGAAATGCCTTCGCCATTCCAAAACACATGAGATAGGCGAAGGCTAAGCCGATTAGTCCACCGACCAGGCAAAGCGCGGTCGACTCGATCAGAAACTGGAGAAGGATGGTGCGGCGGCGCGCGCCCAGGGCTTTGCGTGTTCCTATCTCTTTCGTTCGCTCTTTTACGCTGACGAAAGTGATGTTCATGATCCCGATCGCTCCGACGAACAGCGATAACCCGGTGATAAAAAGGCCGGCAATCGCGATCGTCGCTTTGACACCGTCGAGAGTGCTCTTGAAGGCCTGTTGCTGATTGATGCTGAAATCATCTTTTTTCTCCGGCGGCAAGGAACGCAGCCGGCGCATAATGCCGGTCAGCTCATCAACCGCGTCAGCCATGCGCGTCTTATCGCGCACCTTTACCCGGATGTCGGCTTCGCTCTTCGCGCTAAAGTATTTTTTGAAAGCCGGCAACGGTATAACCACGATCGAGTCGAGACTAAAAAGCCCGAGAAACGTTCCCTGGCGCGACAGCGTTCCCATGACTTCGAAAGGATGGCCATTGATCAGGATTTTTTTCTTCAAGGCGCTGCGGCCGCCAAACAGCGCGTCGGCCACGTCGTAGCCGACCACACATACCTCTGCGCCGCCGCGTGATTCCAGTTCGCTAAAGAACCGACCCTCGGTGCAGTCGAGCGTGAAGATAAGGCTGTAGTCAGCCGTGGTT
>Ga0157374_10006085_pt1 | contig 10214 bp, 11 predicted proteins | sample M25metaG_FD_115308 | JGI IMG/M metagenome (GOLD analysis project Ga0157374, IMG submission 115308) | Miscanthus rhizosphere microbial communities from Kellogg Biological Station, Michigan, USA - M2-5 metaG | ecosystem: Host-associated > Plants > Roots > Rhizosphere > Soil | place: USA: Michigan... | reverse complement strand
TGTCATCGTTGATGGCCAACAAGAAAAACGATGTCAACCAAAACAACAAGACAAGTGACTTGCGATTCAAGAGGAGATGAATAAGACATGTTGATGACTATGAAGGGAATGAACGGGAAGATAAACATGAACCACAGAAAACATAGCTCATTAGGAAGGAATCTAGAACATGTTCTCATTTACAGAGTAATAGAACCAAATCATGGTGGGCTGAGTCTGATCAACTGAGACCTCGTTATCAATAACAAGGACAAGAAGAAGGACTTGGAATTGCTGTTGAAATACAGAGGGGATGATGTACCATCTCTTCATGTAATCAAGGCTTGGTTCTGGTTGATCCACCAAAGAAAGTGTCGTTTTATTGGCTCTCTTTCTTCTGAACAAACAAATATCTGAGACCATTTCGGATTCTCTTTATGTTACAACACTTGCATGTCTTCCTTCTTCGCATTCCTTGACTCCCGTTGTCTGTTTGTCCATGATCGTCGACAGTTCTTGAAGACAGTTCTTGAATAATGAATTTGCCGGATGAAAGAAGAATGTTTGAATAGACAGAGAAGAAGCCGCATCTTTCTTTACTTCATGTCAAAATAATGTTTCCTTACTCATTCCCTTGTAATGCATGAACACCTTTTCCTTCATCCATTCTCTGATAATCAAACCAGATTTCTTTTCGTGGCAGTTTGTGGCTGTTCTTGAAAAATTAACAACCAACTCAGAGATAAAGGAAAGAAGAACATTAACTGACAGAAGGAAGAACATCCAAGCAAAGTTCCTACTGATACATTGAGACTTCCTTTAAAAGACTGGATCATTTACAGGTGAAAATACTATAAAAAGTGTATTTGAAAATTCAATTTACATGACAAAATAAGTGCCAAGATTTGCAGAATCCATGGGAATCATTGCATTAGACACCCGACTTGTCTCATTCAACTGCTGCTTTACATGATGATGACTCACACTTGGAATTTGATGTCTGATGTCTGGTGTCCAAAAAGTGCTGATGATGACAAGTCTTTTTCGAGTCAGAGGCAGCTCAAGAATTGAGAGGGAGAAGAGCCAAGAGATTGAATTCTTGAGGGGCTGTAACAGCCAAAGCAATTATACCCAACTCGACTCCTTCCTATGATGTCTATTTAGCTACACGACCAGAGGGAGAGGAGAGAAAACAACGAGAATGAATGCGAAGACGGCAGGGAACATCAGTATCATCAAGGGATGCATTCAATGGTCTCTCTTTGTCGCACTTTAGTCAAGAGAATCAAGACACCTTTATAATTCGCTCTAACTCTTGTTCCCTGTCATTCCATTCCTTTGTCTCGAGATCAGTCATTCCAGTAGTCTTTCTTGTAAGAGAGTTCTCATTCTTTGTCAGGAGAAGTAACACATCCAAAGGAGACAAACAGGCACTTAGGTCTTGAGTAGTGTGGCAGGAAGTGAATACACGAACCAGAGGATGAGGATGAGGGAGGATCCTAAGACAGAAAGAGAAGACAACACGAAAAGAGATCACACGAATAAGAAGGAGAAGAAGGAGAGAAGAAGGAGAGAATAAAGAATCTCGTTGTTCTTGACATGAAGACACGCAACACAAGAGAAATTCCCGCTGAAACAGCATTGGATTCAGCGGAATCCACTTGATTCTCACTCCTGTTTCAGAAGCTGTTTCGAGAGGATTTCTCTCATTCCCTCCCCTTATCCCCTCATGGACACCCTGTGTCTTCATCCCTGGTTTCTTTTTCTTGAAGCCAAACATCACAGGAAACTCGAGTTATTCTCTTTCCATCATTGATTGAGTTAACTATGATTAACAGGCATCCCTTCCTCCCCCTCTTCCATCTCCATCTCATTCTTTTATTTCTTTCCCTCCTCTTCCTGTCCTGCCATTCACTCATCTGCTCGTTTTTCCTTCCGTCTGTGACTGCATTCTTATCTTTTCCTGCCATTTCTCTACAAAAAAGAATAAAAGAACAATAGACAAGTTATGCGTAGAGAGTTGTCGTACTTCCATTCATTGGTCAGATGTCTGACTCGTTGACGTTTAATTTGATATCTCTATTTCCCAGTGATTTCACACCTCATCCTATGAATTATTTACGAGTCTTGTAGTCAAAAGAAAACGACCATCCTTTCCTGGTCCTGATCACCCTCATCTTTAAGTTTTACTCCCAACAACCCATCATTTTATCCCCATCTTCCGGAGTCAAGAATTGGACTTTAGTACCGAATCCAATCCCTTTTGAGGAGATATCTTTATCTCAACATTTACAACCCATATACTAGACCATCATCCTCTCTATCATTGACGTCTTCACATCATCATGAGTAGTCTTTACTTTAACAACTCTCTCTTTTTCCTTCATTTGGTCATCGATTTCGGTTCTCTATTGATTGCTATTTGCTTTTTATCTTTCTTTCTCAGTTGATGACTGTCATCTAACATCTAACATAAAGTCCAAGACAAGTCAAAGATCGTTGTGGAAGGGCTGCCGAGACAAAGGCTCCTAAAAAGCAGGTGTCAAAGATCCGAGTTGCTATCAAATATACCAGTAGTTTTATTTCAGGTTAAATGGTCATTTAATTTTTGAGATCAATATAAATTAATGCAAAAGTAATTATAAAGAACCACCCTCTTAATAAGTCTTGAAAAAGGTTCCTGAGAATGAAGTGATTCTCGAGAATAATAAAGAAAAGCTAAGAACTGTTTCCAAGGAAATTGAATGAATGAAGAACTTATGTATTTGATGTACAATAAGCACACGATTATGGAGTTAGAAATGCTTGTCTCTCACTCATGGTTTCTTAGAAGCTGCTTATCATTTCTTTCCAAGACTTGTCTCGCGGTATCAGTTTCTTCGAGTTATGTTTTGAAAGAAGTTGGGAAGAGAGAAATGCCTGTTTGAACACCGATGAAGGAAAGGATATGTATCTTCTCATGCAAGTGTTTATCAATACTTGAATATAGAAAGGCTCATACTTTCATTTTGGAAGTGAAAACGGAAGAGGAAGGGAATGAAATCCCTGGGTAAACATCAACATGCATTGAGTTCTTTTTCTTGAATCCTTGCTCTTCTCATCTTCTTCGACAGAAGGACACTTCTGTCTCACTAGACTTAGCAAGACATTCTTCATACTGTAAGGTTAGGTTATTCTTCCGGGAGACACACATACAGGCATACAAGGCATGTAAATTTTGTCTCTCAAGTCTGCCTCCCATTTCATGTTTTGTAGGGGAAGAAGCCAAAGGAAATCAGTTGCAGCAGCAAAGTATCACTTGAACGTTCCTTCCAAAGTATCTCACTCTTTTTGTGAGAAAGATACTCTTGCTATTTTGCTGTCATTCTACTCTTCTTGAGGCTGCAAGTCGTGATCCCCGGGATCGATTCCGTGTGAAATGACCGAAAAGAATGATGATATGCTGGAGTACAGTGAGTGTGTATCACGTCAAAGTCAAAGAGGAAGCAGCTCTTGAAGGAGTTGACGAGATACGAGATGAGAGAAAAGACATTGCTTGCCTGAAGAAAGGAATTGTCTTGTGTGTCATTGCCTTTCATACTTGTCTTGACTCTATTTCGAGCAATCTCTCTCAAGAAACCACAGGAGGGATATCATTTTCTTTCGAGAAAACTCCACAGTTCGATAAACAAACAACGGAATGGAACACCTTAATCAGTAAAGACTTCGACACCACATTCTAACTTAAAAAATAATTCAATCATTTGCGACTCCAGTTTCGAAAGAAAAGAATCTCAAACCCATTTCAGAAGAGCATTATTTCCTGAATAAGAATGCAAATCCAGTTCTTGACTTGTGATTCATCACAAGCATTGACTGAATCATTTCCCTGTTTTGTTAACTCCATGCATTAGTCAGATGCTTGATTCCTTGATGTTTGGTTTTGTATCTCCATTTCTCTCGTGACTTCACACTTTTTCTCATGAATTATTCACGAGCCTTGTACTCGAAAGAAAACGACAAGAATCCTGTACTTTATCTCTTTCATTTAAATCATCATGTAAAGCCGATCCAAACCTTGCAAAATGGCATCAGGAGACTGTTGAGGATATACTTGTTTCAAATGTTTCTATTCATTTCATTTGTCTGATTCGTTTTGACAAGTTTTACAGACGTCATCATCCATAGAAGTCCCTTTGAAATCTCTTGTCAAGCTCGTAGTTGTAAAGTAATTTTGGAATGTATTCGCTTCTTCATCTCTTCGTTATCTCTGCCTCATTAAACAGAGAAACAGTAATTTGCCTTCTTTCCCTGAATCGTTCTTTCTTTGATTATCGTCTTCCACAGCCTCTTGAATCTCTTGAATCTCATGAGAAGATTTGAGATGAAAACACGGCATCCATCTTTCCTTCCCTGACTCAAGTCTTGTATGCTGATCATCATCGTCGTCATCATGAATGATACTGATGATGTACTTGTTCATGTGAGAAGAAGAGAAGAAGAAACGGATATTACGATGACTCGGAATCGAAAGAGAAAACTCAAAGAAAATAAGAGCATCTCATGAGGAAAAGTTCCTTATTCTTGCCCTTCTCTTGTAGATCCTCATCTCCATCACTCTCTCCTGTAATGACATTCAATCCCTGACGTCTCTTTCCCTTTTGCTCCTTCACTTTAATTATCATTGAATGCTTCATCCAGTCATAGCATTTGCAGTGAAATCCATTCGCCATGAATCATCCGAAGAAGAAGCATTTCATTTACCCTCCTCCTCCTCATTTCTTTCTCAGTCTCTCTTGAGTCAAATCAAAGACTTCCCTGAAGTAGGAGTCATTTCTTATTCTTGCCATCCATGTATCATACTACCCCTCCTCTTTTTTCTACCTTCTTACTATGACTATCGAACCTTGAAAAAGGTTGTACAAAGTTTCCTTACCTCATCCTGTAAATCAAACTTCCCCTTAATTACTTTGAGATTAAACTGTACTCTTCATTCATGCAACTCTTGAAGGGAATTTCGAGTTTAAAACCTTTCACGTACAAGAGATTGAGAGATCAAACAACAGGAAGAACATAAACTTGATATGAGGTCATGGAATCCCTGTAAAGGATTAATTTCGAGTCTCTTCCTGCCTTTTTCTTGTTCTCTTGATCCTGTCCTTTCAATTTTCATCCCTCAGTACTTTTGATCTCAATCAGGACATTTGATCCTTCTTTATCCTCTCTTTTTACTCAGACACTCTATTTTCTCTTTTTTTGTAAGGTCTTCAATGACCAAACAGGATCAACACTCACCTCAAGACTGTTGAGAACAAGAGAAAGAGAACATGGAGGAGAACAAGTTCACTAACAACCACAAGAACAGCTTTTCCAAAGAACCCTTCGAACATGCAATGTATGTTACATCTGGTGTCTGGTGTTTGAAGCCTTGTTTGATGCAAAAAGAAATGCATCGTCAAGTCTTGTCATGTCATTCCCGTAGAGATTTCAAGGCCATGCCCCTTTACGTGTGAGAGGAAATAACGAATGACATCCTTTGGAAGAAAAGATGAAGAGCACGGCACTCAACCCCGAGAATAAGGGATAGGATGGGCGTGAGAAGAACAGAAAAAGAACCCTCGAAAACAGACAAAAAGAACTTTCACTCGACTTTCCTGAGGCAACATTTTCATCTTCATGTTCAGGTTATCCTCTGTAACCCCTACTTATTCACCCCTCCTTCATTCATGTGCCTGACTCCCCCAAAGTTTTCTTTCAGAATTCAATTGGAAACTTCCTGTTCTCTAGTCGTCTCGGTCTGATTCTGATTTCCCTGCCGATCAATATACTTGTCAAACACCGACACAAACAGTGTATTACAATCATAACCCAAATGAATAATCATGTGTGTTGTATGCACAGTATTAGGACTGAAAAACAGGCTCCTACTGACTCAGATAAAAATTTATTGGATTCTAAACATTCAAGCAGACCGTGTATGTAAAACGAACTGGAATTGATTCATTATAATATCTCTGTTAATGTTTTGGTCTGAAAGAACAAGACTTTTGATTTTTCTTTCTTGCATTCCTTCCATGTTTTTATCCAAACTAATTTGAGTGAAGCCTGGGAGCAGATGTTCTTATGTTCCTTCTCTGGGTCTAATGATGAGGGTAAAGAAAGGAAGAAAACAAGCCGAGTAAACATTCCCTCATTTACGTTTACGAGACGGGACATGATTGAAGATGAAGAAGGAATGGGTGCAGATCCAGTAGAGATGCATCATCATTTCTTTTTCTCTTGGTTTCCGTCTTTTTCTTGCCTTCCTTTGCTGAACATCATCATCTTTTGTTGTTGTTTCTATTCTTTTTCCTCCTCATGTTCTCATCCCTTGCATGTCAACGTCCCTTCTTGTCTTCTGGATCCTCAAAATGAAGGCAACTTCCTGTCATCGTTGTCGGTCGACAAGAAAAACGACGTCAACCAAAACAACAAGACAAGTGACTCACGACTCGAAATGAATAAGACATAAGACTTTGATGACTGTGTGGTTAATCCGACATAAATTCTATTAAATAACGAATCTCTAAAGTATTTAGCCCTTTATTATCCCTAAAATTTTGTAATGTATTCATAGTATATTAAGAAGGATGTTTCTTCTTAATTTACTTATAATTCGTATATTTTGTCACCCAAATCACTAATTAATTAACCGATGAAATTCTTCTGGTATCACTACGTCTGCTTAAATGTATGAAGATTGTTAAACCAATTTCCCTCGACAATGAATTGGTTCTCAAGTTGCCTTGGGATTCTCTTGCTTGTTTTGCTTGACGCATGACAAGCATGAGTCGAGTTCTCTCTCGTCAGTCGAGTTGACTCTCGAGTTCAGACTCGAGTTCAGTCGCCGAAGATAACTCAACGACTTTGCGTGTTTTCTCATCATCATCTCTGATTCTGTTCAAATGGACACCCAATTAATACCTCCTTATTCATCCTCTTTGCAAGATAAACAACACTTTCTACTTCGATAACAATCAGGTGACAGCATTTCTAATTCGAAGGTATTGTCCAGTCTTTGCTCTAAACTTTAAAACTATAAACTTTCTCTTTGAATAATTCAACTGCTAATTCTCTTGGGTTTCTTCATCGGATTATAATAAGTAAGTTCTGTTAATTCGTTCTTTTCATTTAACAGATTCATGACGAGATTCATGACGAGATTCAAGACAAGAAACATTATTCTCACACTGCCATGACATCCGTTTTCCTTCCTCGAAGTGACATGTACACTCCATCTCTTTCTTAGATTCTTAGATAATAATCGACAACAGGATCATGACAAACAAGTCTCAAGTCAAGAAACAGCAGACCTGTTTTCTGTTATTTCTTGTTATTCAAGTGTTTCAAAGTGTAATGTGTCAACATCAACTGTCCAAAGACCCCTCATTAATAAGTGATTCATTAGACTTGACAAACAAACAAAAAAGAATAACAATAACTTCCAGTCAAGAAGAGAACCCAAGAAAAACATCTGATTTCATTCTGAGGTCACTTCTTGATCATCACCTTCAGAGCCCATTCATTTCGAGACAAAAACGAGTGTCTTCGACCTCTACTTCACCGGCCAAGACATCCAGTCCTGTCAACAGTACACGACTGTCTCCTCGAACAGTCAAGACAAAGTATGGCTCAGTCAGAGGTCTGCTTTTGAGTCCGGAATCAGACTTGTTTTTCAAGACACGATTTAATGAGAAAAGGAATTTATTGGTTGAAGTGTTCATTGGCATTCCTTACTCTGCCCCTCCTGTCTCTTCCTTGAGATGGATGCCTCCTTCAACCACTGGACTACATTGGAAGGGAACTCGAACATTAACAAGGTTTCCTTCTGTTTGTCCTCAAGTCTTAAGCAAAGAACTGGACTCAAGAACTAGGAGTTTACTTTCAAATCAGTCTGAGGACTGTCTTTACCTGAATATTTATGTTCCATTTCCTGGAGAGAATGCCTTATTCAATTGGACTGATGAAGGTAAGTCCCCTTAAACTTTTAAATCCTATTGAACTCTTTTGTCTGAAAGTTGTGTTCATTATTTTACTTCTGTACTTGAATGTTGTTATCCATGAAAAAGTGAGTTCCCAATGCATGTCTGATGTTCTTGTGAGTGATTTTTGTTACTCCGTCAGTGTCAAGTTTTACCGCTACATCAACTTCGGTACATTTTACTCCGAGAAATAATTGAAAAAATCCTTTGGTTCCAGCTCTTGATTTCAAGAACCATTGATTCTCTCCCTGTTTTTGTTCTTGAAACGTCTTTTCTTTCTGTCTCGACGTCATTTGATGGTCTTTGTGTTTTTCAGTCTCTCCATCTGCGACATACAATGCTTCTCTCACTCGATTCTCTGTACAGTTACTCTGCTTCTTTTCTTTTTGTGTCGGATGCAACTGTCATGAATGGAGTGAAACTCGAAAAAGAAGGAGCCCAAGTACTTTCGAGGACTTCTTTTGTTTGAAAGTTCTTTTTCTTTTCTTGTAATGAATAGAACTACAGACATTCAATGGCAGTTCCCTTGTCGTCTAACACAGTACGACACAGGCCTTTTCGATGTCGGAGGTTAATCAACTCCATGGGGAGCACATGACTGCGAGTGTGATTACCTCACGTCCTCTCAAGTCCCTTAACCACAAACATAGGCAAAGAAGAAGATTGTTAGTCGAGTTTAGATAAACAATAAATGAATTGGCGACAAAATGACTGGCAGTTTCACGCCTTACATGGCATGCAGGTCAGTCAGTCAATTCCTGGAGGAGACCCTGGAGAGAAAATTCCAAGGAAATTAAAATGATGACATTGCTTTGACATGTTAGTGGGAGGAGGAGGAGGAGAATCAAGAGGCACAAGAGAGCCATCCCTTGATTGATTCAATTCTCTTTAGGTATGAAAGGAAGAATGATCTGGACAAGAGAAGAGGAAGAAGCAATTGATGATGCTCTATCTTTTCTTCCCTCCTTAGCTTTCTTTCTTGTTCTTTGTGTCCACTTTGTCCTCTTGTTGTTGAGACAGTCAGACACGAGTAAAGTAATGAGGCCTCTGGATAAACAGCCTCTGTCTTGTAAGGAAAGCGGAAGAAGAGACACAATGATGCACTGATGACAGAGAAGGCAAGTAAAGGGTATAAAAGAATATGAAGGAAAGAAGGCAAGAAAATGGTTCTTCCGTTTTCCGCTCATTTTTCTTCCGGAGATTCTTATTATATTTTCTTTTCCTTTTTTGCACAAAGATTTCTTCTCATTTCACTTCCTGTCGTATCTTTCCTTTCTCTTGTGAGTTTCACTACATCTTCATTCTTAACAAACTGGCAGGGAATGATATTTCTTGCAATTGAATGCTTAGGTCAGTAACACATGAGAGTGAATGGCTAGAACAGGACAAATAAAAAGACTGTACCTCGACAGTAAGAGAAATGGACGAATCAAGACAAGAAAGTAACTGCAAGAATAGATGCAATTCATAATAAATCTCGACTAAATGGCTCTTGAGAGAGACATCAGAGATGACCATCTGAAATAAGCAAGTCTTAGTAAGATTGAGAACCAATGCTATTTATTCGTCTGACACTCAAGATTAAGATGGACAGTACATGACTACTGCGATCATGCCTTTGCCCTGTTGATTATCTCTGGGTGACAAGGAGATGATTCACGGATGAGGACATAAAAGATGAGATGCCAGGAAGAACTGATATACAGTCTTGATAGCAATGTTACCTCAGGGAACAAACAAGTTTCCGGAGAAATAATGCAAAAAATGCTGTTGTTTTTCGATCTCAAGTTTGAAAGTGAGTTTATTTCTTTTCGTGTCGTTGTTGTCATACAAATTTTTATTTCCTTTGTGTTCAAGTGTTGGGAAGTTATTGTGTTGTTTTTCACTCTTCATTTTTGATGCAAAACCAGTCCATCTTTCGTCGTCATGCTCTCGTGAGTAAAAGAGGAACAACACCATTCAATCTTGTCTGAGGCTGTAAAAACAACTGAGAGATAAGACTGTCACAGAACAGGCAACACAACAAAAAGAACACATGATCATCTTCTTTTGAAATCAGTATCAACGACACAAGACTCGTTCGATTCATGAGTGAGAAACAAACATATCCAGGAGAAAAGAGATGCGAGATAGTCTTTTCCTTCTCAGAGTAAATAGGATTACATTCACAAGAGTGTTCGGATACTAGTCTTCCTGGTTCATCTTTTTTGGTTTGAAACTCTTGATGTCTCAGGA
>Ga0157374_10006084_pt1 | contig 10214 bp, 8 predicted proteins | sample M25metaG_FD_115308 | JGI IMG/M metagenome (GOLD analysis project Ga0157374, IMG submission 115308) | Miscanthus rhizosphere microbial communities from Kellogg Biological Station, Michigan, USA - M2-5 metaG | ecosystem: Host-associated > Plants > Roots > Rhizosphere > Soil | place: USA: Michigan... | reverse complement strand
TCATCTCTCGAGAAGGGAAATTGAGTATCAACGGGATTTTTGACGAACTCCGCGTTCAGCAGTTCCCGGGAGGAATTGCCCGCGCGTTTTTCGTCGCGACGCTCCGTGGCAATGCTGATACGGCATACAAATTAACAATAAAGACCGAGTCGGGAAAAAAAGTGATTAATACGTTGAATCTTGATGTCAGGACGAGTCTGAATGGCAAGAACAATATTATTTTGGAGCTGGTGAATTTGGGATTTGAAAAAGCAGGGGATTACAAGTTCACTATATACAATGGTAGTGAGGAGGTAGGAACGACACAACTTAAAGTAATGGGTGTTGAACAACAGGCAGAGCAAGAAGTAAAATATAAGTTACCGAATTAAGAGCTTAAAGTAAGAGAATATGGGCGTGAACGGATCAAATAACGTAGAAGGAGAAATTATTTTTGATGCGAAAGAGCATTTTGAAACGTCAACTAAGACGAAGGTTTCTGAAGGAACTATATATAGTAGACGAAAGATTAATGATGCCTCTTTCACTAAAACAAAAACTGACGGTAATAAATTTACATTTAAAGAAAACAATTTAGTTAAAAAAGTGGCAACGGCTGGTAAGTATATAGGAATAACTTTTCTTAGTGTAAGATTAGGAATGTATTCTAAACAACCAGACCAACTTATAAAAGATATAGAATATATAATTAAACTTTTTATAAAATAAAATTATGAAAAAATTTGATGGTGTTAGAGAAAAAGTATTTCTGGATCGGTATGCGCTTAAGGGTGCAGAGGGTGAGCTTTTGGAGCAGACTCCACAGGAGATGTGGCAGCGGGTTGCTCATGGCATATCTCTTCAGGAGCAAAAAGGCAAACAGAAAAAATGGGAGAAAGAATTCTACCGTGTTCTTGAAGATTTCAAATTTGTTCCCGGCGGCCGCATCCTTTCCGGCGCAGGCACAGGGTATCAGGTGACCTATTTTAATTGTTTTGTTATCCCAAATCCCAAAGATTCCCGCCATGGTATTCTTGAATCTCTCGGACAGCTCATTGAAATTCAGTCACGCTCCGGCGGCGTCGGTTTAAATCTATCTTCTTTGCGACCTCGAGGAGCACGCGTAAAAAAGGTCAACGGTACCTCATCAGGTCCTGTAAATTGGGCAACACTTTTCTCTGTTGCAACGCATGATATTGTTCAGCAGGGCGGATCTAGACGGGGCGCGACAATGCTCATGCTTCATGATTGGCATCCGGATGTTGAGGAGTTTATCACTGTTAAACAAGATCTTACCAAAATCAACGGCGCCAATTTGTCAGTCTGTGTCTCGGATGGCTTCATGGAAGCGGTTAAAAATGATCAAGATTGGGATCTCGTTTACCCAGAATTGAGTGATCCACACTACGATGATGAATGGGATGGCGATATTATCGAATGGAAGAAAAAAGGCTACAAAGTGAGAGTTTACAAAACAGTCAAAGCAAAAGAGCTGTGGGATCTTATCTGTACGGCAGCATGGAGATCAGCAGAACCGGGTTTGCACTTCCTGGAAAGATCTAACAAACGTTCCAACACCTGGTATTTTGAGAAACTCCTGGCTACAAATCCCTGCGGCGAGCAACCACTCGGCGGTTGGGCTGTGTGTAATTTGGGCGCGATGAATTTGGCAGCATATGTCAGAGAGGATAACTTAAAGGAAGATAAAGGTGGCTGGTTTGACTATGATGCTTTTGGCAAGGATGTTCAGGTGGCAATGCGGTTTCTGGATAATGTCATTGATGACACGTACTATTTCTTCAAAGAAAATGAACAGGTTGCAAAAGAGATCCGAAGAACTGGTCTTGGCATCATGGGAATTGCTGATACGTTTATTAAGATGAAAATCCGCTATGGTTCTGAGGAATCCGAGAAAGTTTCAAAGAAAATTTTCAAAGCGCTTCGTGACAATGCCTATATCGCAAGTACCAATATAGCAAAAGAAAAAGGGGCATTCCCGAAGTTTGACAAAGAGAAGTACCTGAAAGGTTTTCATATCAAAGCATTGCCTCAAGAGATCCGAAATATGATCGCAGAAAACGGGATCAGAAATGCAGTTTTGCTCACGATTGCTCCGACCGGAACGACGAGTTTGCTTGCAGGAGTTTCAAGTGGTGTTGAGCCGGTTTACGAATTCGAATATTCCCACAATGGTCGTCTTGGCAAGCAAATGGTCTACCACGGTCTCTACGGAGAGTGGAAAGAAGCGCATCCGGAAGTTGACCGGCCTGATTATTTCGTCGGGGCAAATGACCTGACACCTGAGGATCATGTCAAAATTCAGGCAATTGCACAGGAATATATTGATTCTTCGATCTCAAAGACAGTCAACGCTCCTAATTCCCACACAGTTGAAGACGTAAAGGATTTGTATATGTCGGCTTACGATAATGGTCTCAAAGGAGTCACATACTTCCGCGACGGTTCACGCATGGGAGTTCTCCAGAGGGAAGAAAAGAAGGAAGAGAAAAAAGAAGAAGCAGTTGTTCAAGAGCCTGTCGTTCCGGTCACTCCTCGTGTGCCACGACCGATGGTCCTCACAGGTCTGACATATAAAGCAGACAGTCCGACTGGTAAGGTTTACGTGACTATTAATAACGATGAAAAAGGCAACATGTTTGAAGTCTTTATCAATCATGGCAAAAGCGGTTCGGATTTGATGGCTTTGGCGGACGCGCTCGGCCGGATGGTTTCATTTGTCCTTAGGATCCACAGTCCGGTTCCTGCCCGGGAGCGGGTCCGCGAAATTGTGTCGGAGCTTGCCGGCATAGGCGGATCACGCTCAAGCGGTTTTGGCGAAAACCGTGTTCGTTCATTGCCCGATGCAATTTCCAAGGTTTTGGCACGGCATGCTGAATTCCGCGTCAACGGCAAAGTGGAGGATAGCGCAACCTATGTGGAGCGAATGAGCAATGGCAGTGGACTTACCAATGGGCATGCACCAGTACAAGCTCAAACTGACATTGTTGATGGAAGTGAAGTTGCACCCAGTCAATTGGCTTTGCCTGATACCGGTGTCAAAGTAGCAACTGCTTCAACATCACTCTTTGATATTTGCAAGGAATGTGGATCGGCAAGTTTTGCCTACGAAGAAGGTTGCAAAAAGTGCTATGCTTGCGGATACTCCGAATGTTAGTTTGCTCCTATGATTAACTGCACATTTGAAAACGGTAACAAAGCCTCTTTGCGTCATGTGATTATTGATGCGTTAGTTCTCAAGGATGATAAAATTCTGCTGGTCAAACGGACAAAAAAGTTACTGGAAGGTGGCAAATGGGCACTTGTGGGAGGCTATGTTGAGAGAGACGAAAATTTGTACCAGACAGTTGAGCGAGAAATCCGCGAAGAGACAGGTTATACGGTAAAGGATGTTACGATTCTTTGTGTCAGGCACAATCCTGACAGGCCTCACGAAGATAGGCAAAATATAGCCTTTGTTTTTTTTAGCACCGCCGTTGAAAAAGTTGGAGAACATGATTGGGAAGAGGATGAGACCAAGTGGTTTGATTTGGACAAATTGCCAGAGCCTGAATCGATTGCGTTTGATCATCTGAAAAATATTGAACTCTACCAGCAATTCAAGCAAAACAAAATAACGATTCCATTGCTTCAACCTTAGTTTTTTCTTCTAAATTCTTACATTATTGTATCTTGCAAAACTCTACAAATAAGTATATTCTGGTATTAGTGTGATACGTCTCTGCTATACGCTATATGTATTGCGCAGGTAGTAAGTTTAGGTAATTTTGGTGAGATTCCAAAGCTGTGCCGCAACTGTAATCCTTTATAAAAGGGAGCCAGAAAACTAACTTATTTATTTTCCCGAGCAGGAGTTTTTCTAACCGAATCCTTCTGCACGGAAGGATTTTTTTATGAAAAAAATAGCAGCTATTATTGGCATTATTGTTTTTATCCTCATCGGAATTCAGGTTTTTCATCCAGTTTCAAATCTAAACCCCAACACTACTGCTGTTCATCCAACAGCTGTTGTAAAACCAACAAAAAATATGACATTTTCTTATAAAGGAGAAAATGGCGTAGATGCCTTGACGCTTCTTAAGAAAAAAACGACCGTTGAGCAAAATAAATCAGGATTGGTTGTTAGTATTAAAGGGAACAAGCCAACAGGGCATAATTATTGGGCGTTTTACGTGAATGGTAAATATGCGCAAGTCGGGCCGGCGCAATATAAAACAAAAAATAGCGATGTAATTCTATGGAAGGTTGAGAGTTATTAATAATTCAAAAGTTAAAATGCAAAATTCAAAAGTACAAATAAAAATTCAAAAGTTTTTAACCCCTTTGGTAATTATTGGATTTGCGGTTATGTTAAGATTGGTACCACATCCACCAAACGTCGCACCAATTGCTGCAATGGCACTGTTTGGCGGCGTTTATCTCAATAAGAAATATGCACTTATTGTGCCTCTTATCGCGTTATTTATTTCCGATTTGTTTCTTGGATTTTATTCAGCAATGCCGTATGTATATTGCAGCTTTTTATTAACAGGACTGATTGGTATCTGGCTTCGTATGCACAAAAGTTTTACCAATGTAATTCTCGCATCATTTGTCTCTTCGACATTGTTCTTTTTAATTACCAATTTTGGCTTCTTTCTTTCAAATGATTTATATCCCAGAACACTTTCCGGCCAAATAGAAGCATATGTCATGGCTTTGCCTTTCTTCAGAAACACTCTGCTAGGAGATTTGGGATTTGTCGGTTTATTCTTTGGCAGTTACGAATTTATTTTTTTAGCGATAAGCAAAAAATTCCATATTGCAAGAGCAAAATAATATATGCCAATTTATACTCGAACAGGAGACAAAGGAAAAACTTCTCTTTTTGATGGAACACGCGTTCTCAAATCCGACAAACGTGTTGAGACTTACGGCACAATTGATGAGCTTAACAGCATGATTGGAACAGCTATCGCTGAGATTAAAGATTTAAGATTTAAGATTAAAGATGTTACATATGAACTAGAGCGGATTCAACATGATTTATTGGATATTGGTTCGACTTTAGCAACTCCTCATCCGATGCCTGTTGTTGGCCTCGAAAACCGTCCGAAGGAGTTTGAAAAAGTAATTGATGCCATGACCAAGAAAATGCCCGAACTTAAGGCATTTATTTTACCTGGAGGCGGTAAAGCAGGTTCAGCTCTTCATGTAGCTCGTACAATTGCTCGGCGTGCCGAGCGGCAATTGGTTGCTCTTATGCAGAAAGAAAAAGTTGATCTCACAATTATTACCTACATCAATCGTTTATCTGATCTATTGTTTACGATGGCTAGATATGTGAATTATGTTGAGAAGAAAAAAGAAGTAATTTGGGTTAAAAAATAAATAATTGGGTGAATCAGGTGAAATTCCTGAGCTGTGCCGCAACTGTCCCCGCAAGGGGGATCCCTGAAACTGACAAGTGACAGTGGATATAGTCAGATCCCCAACCCCGATTTTATCGGGGAATAAATCTTCCGAGCAGAAGTTCCTTACTTGTGAACTCCTCGGATGTGAGGAGTTTTTTTATGCCTGCAGAAAGAGGAAATTTTTTTAAAGAGACAAGACCTTTTAGACCACAAGACATTATAGCTGTTGCAAGAACGGGACATGTGCGACCTGTCCGGAGAGAAGGTTTTAATTCTTCAATTCGCGAACAGGAAAGAGAACAACAAGCGCATTTTCTTACAAAAGGGTGGCTGCACTCAGAAGTTGCTCGGATACGAAGCGAACCTATTCCTGCAGGTGAAACGCCTTGGTACCATTTATCAGGTACAGGTTTTTGGGTAAAACAACAAGTTTCACAGCTTCTTCGAAATACTGTGGAAGTTGGGAGAGATGCCTATCCTGCTGTTCTGGATTTGGAACTGGCTAAAGTAAAAGTGGATGTAGAGAAATTTGAGGAAGAATATCTTCAACAAATGGCAAGTCTCAAATGGAATCTTTCATGGGATGAACGAAATGGTCAACAGAGAATTATTTGTCCCGATTATGGTAATGCGTTGTGGGAATCAACAACTTCGAAAGATGAAAGGCACGGCGTTGTGCACGAAACATTATTTGGTGATTCGGCAAAAGGCACGATTGGCGTTGAAGGCTGGCTTCGGGAGGCTCCCGGCAATTCATTCGCAATTATTGTGAGTCCACGTGGATGGAGCGGCTTACATGACGCTGACGGGAAAAATATTCGTTATCCGGAAACGCAAGTGTACGCGATTCAGAAAAAAGATGATGGCAGTCTTCAGGCGTATACATTCCGTTATGACGCAGACATTTATCAAAATGAAGCATTACAAAGGAAGCTCGGTCTGAATGTTGAAGATACAGGACATCAGCTTGATCGTATCAAAAATACTGTTACGAACGTAGCATTTATAACACCTGAGGATGCCAATCGTATCGAACAGGAGGGAGGAAAAGCAATTCGCGGTTTTGGTGATTTAGTTGATGTCATGGAAGAAGTTGTTGGGACGGAGGTTGCGTATGGAGAGGGAGGCGTAGTAAAAACATTTGCTGATATTCGAGATTTCCTGGCACATCCTGAAAAGTATTCTAGACGACATCCATTAACAGAGAAACTTATTTCAAGATTCCAAGATTACGCGCGCGACCGTTTGGCTCAAGAAGGGTCAAGACAAGAAATTGAACACGATTTACAAATAGCTTTGGCGTTGACACCATTGCATTTAAATCGTCTCTATCGAGAAGATGAACATGGGCCAACCTATATGTACTCAGGTAATAACCTGCAAGGTATAATTAGTCGGGATCCTTCTTTGGATAGGTTGGTACGATATGCAGTTAAGGGTATAAATTATCAACAAGAGAGAGACGATTTGCGAACAAGACCTGGTTGCGCTGGCGGAGGCGAGAAAAGTAAAGTAACTAGTATGGGTAGTTCAAGAAATGGCGAATCAACAAGCGGAACGGAGGATTATGATTATGATCATGAAGGAGACTGTGTTTCTTGCCATAATGAACCAGATAAAAAACCAAGAATGTTAGGTCCGTGTGATATTTGTGCTCCCTGTGATGCAAAAATGGGAGGTAAAGGTGGAAAATGATGTAGATTATGGATAAAAAACAAAATTGTGACATCTGTTATAAAATTATCTGTAAGCAATGCGGGTGGGAAGCCAGTGATGAGGAAGTGCTTCAGATACAAAAAGGCACTATAACTGCATGTCCTGAATGTGGCTGGAAGCCTGGAGATGAAATAAAATAATTATTGCTTTTCATTGCCTCTTTAGCCTTATCATGGTAAGATAATATTATGGATACGAGTGTTCCTGCCGCGCAAGACGTGCCAAATCAAACACAATCTGATCAACAGGCTGTATCGCCAAGCGCTAATTCAGCATCTGATGATCAGGCAAAAGTTTCGCCTTCGCAAACCCCTGTTGCGCAGCAGCCCAAAAAACAGCAAGTATCAGTTTCAGGAGGCGGCGGTTTGGAAGCAGGATCAGGCATGGTCATGGCTGAAGATCCTGACGATGATGATGAAGCCGAATTGCAGGTTGCGCCACAAGAGAAAAAGAATCTTGGCGTCATGGGCCAAGGTGGGGATGATGAGCAAGGTGATGAACAGCAAATTGGAAGTCAGGCACCAGTCATGGATGTTTCAGAAGTGGCTGAAATACAACCTTCAGTTCCAGAAGTCGTCGCTGGCAGTCCAGAGGTTGAAAAGCTGATTGAAATTACGCCACCTGAACAACCAAAAATTTCCGACGAGCTTAAAAATATCGGTGTGACGCACTCAGGACCAGGATTTATTGACGCAGCTCAGATGAATCAACCTGCTTTGAAAATGCCAGTTACTTATCAGCAGGCAGTGAATGCAGAGGAACAAATAAAAGATAATAAATTGAAGAGTTCTAAATTCTGGCTGCTTGAAAAAATTAAATACATATGGAGAAAAGTAGATCCGAATATTTCATTGGCATTGAAACAACAACCGGTAAAGACTATGCCCGCTAAAACAGCGCAGAGCAAAACAAATCAAATCGTAGCGAGTAAAGTACCAGTAACAAACGAGACAACAGTTTAATAACTATGCAATTACAAGAGTTAACAGTTCAAAATATAGTCTATGTTGCGGCATCAGCTATTTTAATTCTTTTCGGCATCGCCATCCTATGTATGATCGGTTGGGGGCTTTTTTATATGTTAGTTTTATGGCTGCGCTACCGCAATCGTGAATCAATATCGTTGAATTCAGTGTTGCTTCAAGTCACCGTGCCACGGGAAAATGAAACCAAAATTGATGCCGCAGAACAGCTTTTTGCAAGTTTGTATGCGTTATATGGAACAAAGCCTACTACTCGAGTAGAAGAAATATTTGAGTTTTTTGGTTTGCCTGGAAAAGGATTTTTTGAATACTTCCGGCCACAGCCACATGTCTCTTTTGAAATCGTAGGATTACCAGGGGACATTCGCTTTTATATTAATGTCCCATCAAAATATCGTGATTTTGTAGAAAAAGAAATAAATGGTGCCTATCCCGAGGCAGATATCTTGTCAGTAAATGATCCCGCCGCAAAGCAGCGGGGAGGAGGAACTGTGATCGGTACAGAATATAATATTTTTACTGATAATGGAAAAGTTGCTTTTATGTGGATGGATTTAAAGGGTGCCGATTATATGCCGATCAAAACATATAAAGATTTGCCTGTGGATCCGCTATCGACATTAACTTCCATTTTAGGAAAAATGCGAGAGGGAGAGGGCGCTGCTATTCAAATACTGATCCAACCTGCTGATGCGCACTGGAAAAAAATCGGACGCAGTTATGTGGGTAACATTAAAAAGAATGAAGCAAACCCTGACAAAGCAAGCTATAAAGCAGATGCCAAGGAGCTTGAAGCTGTTGAAAACAAATTGAGCAGACCAGGATTTAACACGACAATCCGTGTTGTTGTATGTGCAAATACACAGGAAGATGCAAGTGCCCATTTGAATAATATCAAAGGAGCTTTTAGTCAATTTACCTATATGAATACATTCAAAAAACGCTATCAATATCTCAAAGGATTATTTATAACAGATTTTATTTACCGATATTTTCCTATGATTAGAGGAACATCTGTTATGACAAGTGAAGAACTGGCAACGCTTTACCATTTCCCAAATAAAAGTATTGTGACCCCAGGGATTCATTGGCTAAATGCCAAACGGTCAGCTGCGCCATCCAATATAGCAACTACTGGTTTGTATCTCGGAAGAAGTACCTATCGAGGATTGGCCCGTCCTATTTTTATCGAACGAGATGATAGAAGACGTCACATGTACATTATCGGAAAAACCGGTACCGGTAAAACTGAATTTCTTAAAAGTATGATAATTCAGGATATTAAGAATGGAGAGGGCTGTGCTGTTATTGATCCACATGGAGACCTCGTTGAAGATATTCTCAAGGTAATTCCTCCAAAAAGAGCAGAAGATGTCATACTTTTTGACCCATCAGATTTTGAGCGTCCGATGGGTTTTAACATGCTTGAAGCAGAGACAGAACAGCAGAAGCATTTTGCAGCGAATTCTATTATCGGTCTCATGTATAAACTGTTTGATCCAAATAAAACAGGTATCGTCGGCCCTCGTTTTGAGCATGCAGTCCGTAATGCAATGCTGACTGTTATGTATGAGAAGGGAAGTACTCTCATTGAAGTTATGCGTGTTTTGACCGATCAGAATTACGTCCAGGAACTGCTACCAAAAGTGCAAGATCCGATTATCCGGCGTTACTGGACTGATCAGATTGCACAAACATCCGACTTTCATAAATCCGAGGTTTTGGATTACATCACTTCCAAATTCGGGCGTTTCGTTACCAACAAAATGATTCGTAATATCATCGGTCAATCAGATAGCTCGTTCTCTTTCCGTAAAGTTATGGATGAGCAGAAAATTCTCCTTATAAATCTTTCTAAAGGTACCATTGGTGAAGAAAATTCAAACTTTTTGGGTTTGGTTTTAGTGCCAAAAATTCTTGTAGCTGCAATGTCCAGACAAGATATGCCGATGAGTGAACGTAAAGATTTTTTCCTCTATGTTGACGAGTTCCAAAATTTTGCGACACCTGATTTCGCGCAGATTCTTTCTGAGGCTCGAAAATATCGACTTAATTTGATCGTTGCCAATCAGTTTATCGGCCAAATGGAAGAAGAAATTAAGAACGCGATTTTTGGTAATGTCGG
>Ga0157374_10006083_pt1 | contig 10215 bp, 7 predicted proteins | sample M25metaG_FD_115308 | JGI IMG/M metagenome (GOLD analysis project Ga0157374, IMG submission 115308) | Miscanthus rhizosphere microbial communities from Kellogg Biological Station, Michigan, USA - M2-5 metaG | ecosystem: Host-associated > Plants > Roots > Rhizosphere > Soil | place: USA: Michigan... | reverse complement strand
GGGTCGATCAGCAGCGCCTGCAGCGTGGCCGGCGGCCCCAGGTAGGCGACGTGGCGGCACATCAGGCCTGCTCCGTCTGGGCCGCCGACCGGGCGGTGCGGAAGCCGGTGAAGATCTGCCGCCGGATCGGGTAGTCCCAGTTGCGGAACGTGCTGCGGCAGACCACCGGGTCGACCGAGAACGCGCCGCCGCGCAGCACCTTGTAGTCCGGGCCGAAGAACACCTCGGAGTACTCCTTGTACGGCCAGGGGCTGAACCCCGGGTAGGGCAGGAAGTCGCTGGACGTCCACTCCCACACGTCGCCGATCAGCTGCCGGGCCCCGGACGGTGCGGCGCCCGCCGGGTAGGAGCCGGCCGGGGCCGGCTGCAGGTGCCGCTGGCCCAGGTTGGCGCGGTCCGCGGTGGGCTCGCCGTCCCCCCACGGGAACCGCCGGGACCGGCCGGTGGCCGGGTCGTACCGGGCGGCCTTCTCCCATTCGGCCTCGCGGGGCAGGCGGCGGCCGGCCCACCGGGCGTAGGCGTCCGCCTCGTACCAGCAGACGTGCACGACCGGCTCGGCGGGCGGCACCGGCTCGGTGACCCCGAACCGGGTACGCAGCCACTGGCCCGCCTCACGCCGCCAGAACTGCGGCGCGGTCAGCCCGGCCCGCTGCCGGTGCGCCCAGCCCGCCTCGGTCCAGTACTCAGGCCGGTCGTAGCCGCCGGCCGCGATGAACTCCAGCCAGGCCGCGTTGGTGACCGGCGCGGTGTCGATCCAGAACGGCGGCAGGTCGACCACGTGCGCGGGCCGTTCGTTGTCCAGTGCCCACGGCTCGGTGGAGGTGCCCATCGTGAACGGGCCGCCGGGGACCAGCACCTCGGCGGGCAGCGTCAGCACGTCCGCCGGGGCCGGGGCGGGCGGCGGCGCGGACAGCGCGGGCGCGCCCGCCCGGAGCTGGTGGGTGGCCAGCATCGTCTCGTCGTGCTGCTGCTCGTGCTGCGCGATCATGCCGAACGCGAAGCCGTCCTGGAGCAGCCGCGCGCCGCGGAACTGCACCCGCTCCAGCACGTCGAGCACCCGGCCGCGGACCTCGTGCGCGTAGGCACGGGCCTCGGCCGGCCGCATCAGCGGCAGCGTGGGCCGCTCGGCCCGGGGATGCTCGAACGCGTCGTACAGCGAGTCGATCTCCGGGTGCATCGGGTCCCGGCCCGCCACCTCACGCAGCAGCCAGAGCTCTTCCTGGTTGGCCACGTGAGCCAGGTCCCAGACCAGCGGGGACATCAGCGGCGAGTGCTGGCGGATCAGGTCGTCGTCGGTCACGCAGTCGGTCAGGCCCTGGGTGCGCTGGCGGGCCCGGGTGAGCAGGCCCTCGATCCGGTCCCTGAGCGGCTCGGCCTCGGTCTGGGTCAGGTCGGCGGTCATCGGAGCTCCTCCAGCGTGTCGTCGGCGGGGCAGCGGCCCCGCAGCACGTATTCCTCGGCGAAATCGGTCACTCTCTGGCGGATGTCAGGGGCCGCTCCGGCCCGGGCAAGCGCCGCGTCGGCGGCCTCGAAACAGTCCCGGGCCGCGCGGGCCAGCTCTGGGTCGGCCAGGCCCGCACGGGCCGCCCGCAGCCACGGCCCTGGCGGGCCGCCGCTGCCGTTGGGGGCGGCCGGCCCGTGCTGGCCAGCTCCCCTCTGGCCAGCACCGCTGCGGACCGGGCCGGGTCCGTCTCGCCAGACGGACCCGGCTGCGGCCATCGCCTGCTGGGCCGCGACCGGGTCGTCGGCCAGCGCGGACACCACTGCGGCCGGCACGATCCAGCCGTCGCCCGGCTGCGCGTCGATGACCCGGAGCTCCAGGTGGCCCTGCGGCCGGACCGGGGGGAACAGGGTGGACAGGTGATAGGACAGGTCGGCCAGGGTGGGCGGGCGTTCCTCACAGCCACGGCCGCGGAGCCAGTCACGGAAGGTCAGACCGGGCGGCGCGGACCAGCCCTGGCCCTCGCCCCGCTGGACGCACATCAGCTCGGCGTCCAGCGCGTACTGCGCCCAGGCCGCCCGGGGATCGGCGGCCCCGTCGCGCGCCGAGACGTGGAACGCCGCCCCGTCAGGCGCCGCGCCAGGGCGGGAGACGTAGACGTGGCCCGCGCCGGCGGAGCCCGTCCCGCCCGGGCCCCGCGGGTTCGGCGGCCAGCCCGGGCCGGCCGCGCCCCACCGGCTCAGCCCGGCCAGGAGTCCCGTATCACCACCTGACCGGGGGACAGGCCGTCCATCTCCGTTGCGCCCGACGGTGCCGCTGGTACGGGTCGCGCCGGCCGGGCCGGTCATCCTTCCGTTGTTCGCGGTCCAGCTAGCGGCCCGGGCCGCACCGTGAGGCGTGCCGCGGCCGGCCGCAGAAGGACCCCAGGGCCACGGCTCGGCGCCCGCCGGGGCGAGCGTGCGCGACGGGTCCAGCTGGGCCCAGACCGCCTGGCGGGTGGATTTCCAGCCGGTCAGGCGGCCCGCGCGGAGCGGGGAGTTGGCGAACGCGGCGACCAGGACCGGGCCGAGGGCGTGCAGCAGCCGCCAGCGCCAGCGGAATCCGGAGTACCCGTCGTCGTCGCCGCCTGCGTCGACGCAGACCTGGACGGAAGCCGTGCTGCACATCATGACCCGGCCCCACGGGCCGTGGCGGTCGAAGAACTGCTCCATCGCCGCGTAACGGGGAAGGTCCAGGACGCGGGCCGGGAGGCGGTACGGGTCCACGCCCAGCCCGGCGAGCGTCAGGCCGGCCTCTCCGAGAGCCTCGCGCACGGCGGCGAGGTCGCGGCCGGCCTGGGTTACGCAGCTGCCGATGCCGGTGGCCGGGGCGGAGCTGATCTCCACCTGGCCCCCGGGCTCGATGGTCAGGCGCCCGCCGCCCGGCAGCTCACCGGCCTCGGTGAGCTCTGCCAGAGCCCGGGTCACCCGCTCGTGGCCGGCCGACGCGGCAGCATCGCCGTTGACGCGGACAAGCCATTCGAGCTCGACCCCGACCCGTGCGGGCGGGCCGGTCTTGAAGCAGATCCCGTGAATATGTTCTTCGGCGGCGGTCTCTGACAAAGGCGGCGCGGTGGCGCGCTCCGCCCCGTCGCGGATGTCTGGCATGTGATCGTTCCCCGTCCGAGTCGGCTCGCTGTCTTGCTCCTGGCAAAAGGGCTAGCTGATACGGCTGCAGTCAGTTAAACCGGGTTACGTGGTCCCCCATTCCAGCGGTCCTAAGCATGGAACAGCGGCGGGCCCCAGGCTGGGCCCGCCGCTAGCAAGCTAAATCGTGCCTCTGACAAAACGCACGGCCTGGCCGCCGGTCAGCGCACCGCCTGCGGCCGGATCATGATCAGCGCGGTGGCCGCCAGCAGAACCACCGCAACGATCTCGACGACCAGCACGAACGCGGCCAGGCCGCTGGTGAACGGCAGGTGGAAGCCGAACAGGGTGCCGGCCCGGACCAGGATGAAGCCGATGATCGTGCCCGCCATCAGGCCCGCCGAGGCCAGCACGACCAGCACGTGCCTGGTCAGAACCAGGGCCAGCGCGAGGATGAACGAGGCGATGATCTGGACCAGGAACAGGTTCCCGATGGTCGCGATGTTCTTGTAGATCAGGTTGTAGTAGTAGATGTGAACCGAGGCCGAGGTGACGAGCAGGGCGGCGCCGATGAGGCACAGCGTCCACACCGGGGCCGTGCCGCGGGACGTGCTCTGCCGCTCCATCATCGTCTTGATCGCGGTCATTATGAGTTACCTCACTCCTGGTGAAGGGGGTCTGCGGTCACGGTGACGGCCCGGGCGGGGCCGTCCGGCGGGACCGTGTTCGTCCAGCGGGTGAACGGCTCCACCCACTGGGTCAGGAAGACCCGGCCGAACCGGGCCCGGCCGGCGGTCTGCTCGACCGGGACCGGGCGGCCCGTCAGGCCGGTGACGACCGCCTCGGCGCCGCGGGCCGGGAACACCGCCCGGCGGGTCGCGGCGTCCCACACGGTCAGCACGGTGCCCAGGTTGATGTCCAGGCGGCCGGTGGCCGAGTGGTGGATCCGGTGGTACGCCGGGCTGATGAACAGCAGCCCGGCCCGGCCGTACGTCCACCGGACGTTCGCGTGCGGCAGCGCGCCCAGGCAGGCGTACACGGTCAGCACCGCGGCCGGGGTTGCGTCGTTGGCGATCAGCGCCAGCACCGGCAGGGATGAGACCAGGAAGCTGACGTGCACCAGCGGGTGCGCCCGGAACGTGGTCAGGATGCTGAGCTCTTCCTGCGAGTGGTGCACCGCGTGCAGCCGCCACAGCGAGTTGAGCTTGTGGTTGCCCAGGTGCGCGAGCCAGTCCATGGCGTCGATGGCGACCACCGCGGCGGCCACGATCAGCCAGTGCGGCACCGCGCTCGTCCGCGGCAGCACCATCCACGGCGCGGCGTGCAGGAGTGCGCCGGAGAAGCCGTTGCCGATGAGCGCGATGATCGGCACCACGATCAGCGCGTAGGACAGCAGGTAGATCATGTCGAGCACGTGCCCGCGGGCCAGCACCCGGTGCCGCTCGGCGGGCCGGATCTGCTCGATCACGAACACCGCGAGCACGAACGAGATCACCGCCGGGCCGGCCAGCTCGGCCTGCTCGGCGTGGATCGCCCGCAGCGGGCCGAACTCACTGAGTTCCTGCCAGCCGCGCCAGGCCAGCCCCGCCGCGGCCGCGGCGACCAGGAACGTCGGCAGGTACAGCCGGCGGCTGTACCCCGAAAGGGTCTGCTGCGGTGCTGCGGTCTCCTGCGGTGCCGCCACGGCGTCCTGCGCCGGGATCACCTGCCCACCTCACGCCTCCGGTAGCCATCCGCCCCGCGGGTCTGGCCCAGGGGGCCCTTAACCCACTACACGGAGAAGGCGCGCGGGCGGTTCAGCCCTGCCGCACAGCCGGTTCAGATCAGCCCCAGACGCTGGCGGCCACCTCGGTGATCAGCCGGAGCTTGGCGAACTGCTCCTCGATCGTCAGCGTGTTGCCCTCCACGGTGGAGGAGAACCCGCACTGCGGCGACAGGCACAGCTGGTCCAGCGGCACAAACCGGGCCGCCTCGTCGATCCGGCGGCGCAGCGCATCGGCGTCCTCCAGCGCGCCGCGCTTGGTGGTCACCAGGCCGAGCACGACCTGCTTGCCCTTGGGCACGAAGCGCAGCGGCTCGAACCCGCCGGACCGCTCGTCGTCGTACTCCAGGAAGAACCCGTCCACCTGCAGCTCGCTGAACAGTGCCTCGGCCACGAAGTCGTAGCCGCCGGAGGCGGCCCAGGACGACCGGAAGTTGCCGCGGCACAGGTGCGTGGTCACCGCCATGCCGTCGGGGCGGCCCTGGATTGCGTCGTTGACCTGGCGGATGTAGCGCAGGTGCATGTGCTCGGCGTCCTCGCCGCGGCTGGTGAGCATGGCCCGCTGGGCCGGGTCGTTCAGGTAGGCCAGGCTGGTGTCGTCCAGCTGAAGGTAGGTACAGCCGAGCTTGCCGATCTCCTGCACCTGCTGCGCGTAGGCGGCGGACAGGTCAGACCAGAACTGCTCCATGTCCGGGTACACGGAATGGTCGATGGCGGCCGGGCCGCCGCGGTAGTGGACCATGTTCGGGGACGGGATCGTCAGCTTGGGGGTGCTGCCGGGCGCGGCCACCGACTGCAGGTAGCGGAAGTCGTCGGCGAAGATCGTGTGGTCCAGGTGGACCCGCTCGCCGATATGCAGGGCCGCCGGGGTCCACTCGATCTGGCCGGACTCGTTCTGGAACCGGACCGCCATGTTTCCCGGCGCCTGGCTGATCCCGCCCAGCTGGTAGATGAAGTCCATGTGCCAGGACGCCCGGCGGAACTCACCGTCGGTGACCGTCTGCAGGCCGGTCTCCGCCTGCATCCGGGTGGCATCGGCGATCGCCGCGTCCTCGGCCGCGCGCAGCTGGGCGGCGCTGATCCGGCCGGCCGCGAAATCTTCCCTGGCGGTGAGCAGGCCCGGCGGGCGGAGCAGGCTGCCGACGTGATCCGCGCGGAACGGAGGCGAGGTACGCATGTCGGCCATCGTGGCCGCGCCGGGCCGCCGGGTCAATCCCGCCTCTCAGCTTCCTCTCAGCGTTCGGGCCGGCCCGCGGGGCCTGGCCGGGCGGAGTACGTTTGTTGCAGGGCCGAACGGTTTTAGAGGGAGCGTGCATGAGCGGCGGGGTCGGCAACCTTGTCCTGTCCGGGCCCCTCATTCTTGCCGTGCCGGTGGCGGTCGCGGCCGGCGCGGTGACGTTCCTGTCGCCCTGCGTCCTGCCGCTGGTCCCCGGCTACCTGTCCTACGTCACCGGCATGTCCGGCACGGCCGCGGGCCCGCAGCGGGCCCCGGCCGCCGTGGCCGCCGCCCCGGTGATGGCCGCCGCGCAGGCGGCCGGCCCGGCCGTGGCCGCGGGCGTGACCGGCGAGGAGACGAGTGAGCTGGCGGCGGCCAGCCCGGACGCCACGTCCGCGGACCCGGCGGCGGACGCGATCCAGCGCGGCCGCGTGGTGGCCGGCGCGATGCTGTTCGTGCTCGGGTTCTCCGTGCTGTTCGCCAGCGAGGGGGTGCTGCTCGGCGGGCTCGGCGAGAAGCTGCTCGTGCACCAGCGGGTGGTCACCCAGGTCCTCGGCGTCGTCACGATCGTGCTCGGCCTGCTGTTCGCGGGCGTCCTTGACCGGCTGACGCTGACCGGGCGGATCTTCCGCCCGTCCTGGCGGCCGCGGGCCGGGCTGGCCGGCGCCCCGCTGCTGGGCCTCATGTTCGGGCTGACCTGGACTCCGTGCATCGGCCCGACGCTGAGCGCGGTGCTCGGCCTGGCCGGCACGTCGGGCACCGCGGCGCGCGGGGCGCTGCTCGCGCTGGCCTACGGGCTCGGGCTCGGCATCCCGTTCCTCATCGTGGCGTTCGCGTTCCAGCGCGGCATGCAGTTCTTCGGGTGGGCCCGGCGGCACGCCCGGCTGATCACGGGCCTGGGCGGGGCGATGCTGGTGGTGGTGGGCGTCCTGGAGGTCACCGGGACCTGGGGCGCGGCGATGTCCTGGCTCCAGGTGCACTGGTCAAGCAGCTACCAGTCGCCGATCTAGGCGTGCCGCCCGCCAGCGAGCCGTGGGCGCCTTAATAAAACATCCGCCGAGCCGAACTTACGACAACCTGTAGTAGATTGCCCAGCATGCCGAACGGTCCCGACCCCAGCGCTGGGACCAGCGTCACCAGCGCGGGCACCAGCCAGCCCGGTCCGCCCCGCCCGCCGGGCGGCCGCCAGCTCCCCGGGCGCTGGCGCCGCGCCGCGGCCGTCGCGATCACCGCCGTGGCCGCGCTGATCGCGTCCCTTGTGGTCAGCACGCAGCACCACGGCACCACCCCCGCCGCGTCCGGCGCACCCGGCAGCGCCGTCGGCCAGCCGGATGCCCTGCACAACCCCGGCGTCGACCCGGGCACGGTGATACCCGGCCGGCCCGCCCCTGGCTTCACGCTCACCGACCAGTTCGGCCAGCACGTCTCGCTGTCCCAGTTCCGCGGCAAGGCCGTGGTGCTGACCTTCGTCGACTCCGAGTGCACCACGGTGTGCCCGCTGGGCACGGCCAGCCTGACCGGGGCGGTCAGCCTGCTCGGCCCGGCTGCCGCCCGCCGCATCCAGATTCTCGGCATCGACGCCAACCCCAACGCGACCGCGGTCTCCGACGTGCGCGCCTACTCGCAGTCGCACGCGCTGATGCACTCGTGGCACTTCCTGACCGGTTCCAGGGCGCAGCTCGAAGCGGTCTGGCGGGCGTACAACGTGTACGTCGCGGCCAAGAACAACGACATCGACCACCAGCCGGCCATTTACCTGATCGACCCGCAGGGCCGTGAGCGGGTGCTGTACCTGACCCAGATGTCCTACGCGAGCGTCGGCCAGCAGGCGCAGATCATCGCCGACGGGCTGTCCACCGTGCTGCCCGGCCACCCGCAGCCGCGCCGCGTGGTCCCGCTGTCCTACATCCGCGGTGTGCCGCCGACGACCGCGGTGACCGTGCCGGGCATCGGCGGCAGCACGCCGTCCGGCCAGGTCGCGCTCGGCCCGGGCCACCCGCACGTGCTGGTCTTCGCGGCCCGCTGGCTCGGCGAGACCACGGATCTGCGGGCCGGGCTGCGTGATCTCTCCGCCTACCAGGAGCTGGCCGCGCGGCGCGGGCTGCCGTCCCCGGTGGTCGTGGACGTGGTGCCGACCGAGTCGTCGCCCGCGGCGCTGCCCCGGCTGCTGGCCGGTCTTGGCGGGGCGCCGCTGCGCTACCCGGTGGTGGCCGACACCGCCGGGCGGCTGGCCGCCGGGTACGGCGTGCAGGACATGCCGTGGGTGGTGGTGACCGGCCCGGACGGCCGGGTGCTGGCGCACCACCTCGGCTGGCTGAGCGCCGGGAAGCTGGCCCAGCTGGTGGCCAGCTCCCAGCGGTAGCTTTACCCGGCGGACGGGTGGGCGGCCGCGCTGGGCTGGGCGGCGGACCGGGGCGGCAGCGCCGGGCGGCGCCGGGACGGGCGGTCCGACTTGGCGGGCGCCCGCACCGCGGGGGTGGCGTCCAGGGCCTCGAGCACCATCCGCACGCCGGTCTCCAGCTGCCGGTCCGTGCCCGCGACGTGCTCGTCCGGGGTGGGGATGACCTCGACGTCCGGGTCGACGCCGTAGTTCTCCACGTTCCAGCCGTAGCCGTCCAGCCAGGTCGCGTACCGCGGCACGCTGATCTCTGTGCCGTCGGCCAGCTCGTGGAACGGCACGTCGATGCCGATCACACCGCCCCAGGTGCGCGCCCCGACGATCGGGCCCAGGTCGAGGATCTTGATGGCCGCGGTGACGATGTCGCCGTCCGAGCCGGCGAACTCGTCGGCCAGCGCCACGATCGGGCCGCGCGGGGCGTCCTGCGGGTAGGTGCCGGGCTCCAGCCAGCGGCCCAGGTCCCAGCCTATGACCCGGCGGGCCAGCTTCTCGATGACCAGCTGCGAGGTGTGCCCGCCGCGGTTGCCGCGGACGTCCACGATCAGCGCCTCGCGGACCATCTCGCCGCGCAGGTCGCGGTGGAAGTCGGCCCAGCCCTCGCTGACCATGTCCGGGATGTGCAGGTAGCCGGCCCGGCCCTGGCTGAGCTCGTGGACCGCGCGGCGGCGGCCTGAAACCCAGTCCTGGTAGCGGAGCCGCCGGTCGTCGCGGAGGGTGGTGACCGCGACCCGGCGCCAGCTGCCGCCGTCCTGCGGGGCGATGACCAGCTCGACCGGCTTGCCCGCGGCCCCGGCCAGCAGCGGACCCGGGCCGTCGGCGCCGAGCAGCTGGCCGTCGATGGCCATGATCCGGTCCCCGGGCGTGATGCCCGCGCCCGGCGCGGCCAGCGGCGACAGCGCCCGCGGGTCGGACGACTCCCCGGGCAGGATCCTGGTCACCCGCCAGCCGCCGTCCGGGTCCCGGTCCAGGTCCGCGCCCAGCATGCCGACCGGCCGCCGGCCGCCGTGGTTCCCGGACAGGGCCGGCTGGACGTAGGCGTGCGACGAGCCGAGCTCGCCCATCACCTCGTAGAGCAGGTCGCTGAAGTCACGCGGGCCGGCGATCCGGTCGAGCAGCGGCCGGTACTGGGCCAGCGCGCCGTCCCAGTCGACGTCGCCCATGTCCTGGATCCAGAAGTCGTGCCGCAGGATCCGGCCCGCCTCCTCGTACGCGCATCGCCAGATCGCCGCCGGGTCGGCCTGGTAGCGGGCCCGGGACAGGTCGACACGGACCCGGTCGGCGGGGTTGTCCGCGTCCGCCTTCCGGTCCGCCGGGACCACGGTCAGCTTGCCGCTGTCGCCGATCAGCAGCCGGCTGCCGTCGCCGCTGACGTCGTACCAGTCGAGCTCGTCGACCAGGTCGGTGACCCGCCGCTGGGTCAGGTCGAACCGCTGCAGGGTGCGTCGCGGGCTGCTGTCGGATGAGGTGGCGCCGCCCTGGCCGAGGTTGCCGGTGACCGGGACCCTGAGCCAGACCAGGCCGCCCTTGACCGCGGACAGAGCGGTGTAGCGGGACTCCTCGACCGGGACCTGGATGACGCGGCTGGCCAGGCCGTCGGCGTCGACCTTGACCGGGGTCGCGGTCTTGCCGTCGGCGGCGTCGCCGTCCGGTGCGGGGCGGTCGCCGCTGGCCTGTCCTGCGCTGCCGGTGCCTGCCTCCGGGTCTGCAGCGGTGTCTGCTCCGGCGGCGGCGCCGTCGCCGTCGCCTTCGGCGGCGCTGCCGGCGGCCGGGGTG
>Ga0157374_10006082_pt1 | contig 10216 bp, 11 predicted proteins | sample M25metaG_FD_115308 | JGI IMG/M metagenome (GOLD analysis project Ga0157374, IMG submission 115308) | Miscanthus rhizosphere microbial communities from Kellogg Biological Station, Michigan, USA - M2-5 metaG | ecosystem: Host-associated > Plants > Roots > Rhizosphere > Soil | place: USA: Michigan... | reverse complement strand
GGGCTCCTACAACCCCACCAGCAAGCTGGTGGTTTGGTCTCTTCCGCTTTCGCTCGCCACTACTGACGGAATCGCTTTCGCTTTCTGTTCCTCCGGTTACTGAGATGTTTCACTTCACCGGGTGTCGCGATGTTCATGCTATGTATTCACATGAACTCGAGCAGGTATTATCCCACTCAGGTTATCCCATTCGGAAATCCCCGGGTCAAAGCGTGTTTACCGCTCTCCGAGGCTTATCGCAGTTAGCCACGTCCTTCATCGCCTATTGGCACCAAGGCATCCATTATGTGCTCTTTGTAGCTTGATCAATCTGTTCCGGTCCCTCGCGGGACCAGAGATCTTTGATAACTGAAACTCTCCGCTCCGATCCGAAGACCGGAGCTTATTTAAGATTCAGACTCAGCTCTAAAAAGTTGTATTTACTACCCTGTATGTAGATTTCAAAGAACCAGCGGTACTGCGCATCTTTCGGGCGTCAAAAAAACTCAATCCTGAAGCCGACCGTGATTCATCCCGCTTTCACGAGATTCATCATGCCGGGACAAAATTGAGCTCAATTTGCAGTCCCCAAAAATGCCAGAACCACCCCGTTATTAAGCGAGGCCCGCTTCCGGCGGGATTCCGAAAATAGCCCGCGGCGGTCGATCGTCAACCAGGAAAAAGAAAAATTGTCTGAATATTTTCCAGGACAGACCGCCGGCAGTCGATTTTATGAATAGCGCGCGCCACGACTTCATTTAGTTTGGACGCAATGAAGCGCCTCAACAACCGCTCTGGCGGCGAATTGCGTCGGATAAATTTCGAACTCGACGTCGCGCCGCATGCCAGCGGATCAGTGCTGGTTTCGACCGGAAGCACCCGGGTGATCTGCGGCATCATGATCGAGGAATCAGTCCCGCGTTGGATGAAGGAGCAGCGGGTCAGCGGGGGTTGGCTCACGGCGGAATATTCCATGCTGCCGTATTCCACCCTGACGCGGAAGCCGCGCGATATTTCGAAAGGTCGCCTCGATGGACGGAGCAGTGAAATTCAACGCCTGATTGGGCGGTCGATGCGCGCCGTGATTGATTTGGAGAAGCTCGGGCCGCGGACCATTTGGGTCGATTGCGATGTGCTGCAGGCCGATGGCGGCACCCGCACGGCCGCGATCACGGGAGCAAGTCTCGCCGTTTCGATTGCCTGCCAGCGATTGGTGGAAGAGAAAAAGGTAACGGAATTGCCAATCAAGAAACTTGTTGCCGCGGTCAGCGTGGGCATGATCGAAGAGGTCGCGTTACTCGATCTGGACTACGAAGAGGATAAGGCGGCGACGGTTGATTTGAATCTGGTCGCGACCGAAGACGGGGCCCTGGTCGAGGTGCAGGGGGCAGGTGAGGAAGCGACATTTTCGCACGATCAGCTGTTGGAAATGTTGTCATTAGGCAGGCAGGGGATCGCCGATCTGATTGCAGCGCAACGTCGTGTTCTGGAGCAAAGGGTTGCCGCGGCACAGCCCTTGCAGTAGAGCGAGGCGGCTATGAAACGTGCGCTCATTACCGGCATTACCGGTCAGGATGGAAGCTATCTCGCGGATCTCCTCCTTGAGAAAGGCTACGAAGTCCACGGCATCATCCGGCGGGCGAGCACCTTCAACACCGCTCGCATTGATCATCTCTACGCCGATCCCCACATCAACGGGGTGCGAATGTTCTTGCACTACGGCGACCTGAGCGACTCGGTAAATTTGGTGAAGCTGCTCTACGAATTGAAGCCCGACGAAATTTATCACCTGGCCGCGCAAAGCCATGTGCGCGTTAGCTTCGACATCCCCGAATACACTTCGGATGTGACGGGTGTGGGCACGATCCGTATTCTGGAAGCAATTCGCGAGACGGGCATTCGCTCCCGTTTTTATCAGGCCTCGAGCAGCGAAATGTTCGGCAAAGTGCAGGAGGTGCCGCAGACGGAAACGACGCCTTTTTGGCCGCGCAGCCCGTATGGCGTAGCGAAGGTTTTCGCCTACTGGGCGACTGTAAATTACCGCGAAAGCTACGGGCTCTGCGCGAGCAACGGAATTCTCTTCAACCACGAGAGCCCGCGTCGCGGCGAGACTTTCGTCACGCGCAAGATCACCCGGGCAGTCGCCGCGATAAAGCACGGCTTGCAGCACGAACTTTTCCTCGGCAACCTCGACGCACAACGCGACTGGGGTTACGCTCCGGAATACGTCGAGGGCATGTGGCGCATCCTGCAGCATGAGGAAGGGGACGATTTTGTCCTCGCGACCAACGAGACGCATACCATTCGCGAGTTCCTCGACATCGCTTTCGGACGGGTCGATCTCGATTGGAAAAAATACGTCAAGCACGACGACCGTTACGAGCGCCCGGCGGAAGTGGACCTCCTGATCGGCAACCCGGCGAAAGCGAAGAAGATTCTCGATTGGGAACCAAAAGTGCGGTTTCCGGAGTTGGTCCGGATCATGGTCGATGCCGACCTGGAGGTGCTCTCCAGACCGACCGCGCAAAAGCGTCTCGGGCAAATGCCGTAGCGGCAGCTGCGCGCCTGCAAGCACGACCCGCGCTTCGACGAAATCGTCACCTCGCTCGCCCCAAAATAGAGAACCGCGCCAGAGTTGCCTAACGAGCAGCCGGCGCGTTGGCGGAGTTGGCACTGGCCCCGGCCTCGGGAGCAGCCGATGTGCTGGCAGAGCCGGCACTGGGTACCGCCTCGGGCGACGTCGTTGGCACAACTGCCGCCAGCGGCGCATCCACGATGCTCACCCGCGCGCCTTCGCCAACAATGTCGTAGAGTGTAATGATATCGCGCGACGTCATTCGCACGCAACCGTAGCTCGCAGGTTGGCCAATGTTCCGTTCTTCGGGCGTGCCGTGAATGTAGATGTCGCGACTGAAGGCGTTGCGATTTTGCGCTTCGAGTCCGCGCAGCCAGAGAATGCGCGTTACGATCGGATCGCGACCCGGAGCATCGGGCGCAACGACTTCTCCGGTGCGGCGGCGATCCTTGAAAACGGCGCCGGGCGGCGCGCCAGCTCCAACCTTTTCCGCGATTTCCATTTCCCCGAGCGGTGTCCCGCGACTCCCCGGCAGATCACTTAACGCGAACTTCGAAGTCGAAACCGGAAACGTTGCGACCGGTTTTCCATCTTCAAGCAGCACCATTTTCTGCTCTGGAACACTAACGATCACGCGATGTCGCGTGTCCGGTGCGGTGCAGGAGGTAACGAAAAAGAGCAGCGCCAGATAAACCAGGACGGAGCCAAATTTTTTCATCGGCCGTTGAGCCGGAAGAATTCTTCTGCCGTTGCGGTTGTGGCGCGCGCAAGTTCGTCGAGTGAAATGCCGCGCGCGGTGGCGATCGATTCCGCGATCAACCGCGTGTGCGCCGGTTCGCAGCGTTTTCCGCGAAACGGCGTGGGGGCGAGATAAGGGCAATCGGTCTCAACCATGAATTCGCCTAACGACAAGGCGGCGGCGATTGCGCGCACGCTGGCGCCATTTTTGAAAGTGACAATGCCGGTGAAAGAAACGAGATGCCCGAGCGCAAGCACTTCCTCGGCCTGCTCCTTCGTTCCGCCGAAGCAATGGAAAACGCCGCTCACCTGCCGACCGTATTCGCGCAGCACTTCGAGCGTGTCGTCCCATGCATCGCGCTGATGAATGACGACGTTCAACTTCAGCTCGACCGCAAGATCGAGCTGCTGCTGAAAGAGGCTGGCCTGTTTGCTTTTCAGGGCACCGTCGTGAATGCCGCCTTCAATTCCCTCATCGGTTTCGGCCTGGAGCGCTCCCGAAATGACCTGCGTCTTGCGCTCGCGCGCCACGACCACGCTTGGAAGATGATGATAATCGAACCCGGTTTCGCCGATGGCCGCGACCCGCGGGCTTTTCGCCAGCTCGAGCAACGGCGTCATGACATCGTCGGGCGCATCCTCGGCGCCGGTCGGATGAACGCCGATGACGGCGAAAACATTTGGATATTTCTCCGCCAGCTCGACCGCCCGCTGGCTGCTCTCGAGCGAAGTGCCGATCGTGATGATGCGCGTTACGCCGGCCTCGTTGGCTCGCTTAAGAATGTCGTCAAAATCTGCCGCGAAATCCGGGTAATCGAGATGAGCGTGAGTATCAATGAGCATCGAAAAGGGTAGCGCAGTCTTCTAGCGTGCCACCAAGGAATCTCGCAATCTGCAAGCTTGCGCTACCATTCCAGCACCGAGCCGGCCCAGGTCAGCCCGCCGCCGAAGACGACCATCAGAACATAATCGCCGGCTTTGATGCGCCCGCTGCGGTTGGCTTCGTCGAGCGCAATAGCGACCGCGGCGGCGGAAGTATTGCCGTAGCGATCGAGGTTCACGAAAAATTTGTCGACCGAGATTTTCAACCGATCGGCGATTGCTTCGATAATTCGAACGTTGGCCTGGTGGGGAATGACGCAGGCGATGTCATCGATCGTCAAGCCTGCTTTGTCGAGGGCCTTGCGCGCGGCATCGACCATGGCGGTGACGGCTTGCTTGTAAACTTCCTTGCCCGACATCTTGATCGTTTGCAGGTGATCGTCGGCGTTCTCGCGCGTGATCGGGTGACGGCAGCCGCCTCCCGGCATCCAGAGGATATCGGCAAAATTTCCGTCGCTTGCGATGTGCGTGCTGATGAGGCCGTGCTCGCCGCTGTCGCGATGCCGCAGGATGGCGGCACCCGCGCCATCGCCGAACAGGACACAGGTGTTGCGCTCGGTCCAATCGGTGATCGTGGTGAGCTTTTCGGCGCCGATCACGAGGACGGTGTCGTAAGTGTGACTGGTAATAAATTGCTGCGCGATCTCAACTGCGAAAAGGAAGCCGGCGCAGGCCGCAGAGATGTCGAGGCAGGCGGCCTTGGTCGCGCCGATCTTGGTTTGAATGAAACAAGCGGTAGCCGGGAAAACCATGTCGGGAGTGGCGGTCGCGACGAGGATCATGTCGATCTGGTCGCCCGTGATGCCGGCTTGTTCCATCGCGGCGAGCGCGGCCTTTGCGCCCATGTCGCTGGTGAATTCGTCGTCGGCCGCGACACGGCGCTCTTTGATCCCGGTGCGGGTCGTGATCCACTCGTCATCGGTGGCGACGATTTTCGAGAGATCGTCGTTGGTCAGGATCTTGTCCGGCACGTAGCTGCCAGTGCCGACAATCGAGACGGTGCGAAGCGGCTTAGCGGACCGCGGGCTCGAGCGGGGCGTTCGTTTCATTATAGCGGCTGATTTCTTCGACGATATGTGGATTGACCTGCTGTTCAATCGCTTCGGTCGCGACCCGCAGCGCGTTCTTGATCGCGAGCGGCGTGCTCGCGCCGTGCGCGATAATGCAGATGCCGTTCACGCCCAGGAGAGGGGACCCGCCGTATTCTTCGTAGTTCACTTTTTTCCGGATCGCCTTGAAAGCATTCTGCGCGAGATAAGCGCCGGCCATGCGCAATTTATTTTTCGTCAACTCATGCTTGAGCCACTTGAAAATGGCGTCGCCGACCGATTCGCAGGTTTTAAGTATGACGTTTCCAACAAAGCCGTCGCAGACGACCACCTCGACCGGATGGGCAAAGAGATCATGTCCTTCGATGTTGCCGCGGAAGTTCAGCTGGCTGCGCTTCAGCATTTTGAAAACTTCCTTCGTCAGATCGGTGCCTTTCACGTCTTCGCCGCCGATCGACATAAGACCGATGGAAGGATTTTTGTAGCCGAGAACATGGCGCGAATAGACCGATCCCATGATCCCGTATTGCAGAAGGTGCTCGGGTTTTGCGTCGCTGTTCGCGCCCGCATCGATGAGGACGAAGATGTTGGTTTCGGAGGGAAAAATGGCGGCGATGCCTGGTCGATCGATGCCCGGCAGCGTGCGGAGTTTGATCGTGGTCGCCGCGACGGCCGCACCGGTGTGACCCGCGCTCACGATGGCAGCGGCTTCACCTTTTTTCACCAGATCAACCGCACGACTAACGGACGAATCTTTTTTCCGCCGGACTGACTCGACCGCGCCGTCGGTCATGGCCACAACCTGAGTCGAATGAACGATCTCGACCCGGTTATCGCTGCAATTGTTTTTCTTCAGCTCGGCCTCGATCTGCGGCGTGTCGCCGACGAGGAAGAGCCGGTCGATTTGGGGATACTCGCGCAGCGCTTGGACTGCGCCACCGACCAGATTTGGTGGCCCGAAATCGCCACCCATGGCGTCCAGAGCGATTTTCATCGAGGGGCCAATCTGCGATTTTCGATTGGCGAATGCAAGGAGGGAACCGTGAAACGTTGAATCGTCAAATCGTGAATCGGAATCAATCAGCCGATCTAACGATTCACGATGGGACGATTCACGCCTCGACTGTCAGCACCGGGCGCCCCTTGTAATAGCCGCACGAGGGGCAGGCGGTGTGCGACGGGACGGTGCTGCCGCATTGCGCGCACTTGTTGAGCTGGGGGGCCTGCCAGCGATGCGACGCTTTGCGCGTGCGCAACCGCATCTTCGAAGTTTTGCGTTTTGGAACTCCCATAAGAGCGGATCAGGAAAGCAGGAAAATCCGAAAAGGCAACCTCAGGTGTTTCCTCGTGCTCACGCTCGCATCAGGCGGGTTCGGTTACGAACACGATCACGGGCTAAAGATCCAGTTTATCCAGCGCGCTCCAATCCGGTGGACGGGCTTCGAGCACGGGCTGGCTATCCTCTTTCTTGATCACCTCGGGCACCCGACAGATCCGTCCACCTTCCCGATCGCAATGCGGATAGGCCGGCAGGTTGAGCAAAATGTCTTCGCGAATGAATGGGGTGAGATCGACAATTTCCGGACCAGTGAGCTCGGTGTGGACGGTAAAATCCTTTACTTCGATATCGAATGGGAACGCTTCAAGACAGCGGACACAATGCAACTCGACCGGTTGGGCGAGCGCCCCGTTCGCCCAGAGCGATCCGTCCGAAATTCCAACCTCGAGGGCGTAACGCAGCGGACCCGCGCAGCGGGCTTCGCGAGGATCGAGTTGCGGAAAGGCGCAGTCCTCTTCCCCCTCGAGGTGGAGTCCGTCCGCAGGAATCTGGCGTAAATGAATTTTCACTCGCGATTCCTTTTGGAGTTCACTCGCAAATCCGTTCGGAGTTCATGCGCGTAACTGTTTCAGCTTTCGGACGAAACCTTCCACCACGCATGGCGGAACAAATTCCCCCACCTCGCCGCCGAGTCGCGCGATCTCTTTCACGATGCGCGAACTGAGATAAGTGTACTCTTCTTTCGGCATCAGAAAAATGGTTTCCACGGTCGCCTCGAGCTTGCGATTCATCAGCGCCATCTGGAATTCAAATTCGAAATCTGAGACGGCGCGCAATCCGCGCACGACCGCGTGTGCATCCTGTTGCACGGCGAATTCGACGAGCAACCCGTCGAGCGGGGCGATCTTCACCCCCGGAAGGGAGGCGGTCACCTGGCGGAGAAATTCGAGGCGCTCTTCGAGACTAAAAAGGGGCTGCTTTTGGTCGTTGTGCGCGACGGCCACGACGACTTCGTCGAAAAGCTTGCGCGCCCGCTCGATGACATCGAGGTGTCCATTGGTCACGGGGTCAAAACTGCCGGGGTAGATAGCGCGTCGCATTTGGGCGGAAAGGTTCAATGGCCAAGGGCTAACGTCCAACGTTCAATTTCCACGGCCGTGGCTTAACTCTACGTTGGACGTTGATCATTGAAGGTTGAACGTTGAACGTGGCTCCTCCGAATGACTGAAGCCCCTTACAAAACCATCGCCGTTGCCGCGACTTTTTCGCCGCGCTTTCATCAGGTCCTGGCTGAAGCCAACCGCATTCGCGAGCGCTTCGGGGCCAAGCTCAACATCATCTATGTCGGCAAAAAGGACGCGGCGAGCGCGGCGAAATTCTCCGAAGCGATCTCGCAACTGAAGCTGCCCGCGGATTCGGCGCTCCATTATCACGAGCACAGCGATCCGGCCACGGCCATCCTGGGCGCGGCAGACAAATTGAAAGCTGACCTGCTCATTGCCGGCGCACTGGAAAAGGAAGCGGTGCATCGGCAATTTCTCGGCAACGTGGCTCGGCGGTTGGTGCGCGAAGCGACCTGTTCTGTAATGCTTTTCACCCGGCCGCAGATCGAGCCCAAACCACTTCGGCATATCGTTTTTGTAGCCGAATATTTTGAAAAAACGCCGCGGGCGCTTCGCCTCACTCTGCGCCTGGCGGAGCAGGAAAATTGCGAGCGTCTCTACGTCATCCGCAGCTACACCAGTTTTGACAAAGCGCGCGCCGCGCGCCGGGGCAAGGAGGGGAAAGGCGCCGCCCGAACTCTGGAGGAGGACGAGATCGCGCTCCAGGATTTCATTCTCGCGGCCGGGGAGACGAAAGTGCCAATTGAGGCGCGTTCGATTCGTGGGAGCACCGGCTTCGGAATATCGAATTTTGTCCAGTCAGTCGAGGCCGATCTCCTGGTGGTGCCGCCGGAAGAAAGATCCAATGCGAAAGCGAGGCTCTCCAGTCGCGTTTCCTGGGTGACGGATGTGATTCCGTGCAATTTGTGGATCGTGCGGTAGAAGAAAAAGCCGTCGCCTAACGAAAAAAATTGCGCTGCTTCTCGCTGATCGGGCGCTCCAATCGCTCGAGCACGAGGAGCATGTCTTCCCAGACTTTGCGCTTTTCCGTATTGCCCTGGTTACGGAGCAAGTACGAGGGATGAAACGTGATCATCAACGGTGTTTCGCCATACGAATGCCACCGGCCGCGCAGTTTCCCCATCGGCTCCCTAATCCGCAAGAGTCCTTCTACCGCCGTTCCCCCGAGCGCGACCAGCACTTTGGGCCCGATAATTTCGATCTGCTCCGTCAGGTAGGGGAGGCAGGTTGCCATTTCGTCCGGAGTCGGCCGCCGATTGCCCGGTTCGCCCACCGGCATGTCGGGACGGCATTTCAGGACATTGGCGATGTAAACTTCCTCTCGGCGGAAGCCCATTGCCGCGATGATTTTAGTGAGCAACTGGCCCGCCCGCCCGACGAACGGCTCCCCCTGCCGATCCTCATCCGCTCCGGGCGCTTCGCCGATGAACATGAGTTCGGCATCGATATTTCCAACTCCGAAGACCGTTTGCCTGCGCGAGGAAGCGAGATGCGGGCATTGCCGACAAACGGCGACCCGCTCGCGCAAAGGCGCGAGCAACGCTTCTTTTTCCCTGACGAGCGGCTGCGCCTCGCGCAAGCGCGCCAGCGCGACGCGACTGGCGCGCGGGAGACGGGTGCTCTCGCGCTGGATTCGTTCGAGGCCACGCAGTGTAATCGCGACCGCATCAGCAAAGTCAGTCACCCTCGTGCGATAGCATGCCGCGCAAGGGTAGGGCAAGCTTCCAGCTCACTCGGAAAAGCAATCCGCAAGCTCCGCATCGGACGAGTCCGTCCAATTGGCGGACTGGAAGCTTGCGCTACCTTCCCGCGATGAGCGGCCGAGTAGATGAGTATGATTTTGCTTTGCCGGCGGACCTGATTGCGCAGCGGCCTCTGCCGCGGCGCGAGGATGCGCGCATGCTGGTGCTCGATCGAGGGGCGGGAACAATTACTCACCGGCGTTTCACCGATCTCAATCGGTTCGTTAGGCCGGGCGACTTGCTCGTGCTCAATGATACCCGTGTGCTGCCGGCCCGGCGCTTTTCCGATGACGGGGCGATTGAGTTTTTGTTTCTCGATCAGATTGATCCGCAGACCTGGAGATGCCTCGTCAAACCGGGGCGCAGGATGCGCCTCGGCGCGACGGTCGTGCTCGATGGTGCAATTGGCCGGGTGGAGAATATTTTCGAGGAAGGTGAGCGCGCGATCCGATTTGAGCACGCCATCGATCCTTATCGCGCTGGCCAAATTCCGTTGCCACCCTACCTCTCGCGCGCGGCGGATGCGGAGGATGCGATCCGCTACCAGACAGTTTTCGCGCGCGAGCCGGGGGCGGTGGCGGCGTCGATAGCTGGGCTTCATGTCACCCCCGAGATTTTGGCGCGGTTGCCGCACACCTTTGTCACTCTGCATGTCGGCACAGGCACTTTTCGGCCGGTGCAGAGCGAAACCGTCGCAGGGCATCGCATGCATTCCGAACCCTTCACGATCACCCCCGCTGCAGCCGAAGCGATCAACGCGGCGCAAAGTATTTTGGCGGTGGGAACGACTTCGGTGCGGGTCCTGGAAGCGGCCCACAGAAGCAACGGCCGGCTCGTCGCGCAGGAGG
>Ga0157374_10006081_pt1 | contig 10216 bp, 6 predicted proteins | sample M25metaG_FD_115308 | JGI IMG/M metagenome (GOLD analysis project Ga0157374, IMG submission 115308) | Miscanthus rhizosphere microbial communities from Kellogg Biological Station, Michigan, USA - M2-5 metaG | ecosystem: Host-associated > Plants > Roots > Rhizosphere > Soil | place: USA: Michigan... | reverse complement strand
CCGTCCCCGGCGCGCTTGTGCTGGACGGATTGTCGTTCACACCGGACGGAATGAAACTGCTGGTCGTCGATCAACTCGTACCTGGCGCGCGAGCCCCGGCGTCGCCATGGGCGACGTCTTCCGACGTCACGGCAATGTTGCCCGGCCATGCGGTCGCAGCCGGCAGCCGCGACGCGGCCCCCGGGACAGCCGGCATCCCGCAGGTGTTCGCGATCAGCGCGCCGTTCGATATCAATGCGCCGATCGAAACGCTCGCGGCGGGACCTTCGCAAACGGAAGGCTTCGAGGATATCGACATCAGCGCCGACGGACAGTTTGCCGCGCTCTCCGGAGGCACCCAGTCGGCCGATGGTCCGCTGGTCGTCTTGCGTGCGCCGTTCACCGCAGCGGGCGTGACGGCTTACCCGATCACCATTCCGGCGTTGAACGGCGGCTACGACAGCCTCGGTGGACGCGGCGCGGGCACCGCGCGGTTCTGGCCGGCGCCGATCGTGACACCTCCGCAGATCAGCACCGACACGCTCGTTTCGGCGACCGAGGGCGACAGCGGAACATCGCCGCTGACGTTCCATGTACTGCTTTCCCGCGCCAGTACGCAATCGGTGAGCGTGGACTTTGCGACAGGCGATGGAAGTTTGACCGCACCGTTGCGATACCTCGCAACGTCGGGCACGGTGACATTCGCGCCGGGAGAAACCCGCAAACTCGTTTCGGTGCCGATCGTCGGCAATACCTCCGCGGACGGCGGCGGATATTTCTGGGTCTATTTCTCGAATCCGGTCAACGCCTCGCTGCTCGATGTCGCCGCCCGCGTGCATTGCGATGTGTTCGACAACGACGACGCGTTCATCATCACCAATCCCTCGCCGCTGCCGGACGGCTTCGTCGGGGCGCCCTACACGCTCGCATTCACGACCGTCGGCGGCCCGGGCGGCACATCGAACTGGTTCGCGACGCCGCCTTCCGGCCTGACGCTCGACCCGGTCACCGGCGTGCTCTCCGGCGTACCGACCAGCGCGGGCCGGTACTTCTTCAATGTTCTCGTCAGCAGCGGCACGGCCAATGCCGGGCGCGGTTATCAGCTCACGATCGGCACCGATCGCATCTTTGCCGACGGCTTTGAGCCGATGCCTTGAGCGCGTTCGATCGGTGCGCGGCGCGGCGCTGATGATCCGTTCGCGCGCTCCAATCCGTCTGCATGGATCGACAAGAGCCCAACCGGCTCGCGCACTTTGCCGAATCGAGGCATCCGTCATGAACGCAGTGGATTCGGTGGCCGCGCGTCGTCTGCGGATGCAGCCGATCGCAGCCTGTCTTGCATGGTCATTCGCCGCGGCGAGTGCGACGTCGCTTGCCGCTGACGCGCCCGGCGCAACCGGCATGGCGTTTTCTCGCGACGTCCACTCCGCGCGCAGGTTGTCGACTTCGCAGACTGACGCCACGCCGACCCGCCCGGCCGCAACGCTCCTCGTGACCAATTGCGACAACGACGGTCCCGGCAGCTTGCGCGATACGGTGGACCTGGTGGCGATAAGCGGCGACACCGTGGATCTGAGCGCGCTGCCGTGCAGCACGATCACACTGACGACCGGTCAAATCAGCGTGCTGCAGAACGACCTTTTTCTGGCCGGTCCCGGGGCCGATGCACTGGCCATCGATGGCGGCGGCGCCGACCGTGTCATCGAACATGTCGGCAACGGACGGTTGACCATTATCGATCTGACGATTACGCATGGAAAATACACGGCGACGTCGTATGGGCATTTCGCCTATGGCGGGTGTCTGGCTTCTCTCGCAAACATCACGTTGACCAACTCGACTGTGTCCAACTGCATGGCGGGCGGCCGAAATGGAGCCACTGCTTTCGGCGGCGCCATCTTCACGAGAGGCGATCTTTATCTGCTGAACAGTGTGGTGACTAGCGCTCTGGCGAGCTCCACGGTCGACGGCGCCGCGGGTGGCGGAGCCTATGTCGGCGGGAATCTCCAATCGAAGTACAGCACGATCAGCAACAACGGGGCGACCTCGCCGGGCACACACAATTTCGGTGGCGGCCTGTTCACGCGCGGCAACGCGCATGTCGTGGCGTCGACGATTTCCGGTAACCGATCCGCCAACGACGCCGCGTGGGCCGCCGTATACCTATACGGCAACTCGCGCACCGCGACCATCGTCAACAGCACGATCTCGGGAAACGTCGCGTCGAACCGCGTGAGCGGTATCTACACCACGATTCCGCTGACTCTTTCCAACAGCACCATCGCGTTCAATGAAGAAGGAGACCTCGGCTCGGGCAGCCTTGTCCTTCTAGGCGCTCTGTACTCCCATGGCGCGCCCCTGACGCTGCAAAGCTCGATCATCGCCGACAACATCGGCTACACCACCGGTTTCCCGCTCGATCTGGCCGGTTTCGCAGGCGCGACGGTTTCCGGCGCCAACAACCTGATCACGTCGACGAGCGGCCTGATAGCGCCAGCGGATACGATCACGGATTGCCCGCAACTGGGACCCCTCGCGGACAACGGCGGCGCAACGCTGACCCACGCCTTGCTGCGCGACGGTCCAGCCGTCGGAGCGGGCAACAACGCCGCGGGCCTCGATAACGATCAACGCGGACAGGGGTTCCCGCGTACGTCCGGTTTCGACCCGGACATTGGCGCATACGAGTGGCAAGGCACGGCCGACGACCGCATTCTGGCCAGCGGCTTCGAGATGGGCTGCGACCGCTAGGACAGCCCGCATGGAAGGACGTGCATTCAGCAGTTGCCAGCCCTCGGATGATGGCAATGATCGGTTCGCAATCCTCCTGAAGTCTGCGGGGGCGTCCGTCGACTCGGCCCAGTTTCGAGCGATCGCAGGATCGCCTGACAGCGTCTTTCGTACCTCGCCGGCTGTACCATGGGCGGCGCGCGGTCCGGGAGGTGCGCGGTGGGCGAAATCACGGCGTCGCGATTTCCACAGATCGCGGGAAACGCGGCGCTGCCGAATGATCTCGATGCGCGCGTCTACGCAGAGTTGATGCGCCTGGCGCGTTCGCAATTGCAGCGTGCCGGCACGATGTCGCTGGACGCACCATCGCTGGTCCACGAAGCCTATCTGCGCTTTCAGGGGCAAGGCGCCATCGCGTCCGCGCAGCGCAACATCTTTTTCGCGTATTCGGCGCAAGTGATGCGCACGGTGATCGTCGACTACGTGCGCGAGCGGCGCGCGCAGAAACGCGGCGGCGGCGAGCCAATGTTCACATTGACGACGGGCATACCCGACATCGCCGTCAGCGAAGACGGCGTGGAGCGTCTGCACGAAGTGCTGCAGTCGTTGCAGAAGGTTGATCCGCGTTCGCATCAGGTCGTTGAGCTCCGCTATTTCGGCGGCTTGACCGAGCAGGAGATCGCGGAGGTTCTCGCGGTCTCGGTGGCGGCCGTCAAGCGCGACTGGCGCAAGGCACGTGCGTTCCTGTTCGATGCGCTCGGCGATGCTTCCTGATGGACACGCAAGACGCGCACGTTGCGTTGGGTTTGTTCGCGCAGTGGCTCGAGCTCGGTGCGGCGGAGCGCGCGGCGCTGCTCGCGCGCCTCGAGGCTGACGATCACCCGCTGCGCGAGCGGCTTCTCGCGCTGATCCGCGCGGATCGAGCCGCCGACGATGCTGCGTTTCTTGCCGACAACGCGATGATGGATGCGGCCGCTCTGCACGCGCCGGAAGGCGAGACGGACGCCAGCGGACAGCGTATCGGAGCGTGGATTCTCGAGCGTTTGCTGGGAACCGGCGGCATGGGCCAGGTCTGGCTCGCGCGCCGCAACGACGGCCAGCATCAAGGCGCGGCCGCCATCAAGATGCTGCGCGTCGCGATGGCCGACGCGCGTGCAAACGAACGCTTTGCGCAGGAGGGCCGCATCCTGGCTCGGCTCGCGCATCCACACATCGCGATGCTGCTCGATGCCGGTTTCGGCGCGGACGGCCAGCGTTATCTCGTGCTCGAATACGTCAATGGCGAGCGCATCGATGCCTGGTGCGACGCACGAAGGCTCGATCTCGACTCGCGCCTGAGACTCTTCCTGCAGGTGTGCGCGGCCGTGACCCACGCGCATGCGCACCTGATCGTGCACCGCGATCTGAAACCGTCGAACATTCTCGTGGTGGGCGATGGCGACGCGAAGCTGCTCGATTTCGGCATCGCCAAGCTGCTGGAAGCCGACGTCGCCGCGCAGTTCACGGGCGATGGCGCAGCTGCGCTCACGCCCGGCTTTGCGGCGCCCGAGCAGATCAGCGGCGCGCCGATCACGATCGCGACGGATGTCTATGCGCTCGGCGTGATTCTGTATCTGCTGCTCGGCGGCCGCAGCCCGTACGGTGCGGAATGTTCGACGCCAGTGCAGCTTGCGCGCGCGGTGACGGAAGTCGAACCGAAGCGGCTTTCCGATTTCGATGCCCGCAGCGACGTCGTCAAGATCGCCGCCTTGCGCAGTAGTACGACGGAACGCTTGCGCCGCGCGCTGCAAGGTGACCTCGACGTCATCGTGGCGAAAGCATTGAAGAAGAATCCCGCCGAGCGCTACGCGAGTGTGCAGGCGCTCGCGGATGATCTACGTCGACATCTCGAGCACCGGCCGATTGCGGCGCGCGCCGACAGCACGCTGTATCGGGTGCACAAGTTCGCACGCAGAAACTGGTTGCCGCTCGCAGCGAGCGTAGCGCTGATGCTCGTGGTAATCGCCAGTTCCGCGATGCTCGCGTGGGAAGCGCGCAAGACCGCGCGCGAGGCGCAGGCCACCCTTGTCGTAAAGGACTTCCTGTTCGGCCTCTTCAAATCGGTCGATCCGAACGAAACCAAGGGTCGCGACATCAGTGCGCGCGAATTGCTCGATCGCGGCCGGCTGCATGTCGCCGCCGATGCGCATGGTGACCCGCATCTCAAGGCAGAGTTGCAGTCGGTGTTGGGCCGCATCTACTCGCTACTCGGGCTTTATCAAGAGGCGGGCGAGCTGCAGCAGCAAGCCGTCGATGAGTTCAAGACGAACGACGCATCATCGTTGCGGCTCGTGCAAGCCGAAATCGACTACGCGTTCACGTTGCGCGAGCGTGGCGATCTGACCGCCGCAGCGACGGTCAGCGCGGATGCATTGGCGCGCCTGCACGCGCTACCTGAGGCGAGCGCGCAGGATTCGGTGAGGGTTCTGACCTCGCAATCGAACATCGCGGCATCGCAGCGGGATTTTGCCGCGGCCAAACGGTATGGAGATACCGCCGTCGCGTTGGGCAGAGAGTCGTCGGCCGGCGACGATCTGCTCGCAGACAGCTTGTTGGCCCTCGGCAATGCCGAGTGGGGCCTCAAATTGCTCGATCGCGCCGAAGTGGACTACCGCGAATCCTTGCGCTTGATGGTGCTGACGCGGGGCCCGGAAAGCTGGCACGCGGGAATGCTCCATGGCGACCTCGCGATGCTCATGCGCAGCCGATCGCGTTATGTCGAAGCACTGGCAGAATCCGAACAGGCCTTGGCCATCGATGAAAAAGCGTTGGGCGCGGAGCATCCCAAGGTACTTACGGAGCGCGCGAGTCTCGGCTTGACCCACTACCACCTTGGCCATTACGACCAGGCGCGCGAGTTGCTGGAACACGTGGCCGCCGCGCAGCGCGCGCAAGCGGGCGCCGATGGTCCCGCGCAGGCCGGCACGCTGATCAACCTTGGCTTGGTCCTGATCGAAATTCCCGACCTCGACGCCGCGGAAAAGGATTTCGGCGAATCGCTGCGGATCTGGGAGAAGAAGTACGGTCGCGACTTTCCCGGTGCGCAAATCGCACTCGGTGGCCTCGGCAATGTACATGTGCTGCAGGGCCGGTTCGATCAGGCGGAAGCGGAACTCGCGGAAGTGCAAAGCGCGGACGAAAAGCGAGGCGCCAGGGACGATGCTTCTATCTGGTACTGGCAGGGCGAGGCACGGCGGCTGCAACACGACGCCGCCGGCGCCGTGAGCCTCGATCGCGAAGCATTGCTGCGTGCCCGCGAGGACGCAGGCGAAAACAGCCGCTACGCCGCATTGGCACACCATTATCTCGGACTCGCTTTGCGCGACAGCGGCGACCGCGCCGGCGCCGAGCAGGAATTGCGCGCGGCTTTGGCGTCGTTCGGCTACATCCCGGACGCACGCCATCCATGGGCGGCGACCACGCGACTGGCGCTCGGCAGACTGTTAGGTGCGCGCACAGACACGCGGGACGAAAGTCGGCAGTTGTTGTCCGAAGCCGTCGCAATCCGTGAGCAATTCCTCGGCGCGCAAGATCCACGCACGATCGAAGCGCGTGCGGCGATGCAAATGGCGCAGGGCGAACACTGATTTCGTCCGGAGGCTGCGCGTCGCGAGAGCGGTTTGACAACGTCGCTCAACGTGCGCTGCAAGCCTGTCAAGAATATTTACGCGAAACTCCCCGACCAGGATTGGAACCTGGATAAACGGAGTCCGAGTCCGAAGATTGCGGGCCGATTGTTATTCTCATCGCTCGCCCTGAGTTAAGCGTCCCCTGCCCGCGCACACCAGAACCAGCGCCAGTTTTCAGACTCGGAGCCGTAAGCCCCGCAACCGTCGGCGCAGGTGGCACGGTCGTCTAGACGATCGTCGTTTCGAATCTCGGTCGCGACGCCGTATCGGATGCGTAGTCACCGATCCGACGCCAGCGGGCCTCGTGTTCCAGTCCGCCTCGGCGCCCTGCACGCGCGGTTTCCCGTGTTCGATCGGGGCGCTAGGCGCAGGTACGTCCACGACGCTCACGGCGACCTACGTTGTTGCGGCCGGCTTCGGCGCGACGAAGTTCACCGCGAAGCCGAAGGACCTTGAACTACGAGTGAGTGTGCAGTGAAATCCGGTGCTTATGCCTCAGCGAATGCGAGCGTCAACTTTTCTCTGGGCACCACCGCGGTCGTGCGGTCGAAAGCGATCATTCCTTGGTGGCAAGACATACATTGACGTCGTGCGGCTCCGGCTTTGTGTCCTTGGCATCCTTGTCGGGATCCCCTTGCTCGGGTAGCGCCCCGTTTGGCGGCCGAATCTCGCGGTGGCCGCGGCGCCCGGCCTTGCTGCGGTACATCGACGCGTCGGCGTGTTTCAACAACGCATCGCAGTGGTCACCATGCATTGGGTAGACGGCAAAGCCTATTGAGGCACTGACGCGGACTTCGTTCTCGTCGATTCCGTAACATCCATCGATGCGCTCCCGAATCTTTTCTACAATTGAACTGACGAGTGCCGAATCGCGAATCTTGGACATGAGCACGACGAATTCATCGCCACCATAACGGCAGGCAATGTCATCCGCTCGTATGGACGCCAGAATTCGAGCTGCGACGATCGTCAGCAATTTGTCGCCCACGGTATGGCCAAGGTGGTCATTTACGTATTTGAAGTCATCAAGATCTATAAACAACAATGCCACTTGCGTTTGCCCGTCGGACGCCGTGGAAATGCTCTCTCGCAGGCGCGTCATCAACAACAATCGATTCGGAAGGCCGGTGAGGACATCGTGATGCGCAAGGTGATCTGCCGCCGTTCCTCGTCGCGAAGCATCGGCCAGTGCCTGCGTCAGCTCCCGGTTCCGTAACTTCAGAAACTCGTTCTCGCGCTTGGCGATACGAAGTTTTTCCTCAACGCCGCTGAGGCTGAGCAGATCGTCCTCCGGTGCGTCAGACGCCCTGCGTCTGCGCAACGATGACGCGTTCGCGGCCTCGAAACGTTGATCTCCCGAAGCAGTACTGAGGTCGGTCGAATGGGCGTCTTGGCTGCTTTCTTCGGTGCGTGCTTTGCGCAGCAAGACTTGCGTCGCTGATTTGGGGTTCAACTCTGACACCACGTAGCTCCCGCAGATGCGATACGGAATTTATTGAAGCGAGGACCTCTTGCGGTGCGGCGGCAAACGCTTGGCGATCGCAACACATCGCGACGCGGAGGAACGTTGCCGTAGACGACAGCCCTAGCCAACGGTGACGTTCCGGTTAGTCAAAAGTGTCGGCCTGCAGCCGTGCCATCAGAGCGCGGAGCTGGTCATAAGCGTCGTGGGTCATCTCCAGCAAGCGATGTATTTGGTGCTGCTGATCGGCGGACGAGGCCAGCTCTTCGAGTTGCATCGCGCGACCATTTAGCGCCCACAGGGTCTGCGCCAACGTTTCCTGGAGATAGCCCTCAATCCAGACGAGCTTCGCTTTCGCATGGCAATCGCCAATCGACGCATCCCCATCCCGAGGCATCCCAACGGGGATATCCTCTCGTCGTACCGCGAGCTCCCGCTCGATGCGCGTGTTGTCGTTCTCGATGAGCTGGTTGCTGCGCCGGACGTCCGCAAGAAGCGCTCTGTAACTGGAGATCAGAGCCTTCAAGGTTGAAAGGCTGCTCACCGACTCCGGAGCCCCGATCGCTGGCATCTCCGCTGTGCTCGACTCCGCGCCGGACACGGGATTGGAGCCGCGAACACTTAACGTCGGCACCTTGGTCCGCTCAAGATTATCCAATTTACTTTGTGGCATGACGCGACCTCGCATGCCGGAGTTATGTCGTCACGATTCTCTAGGCTAGCCAGCCGAGGGTGTTGGGTCTGTTCGATGGGACACAGACCGCGAGCGAGCCGAAGCCGGGAGCGCGCATTGCACGACTTGTGATCGAGTCTTCGTTCTGGCGATCGCTGCACCCAGGACACGGCGCCCTCGCTGACGGCTCCGCGATCTCTCGCCTCACAGACGGTGCATCCCCTCTGCCTGCAGCATGCGATCGATTTGGTCAAGATTCTGGCCAGGATCGCTCGATTCGTAGCTGAGATCGGCACGATCGATGTATTCACGATCCACTACGGGCGCGGAAATTCCATTGATCGACGACAAGACCTTGCATGCGGCATTGCCGATCAAATAGGAGGTAAAGCTCGAATCTCGCCGAACGAATATGGAACTGCGCACGTTGACTCTCCCTGAAACATGTCGGTTCTTGGGAAGCGGACAATGGCAATAATTGGACGAATTGTCCGTTCGGTGCCGTACCTTGACGTTCTGGCGAGCTTGCATTCCGCGTTTGGCGGTGCGCGAAGCCTCAAATCCACAGGTTTGGGTCAGGTTCGATGAATTACTGGGATGCCCGCGGAGTCGATTCCCGATCGCCTCAGGCCACGCCAACGACTGCAAACAAGTCGGGCAGATCTATGGCGACGAATGCGACCACGCGTCCTGTAAGAATATTCCTACACGCGGTATCGAGTAATTCGTACGCCGACTCCGGGGAGGCGGTCGTATTCTGGTTTTTATAAAGAGATCCGCTCGCTCAAACGCCTCCCTGGCTGCAGTTGGGGATATATGGCTCCGGACGACGTCCAAGAAAACGGTTTGCTCGCCGCGTTGCCCAATGTCGTGCGCGACCAATGGCTGCCGCAACTCGAGGCCGTTGATATGCCGCTTGGCAAAGTCCTGTACGAGCCAGGCGACAAACTGAGTCATTTGTACTTTCCGACGACCTCCATTGTCTCGCTGCTGTATGTGATGGAAAACGGCGCGTCTGCTGAGATCGCCGTGGTCGGACACGAAGGCATCGTCGGCATTTCGATGTTCATGGGCGGAAATTCGACGTCGAGCCGTGCCGTAGTGCAAAGCGCCGGCCGCGGATTTCGCCTGAAATCGGATTTGCTCATGCGGGAATTCAACCGCGCTGGGCCGGTCTTGCATCTGCTGCTGCGTTACACGCAGGCTCTCATTACGCAGATGGCGCAAACCGCCGTATGCAATCGCCACCACAACCTGGATCAGCAGTTGTGCCGATGGTTGTTGCTCAGCCTGGACCGCCTGCATTCCAACGAGCTCGTCATGACGCAAGAATTGATCGCGAACATGCTTGGGGTTCGTCGTGAGGGTGTCACCGAGGCGGCGGGACACCTGCACAAGGCGGCGCTGATCAAGTACCAGCGCGGTCATATCACCGTGCTCGATCGCGCTCGACTCGAGCAACGTGTGTGCGAGTGTTATGCGGTGGTGAAGAAGGAATACGATCGATTGCTACCGGCGATTGCCGCGTGTTGAAACATGGACCGGCTCCTCCCCACTTCGGCGGTAGTACGTCGCGTCGCTGGCGCATCTCCCCTCTCAATGGCCCGCGTTCTGCTCCCCAAGCGGCGCCTAGTGCGTGGCGCTCTGCGCATCGGGGATGGCCGAGAGGTATTCGGGTTCGAAGCGCTCCCTGGGCATCGGCGT
>Ga0157374_10006079_pt1 | contig 10216 bp, 10 predicted proteins | sample M25metaG_FD_115308 | JGI IMG/M metagenome (GOLD analysis project Ga0157374, IMG submission 115308) | Miscanthus rhizosphere microbial communities from Kellogg Biological Station, Michigan, USA - M2-5 metaG | ecosystem: Host-associated > Plants > Roots > Rhizosphere > Soil | place: USA: Michigan... | reverse complement strand
CCTTCGAACTGCGCGTCGATCACGACGAGCACGCCGTCGCGCACGTACACCGCGCCGCCGTAGCCGTCGTAGTAGCCGTGCGAGCACGGCGCCGGCGCGTTCGCGTCGTACATCATCGTGCCGTGCGCGTGGCCGTGCGCGAACGCGATGTGCTGGAGCGTCAGCGTGGTGTCGTTGACGCGATAGTTCGGGTGCGAGAACGACAGGATCTCCACCGCGTCGCCACCGTCGAGCGTGACGAGGCCGCCGCCGTCGAGCGTGGTGTTCGCGTCGGTGCGCGCCTGCAGCGTCTGCGTGACGTGGATCGTCGCCGGTGCGCTGCCGCACGAGAACGTGATCGTGCCGCCCGCCGCGATTGCGGTCGCGAGCGCCTGCTCGGTGCAGCTCGCCGCCGTGCCGTCGCCGACGGCGTGATCGGGCGCCGACGTGTCGACCGGCATGACCGGCGCGGTGCAGGTCGGGGCCGGCGGCGGCAGCGCATCGCCGGGAGCGCCATCGCTGCTCGCATCTCCGCCGTGACCGCCGGCATGACCGCCGCCGCAAGCGGCCAGCGCGAGGCATCCGATCCACCGCTTCACGAAGCGAGGATATCAGCGCGCGGTGTCGAAGTCGGCGCCTTCGCCGCCGTACCAGCGGCGTCCGTCGCGGCGCAGCGGCGCGGACTCCTCGACGACGTTGTCGGGTCGGCAGCGCACGCCGGCGTCCTTGTCGGCGCCGACGCACACTGTGACAGGGCCGGGCGCGTTGTCTCCGATTGCGAAGTGATGCTCGCCCACGCCGTAGATCTGGAGTCCCGTGAACGTCGCGTTGCCCCAGCCGATCGGAGTGATCGAGACGGTGGCAGCGTCGGGAGACGCGCGCACGAGGCGCTCGAGCTCCGCGCGCGTCTTCGGGGCGACCTTGCCGCGCAGCACCCACGCGATGCCGCTCGCCGCCTTCACGACGTTGTCGATCGACGCGCCGACGGGCCAGTGGTTGACCGCGTGATCGATGGCGGCGCCCGCAGCGATCCGGCGACCGAGCTCTCGCGGCCACGACGTGCCCTGGGCGCCGAGGGATACGGTCGGTGCGGGCGGGATGCCCTGGATCGTGAAGTGGCCATCGGATGCGGGCGGGGTCGAGTCGAACCACGCAGTCGTCGGCGTGACGTCGATGCGCGCATATGGCTCGAGGCCCGTCGCAACGTCGCCACCGAGGTCGACCGTGCCGGCGATCGAATGCGTCGCACGGAGTACGAGCTCGGCGTTGTCGCGCACGACGACCCGGACCGAGCGGCGATCGCCGAGCTCGGCCATGATCGCCTCGCTGTCATGTGCCTGGATCGTGAATGCGCCGTGCTCGTCCGTGGTCGCGGTGTCGAACGCGATGGATCTCACGTCGCTGTAGATCCGCGTTGCGTCGCCGAACAGATCGCCGCTCCACGTGATGACGAGCGCGCGGGCGACGGGGTGGCCGGTCTCGTCGACGACGTGACCGGTGCGCGACTTGCCGCCCGGTACGACCGGGTACCCGGGGACGTCGAGCGCGGCGTGCGCGGCGGCTAGATCGCCCTTGAACCAGGCGACCCACGCCCGCACGTTGCGCAGGCGGAGGTCGGTGAGCACGCCCTGAAACGGCGCATGCTCGACCGCGGCGGTGAGCTCGGCTGCGATCGCGGCTGCGCGGTCGAGGTCGCCGGCGGCGCTGCGCAGCACGAGGAACTGCGTGAGGTCGTGCGCGATGCGCAGGCTGCCGCGGACGTCGTGCAGGTCGCGCAGCTGGCTGTAGGCATGCTCGTCGAGCTCGATCGCGCGCGACAGATCGTACTCGCCAAAGGCCGCGTGCGCGGCGCGGTTGCCGTCCAGTTCGGCGCGGATCGCCGGATCGTCGCCCGCAGCCTTCACCGCGAGCTCGGCATCGCGAAGCTCGTCCTCGTACGCGTTCTTCGGCATCTCGTCGACGATGTCGAGACGGCCGGTCGCGAGTACGCCGACGCGCGCACGAGCCTCCTCGGGGCCATCGCCGGCCGACCGCGCGAGGTCCGCGGCGGAGCGGTAACTCTTGTGCGCGACGTCGTACTGATCGAGCCTGATCGCGTCGATCGCCACTGCCTCCTCGATGCGGGCGGCGAGCAGCGGCCAGGCGAGCTGCTTGGCTTCGTCGCGCAACGCGGCTTGCTCGCCGAGGACGTTGCTCGGTGCGCTCTCGAGGTTGCCGTATGTCTTGGCGAGCAGCGCGATCGCGCGTGTGCGGCGAGCGTCGTCGGGGAGTCGCAGCGAGGCGGTCGGCGCGTCGCCGGCACACACGTCGCGGCCGGCCAGCACGCCCCACGACTCGAGCGGGGCCAGGGCCGCAGCACCGAATCGGTGGACGATCTCGGACTGCACCGCGAGCTCGTCGCGCGCGCCGAGGTAGCACTCGAGGACGGTCGAACGCTGCGCGGCCGGCCGCGTACACGCATGCTGGTAACCGGCGAGCCAGCGCTTCGCGTGATCGTCGAACGCCTGCACGGCAGCAGTCGCGTCGGGGTGCTTTGCGAGCAGATCGGCGCGCACGGCCGGCGACCACGCGCTCGCGATCACTTGCTCGCCGGGCACGCATGCTGCCGGCTGCGCGGTTTGCCCGTGGTGCGTGAACAGCGCGACCCCGGCGATTGCGGCCGCGGCGATCGGAGCGGCGATCGCCATCCGGCGCGTGCGTGCTCGACGAGCCCGCGCGAGCGCGCGCAACAGCGCCGCCATGTCGGCGAACCGACGCGCACGGTCCGGCGCCATCCCGCGCACGAGTACACCGCGGACCGCGCCGCTCAGCTTCGCTGCGCCCGGTGCCGCATTCGCCACACCGCGCCCGGTCTCGGTGCGCAGCGCATCGAGCGTCGTGCCGCGAAACGGCCGCTCGGCCGACAGCGCTTCCCACGCGGTCACGCAGAATGCGAACTGATCGGTGCGCGGGTCGGGCGCGGTGCCGACGAACTGCTCGGGCGCCATGTACGCGGGCGTGCCTAGAAGCTGCCCGGTCGTCGTGAGGCGTACGTCGAGCACCGAGTCGCCGGCCGACGGCTCGGACGCCTGATGCGTCGATGCGAGCGGATCGGCGTTGTGCGTCGATGCCAGCGGATCGGCATCGTTGTGGCCGCGCGCGAGCCCGAAGTCGGTGACGAGCACGCGACAGTCGCGCGAGCGCAGCACGTTGTGCGGCTTGAAGTCGCGGTGCACGAGGCCGGCTTCGTGTGCAGCGGCGAGTCCGCGGCCGGCGGCGAACAGCGCGTCCCACACCTCGCGCGCCGGCGGTCGCCCGCGCAGCCAGGCGTCGAGGTTCGCGCCGTCGACGAGCTCCATCGCGATGAAGTCGCGATCGCCGTCGCCGTTGACCTCGTAGACGGTCAGGACATTGGGATGCTTGAGCCGCGCCATCGCGCGCGCCTCGCGCAAGAACCGGGTGCGCTGCTCGGCGCTCGCGTCCGCGGCACGCAGCACCTTGATCGCGACCTCGCGATCGAGATCGGGATCGCGCGCGGCCCACACCACGCCCATGCCGCCGGTGCCGAGCTGGCGCAGCAGCTCGTACTTGCCGATGCGACCGCCAGGTACGGGCGCGGCGCGAGACGGTCCGCGTTCGCTGCTCTCGACCGTCTCGTCCATCGCGCTCAGCGCACTCTATCCCGAAAACACCAGACCCCCTGGACCGCGCGAAGGCGGGCAGGGGATCCAGCTGAAGATGATCGTTGCATCGAGGAGCCGCGGTACGGGCTGACCAGAGCGTGCTAGGCCGGCGGAGCCGGGGCGTGGGAAACGCGGTCATCGCTCGTGGTCATCACCGCGCATCGCGCGGCGGCTCGCGAAAGAATCATTCGCTTGCTACGGATCGTCTCTGGCGTGCAACTCGCGCCTCCTTCGGTAGCCCAGCCGACTCGAAGAGTCCCGTGGCTTTGCGAGCCGTCGCTCGCGCGACGGTTGCCGTTTCGTGGTGCGGGCGCTTTCCCGCAGGGTGGCGGACGCTGTGCGTCCCGACGTTAGGGGTGAGGGCCTGCCCTCGTTCTTTTCACGCTCCTCCTTTCGGCAGTGCCTAGGGTCTCGCGCTGACAACTTTTACGTTACGCACGCGCGTGTCGTCTGTCACCAACAATTTCGTACGCGCATACACGCCGACATCCGCTCCCGTTCCGACTAGCGACGACCCGCGAGCTTGTCCAATAGCTTGCGCGCACGCTCCGCGGTCACATGCTTCTTGAACTTCATCGCAGGATAGCGGGCGGCGATCGGTCCCTTCTTGCAGATGTCGAGGCAGCCGACCGTCACGACCTTGGCCGTGGCATGGGTTTGTTCCGCGTACTTGCAGGCCGCCTCGGCGACGGCGCGCGATTCTGCGCGGTCGCAGCAATGCTTGCCGACGCAGATCACGAGCGCGGTCTCACCTTGGAGATCTCGCTTGCGCATCTGCTTGCGGAGCTTGCCTTTCTTGCCCATCACCAAGCCTACCGCCGTGGCGGCCGAGTGCCATATCGTCGCCGGCGATGGCCGAGCTGCTTGCGAGGTTCGTGTCCGCGTTCCGGCGCGGCATCGAAGGCGAGCTGGCGGCGATGCACGCCTCGGCGAAGGCGTTCGAGATCCCGCTGACGCGCGGCGAAGATCTCGGGACGTTGCGCTACAGCTTCGAGCTGGCCGCGCCGGAGCGCCTCGTGCCGGGCACGGTGTGCTCGCTGTCCTCGCCGCGCGGCGATCAGCGGGTCACGGTGGAGCGTGTCGAGGATCTGCGGATCACGCTCGTCGGCGTGCAGCCGATCGATACCTCGGTGGACTGCGCGCTCGTGGTCGCGCCGTGGTTCCTCTACGACCGCCTCCTGGGGGCACTCGCCGAGATCGAGACCGCTCCGCTCGCGCTGACGCTGTTCGGCAAGCAACCGCCCGCGCGCACGCCGGCCACGCTCGTTCGCGATCACGCGGCGCTCAACGCGAGCCAGCGCGCTGCGGTGCAGCTGTGTGCCGACAGCAGCATCGGATTCGTGTGGGGCCCGCCCGGCACCGGCAAGACCGTGACGCTGGTCCACGTGATCGACGAGCTGCTCGCACGCGGCGAGCGGATCCTGCTCGCATCGACGACGAACGCCGCGATCGATCAGATCCTCGCGAAGCTCGCGACGCGGCCGTGGTTTGCACCCGGCACGTTCGTGCGGCTCGGGCGCAGCGATGCCGACACGTTCGGCGCCGAGCTCGCTGACATCGTCGACAGCCGCAAGGGCGTGCGGCGCGACGAGCTCGCACGGCTGCGCACGCGCATCGGCGAGGTCGAGCAGCAGATCCGGTTCGCGCGCGTGCTCGCGGCCGAGCTCGTCCCGGCGCTGTCGTCGCAGCAGTCGCTGTTCGCACCGGCGCCGCCGCGGCTCCGGGCGGCTGCGCTGTTGCGCGTGTTTGCCGCGGCCGATGCGATCGCGGCGCTCGAGGCGCGCGACCAGCGCCGGATCGTCGACGAGCGCATCGCCCGGCTCGAGCGCGTGCGCGCGCTGGCGAAGGCGAGGGTGGCGGCGCGCACCGCCGAGGATCGCGATGTCGAAGGCCGCGTGATCGACGAGGCGCGCGTCGTGCTGTGCACGCTGACGAACACGTACCTCTCGCCGCTCCTCGCGCACCAGCGCTTCGACGTGCTGATCGCCGAGGAGGCCGGCATGGCGACGCTGCCGTCGCTGTTCTACGCCGCCTCGCGCTGCGAGCGCCGCGCGATCATGGTCGGCGATCCGCGCCAGCTGCCGCCGATCGTCCAGTCCGACGACGAGCTGGTGCGCCGTGCGATCGGGCGCAACGTCTTCGAGGTTGCCGTCCCCGATCCCGAACGCTCCGAGCTGGTCGCGATGCTCGACGTGCAGTACCGCATGCATCCGGAGATCGGCGCGCTCGTCGGCCGCCTGTTCTACAGCGGCCGCCTCGTGAACGGCGCCACCGGCACCGACGCGATCACCGCGCGGGCGCCGTTTCCAGGCAGGGCCGTGGTCGTGGTCGACACGAAGTCGACCTGCGAGCGCTCGGCGAAGGGCAGCTCGCGCGTCAATGCGGCGTCTGCGGCGATCACCGCCGACCTCGCGCTCGAGGCGGTGCGCGGCGGCTCGACGTCGATCGCGGTGATCACCCCGTATGCGGCGCAGGCCGCCGAGATCCGCCGGCTGCTCGCGCAGCGCCACATCGCGGACGCGGTCGAGTGCAGCACGATCCACCGCTTCCAGGGCCGCGAGTGCGACGTCGTGCTCATCGATCTCGTCGACGCGGCGCCGATGCGGCCGAGCGCGCTGCTCGCCGACGCGCCGAACTTGTTGAACGTCAGCATCTCGCGAGCGCGCGGCAAGCTCGTGATCGTCGCCGACGTCGGCTACTTCGAAGCGGCCGCTCCCGACGGGATCGTCGCAGCGCTGCTGCGCGCCTCGGGTGTACCTTCGTGACGTGCTGCTGAACCGATCCGCACCGCATGCGCGCGTCGTCCCCGTCCTGACCGTTGCCGATGTGCGCGCTGCCGTCGACTGGTATGGCCGCGCGTGGGGCTTTGTCGAGCACGTGCGGATCGGCGAGGGGCATCGCGCGCAGTTGGGGTTGCCGGGCGGTGCAGCCGCCGAGCTGATCGTCGCCGAGGTCCGGCCCGGCCGGCGCGTGCCGACGCGCGACCGCTCGCATCAGGTGATGCTGAAGGTCGAGGACGTCGCCGCAGTCGTTGCGCGCGCGCAGGAGCTGGGGGCGACGATCGATGATCCGGTTCACGACTGGCAGTACGGCGAGCGCCAGGCGTGCGTGACCGATCCGTTCGGCCATCAGTGGACGCTGACCCAGACGCTCACCGATACCGCGCCCGAGTCGTGGGGCGGCCAGACCGGCACGCCGCGCTGAGTCACGGCGCGACGAGCAACTGTTCGATCAGCCAGGCAGCCGCCACGACCAGCGGAAGGACGACGATCCAGCCGTGGCGGCTGCCCCTGGGAGCTCGAACGGCGTGGAAGAACAGCGCCCAGATGAGGGCGATGAACACGATCACGCCAAGGATGACCAGCATTCCCATGACGTGAGGTGGTGCATCGCGCGTACCAGCGGCGTGCTAGCGCGCCGGCAAGGTGTCGTAGAGACCGACGAGCTCGCGCGCGTCATCGCAATCGAGCTGCGCATCTTCATACAGGGCGACCGCGGCGGCGTGCAGATGGCGCGGGCGGTCGGCCGTCGGCGCCGACGTGGCCCTCCTGAGCGCGTCGAGCGCGCTGGTGGGGAGATCCTCCTCGTGAAGCAGCAGGTTCAGCAGCGAGAAGCTCATACGATCGACCTTTCTGCGACCTCGGCTCGAGGGCGCGTGGTGAGGAGCGTCGCGGCGATCGTGAGGCTGATCATCGCCCCGACGAGCGCGACGATGTATGCGAAGCGATAACCGTGCACGGTGGCATCGGCGAGCGGCTCGCCGGCGGCGACGAGCACGCGGGTTCGAAACTGCGCCGCGGTGACCAGCACCGCAATGTCGACCGCGGCGGCAAGCTGGAGCGACAGGTTGACGATCGCCGAGCCGAGGCCCGCATCGGCCGCCGGAACGTCGGCCATCGCGATCGTCAGCAGCGGCAGGAACGACATCCCGAAGCCCAGGCCGAGCAGCACGTGGGCACCGGCGCGCAGCGGGAAATAGGGCGCATCGACGGCGAGCATCGCCATCCCGCCGACCGCGATCGCGACCATCGCGAGTCCGGCGACGAGCACGCGCGCCGCGCCGAAGCGCTGGACCAGCCACGCGCTGCCGCCGAGGGAGAGCGCGGCGACGGTGAGCGTCTGCGGCAAGAATGCGAGCCCGACGCGCAGCGGGCCGAAGTGCAGCGAGCCGGCCATGTCGAGGGTCGCCAGGAAGAACACGCCGTAGAGCCCCATCACCATGAATCCGCGGATGACGCTGGTGATGACGAGGCTGCGGATCCGCAGCATGCGGAGCGGCAACAGCGGATGCTCGCGCTGGCTCTCGGCGACGAAGAACAGGACTCCGAGCACGATGGCCGAGGCGCTCGCGATCCGCACGGCGGGGGCTGCCCACGAGCGATGCCCGGCCTCGACGACCGCGTAGATCGCGAGCATCGCGGCGCCGGTCACGAGCACGGCGCCGATCACGTCGATCGGTGGACGCGTTCCGTCGCGCGCGCCTCGGTCGTCCGCGCGCAGGTGACGGCTCACGAGCCAGAGCGAGAGCGCGCCGACCGGCACGTTGATCCAGAAGATCCAGTGCCAGCTGAGCACCTGGGTCAACAGGCCGCCGACGAACAGGCCGAGCGAGCCGCCCGAGACGCTCACGAACATGTAGCCGCTCATTGCCTTCGCGCGGTCGGCGGGCCGCGGGAACTCGATCGCGATGATCGCGAGGATCACCGACGAGGCGGCAGCGGCGCCGATCCCCTGGATGAACCGCGCGACGATGAGGCTGAGCGCGCCGGGCGCGAACCCGCATGCGATCGACGCGAGCGTGAACGCGGTGATCCCGATGACGAAGATCCGGCGGCGGCCGAGCTCGTCGCCGAGCCGCCCGAATAGCAGCAAGAGGCCGCCGAACGCGATCATGTAGGAGCTGGTGATCCAGGTCAGCTGGCCGGGCGACAGCTCGAGATCCCGCTGCATCGCCGGCAGCGCCACGTTCACGACCGTCGCGTCCAGGACCAGCATGAACTGGCCGAGGAGCACGGCGACCAGCCCGAGGATCCTACGCTCCGCGGTGATTGTATCGCCAAACATGATAGTCACAGTACTTGTGATTATCACCTCTGTCAATACGCTCTGGAAGGGTTATACTTTCGGTGTGGCAGTTTCCCGTAACATCCCGCACCTGACGCGGCTTTCGCGGCGGGTGAACTCGAGCGCGACGCAAGAACTGCTCGGCATGAACCTCAAGCAGGTCTACATGCTGGCGTCGCTGCGCGATCAGGGCGAGCTGCCGCAAACGCTGCTGTGCGAGATGATGCACACGACCCAGAACACGGTCGTCACGTGGCTCAACGAGCTCGAGGACGCCGGCTTCGTGGCGCGCCGCCGGGATCCGGATGACCGACGCAAGCACAACGTCGTCATGACCGAGAAGGGCACCGCGGCACTCGAGCGCGCGGAGGCCGAGCTGCGCCGGCTCGAGGACGAGGTGCTCTCCGGCCTCAATGCGGACGAGCGCACGCAGCTGCGGCGCCTGCTCGCGAAGGCGCTCGAAGCGCAGGCCTAGTCCGACTTTCCGCGGGCGGCGCGAATAGGTAGGCGGGTGTCGGCGTTGCTGGCGGTAGATGAGTCGCATCGCCGCCGCCGTGCTCGCGAGCGTCGTCGCGGTCGGCGCCGCCTCGGCCGATACGATCGATCATCCGTCGGTCGGGCGAGTGCTGCGCGGGTCGGCGCACGTCAACGGGGCCTTGTCGGCCGAGCGCGGGTTCGTCTCGCATCGCTACCGCGCGGTCATGGGTGGGTTCGTGAAGATCGCGCTCGCGACCGGCGCGAAGCGGCCGTATCTGCGCGTGCTCACCGTGCCGAGCGCCACGCGGCGAGGTGAGGGGTGGTCGACGAACGAGCCGACGCTGGTGGTGCGCGTCGCGCCAGGAGACGAGCTCGAGCTCGTGGTCACGCTCGCCGAGAGCATCACCAAAGGGCACGCGAGCGCCGATGCGTCGTACGAGCTCGCGACCGACGAGGTTGCGCCGTGATGGCGGGCCTGGTGTTCGCGTGGCTCGCGCATGCGTCCGTGCATCAGGATGGCTACGACGATCCAACCGACACGCACGTCACGCTCGTCGATGGGTTGTGGCACGACGACACGCTGACCCCCGAGCACGGCTGGAACCGCTACACGTACGTCGCGGCGAGCTCGGGATACGTCGCCGTGCAGATGCGAGGGCCGCGCGACGAGGCGACGCTGTGGTCGTACCTGCGCGTCGTCGACGGCTCGCACAGCTGGGCGGCGGTTGGCAATCGCAAGACGAACGTGTGCGAGGTCATCGTCCATGTCGTGCGCGGGCATCGCTACGAGGTCATCGCGACCTCGCAGCGCAGTGCGACGCTGCCGCGCGGCGAGCGTCAGACCACCGAGGGCGCATACACGATCGGCGTCGTGCCGCTGGACCTCCCGTGATGCGCATGGCGTGGGTTCTCACCGTGATCACGGCGTGCTCGTCGACGACGCACGACCGGCCGGCACCGCCGGGCGAGCCGCCGGCACCGCACCGGATCATGGTCGAGGCGAACGACGTGGCGATCCTCTATCCGCCGGGCGG
>Ga0157374_10006078_pt1 | contig 10217 bp, 8 predicted proteins | sample M25metaG_FD_115308 | JGI IMG/M metagenome (GOLD analysis project Ga0157374, IMG submission 115308) | Miscanthus rhizosphere microbial communities from Kellogg Biological Station, Michigan, USA - M2-5 metaG | ecosystem: Host-associated > Plants > Roots > Rhizosphere > Soil | place: USA: Michigan... | reverse complement strand
TCTTATGCGCGAATTCAAAGTCATTGAAACCACCTGGGAAGATAGCAGTCATGAGTTGGCTGTGATCCGTCGACAGGTATTCGTCATTGAACAAAACGTGCCGGAAGACTTGGAATGGGATGGCATCGATCCGCAATGCCGTCATGTGGTTGCACGGGATTTTGGCGGCCGCCCCATTGGTACCGCCCGCCTTTTGCCCGATGGCCATATCGGCCGCATGGCGGTGCTCCACTCTTGGCGAGGCAAAGGTGTCGGCGGCGCGATGCTTGAGTGCTTGCTCACACTCGCCCGTCAAGCGGGATATGCACACGTGATGTTAAATGCCCAAACCCAAGCAATGCCGTTTTATGCCAAATATGGTTTTCAATCGGAAGGCGACGCGTTTATGGATGCCGGCATTCCGCATCGAGCGATGCGGCTGAATTTGTCTACAGTTTCTTAGAGCGTCTAACAAAATGCCTCTGACTAGGCGTACCGAAGCAGACAGTACAACTCTAGTACGGCAAGGAGGTATAACAACGGCAGAGGCATTTTGTTAGATGCTCTTAGAGATCGTTCGGTCTTTGTTGAACTTGGCATGTACCTCTTAAAGCGCGTCGTTTTTTAGCGACAAAAAAAATTCGCAAAAATCAGTAAACTCCCCATTAATCCCTGTATTTTCTGTCGTCCGAAGGCGACACTTTTGATGATTGACAGAGGCGGGAAGCCGCGCCGATACTAGCTCTCCGAGCGATGCCTAATCGGCATCCATCTTGCCGGAACGCTCAGGTTAGTGTCTCAACCGGAGGAACAAGAATGGACAACTATGGAGAAGCTTATAAGCGTGAATTGGAACGTGCCAAGCTTGAAATGCAAATTGCTAAACGGACTATGAAACCTATTTTCGACGTCGCTAAAACCATCGATCGATTTGAACAAGTTCTCGAGGATTTGCAGAAGGTTGGTGCGCCCATCATAACCAAGCCGCTCACACAACTGGCTCCCGCTACCTACGGGCTAACAATGGTAATCGGCGAGACCGATTACGAAGTGATATTTTTTAATGATTCCATTAAGGTATTTTGGCGAGGGCGCGATAAGACACCGATGATTTATGATGCGCAGTCGGCATCGCGAATGAATGCCTTGGCGCGAGTGATAATCGATAAGGCTGTCGCGTCAACTCTGGAAAACGAACAAAAGGCGCAGCGAACCGTGGTATCGAAAGTGGTTAGATTTCCGCAGTCTTAGTTAAGCGTGCTTGAGTTAGCCTGAGCGATTTTATGAATACATAACCCGAAGTACGCCACAAGCGGCTAATCCGGGTTGTCTGTGCGAGTCTACTGGGCCAATCATTGGGTTACTAGCTGCCGTTAGACTTTTATAGCGTTGGTAATTCGTTTAATACCAGCCAATACAACCCAAGCTGCTTCGCCGCTTCCATGAACTGAATAAAATCCACAGGCTTGCGAATATAGCTGTTAGCGCCCAAGTTGTAGCTTTCGACGATGTCCTGTTGTTCTTTCGATGAGGTGAGAACGACTACCGGAATTCGCCGGGTTCGATCGTTTTCGCGTAAACGTTTAAGCACTTCTAAACCGTCCACTTTGGGCAACTTCAAATCCAGCAGTACCACGGTAGGCATGATATTCATATCCCGTGTTGCGTGAACTCCTGTGCCGAATAGATAGTCGAGCGCTTCCGCCCCGTCGCGTGCAACGACGACTTCGTTGGCGATATGGCTTTTGCGAAAGGCGATAAGTGTCAACTCTTCGTCGTCGGGGTTATCTTCGACAAGTAGAATGATCTTTGTCATGCACTTTTTCTCCATGCAGATAAGGTGAAATAAAATGTAGCGCCTTCATCCAGTTTGGCTTCTGCCCATACTTTACCACCGTGGCGGCGAATAATTCGTTGAACATTCGCTAGCCCCACGCCGGTCCCTTCGAATTCGTTGACCGTATGTAAACGTTGAAACGCGCCGAACAGCTTGTCGGCATATTTCATGTCGAACCCCGTTCCGTTATCTTTTATGTAATAGACGGTATCGCCGGCTATTATTTTCTTTCCTATCTCGATTCGGGTTTCGGGGCGTTTGCCGGCGAACTTCCAGGCGTTGCCAATTAAATTTTCTAGCATTACTCGCATCAGCGTCTCGTCGGCATTGACTATCATATGGGGCTCGATAGAGAAAACCGCTTTACGATCCGGCGTCGATTCTTGTAGTTCGTCTGTAATTGTGGTGGCGAGTTCGCTTAGGTCTACCGTCGTAGGATTCATTTCACTGCGGGTCGCGCGCGATAACTTAAGCAAGTCATCGATTAAGTCGCCCATGCGTTGAGTTGCTGCGCGGACACGCTGCAAATAGCTTTGCCCTTTCTCATCAAGCTTATCGGAATAATTCTCTTGCAGAATCAATGAAAAACCGTCGATGCCGCGTAATGGCGCCCGTAGATCGTGAGAGACCGAATAAGAAAACGACTCCAGCTCTTTGTTTGCGGCTTCTAGCTCTGCTGTACGTTCGACAACACGTTGTTCCAAAGTTTCATTCAAGGCGGCCACTTGTTCGCGTGCTGCTTTATGTTCCGCGATTTCTAGTTGCAGCGCATGATTTGCCGATTGTAATGCTGCTTCCCGCTGTTGAATTTGGCTGAGCATTTGATTGAATCCATCCACCAATACGCCAACTTCGTCATTGCTGTATTTGATAGCGCGGCGAGAGTAGTCCTGATTATTGATGACTCGTTGTGCGATGTCCGCGACTTCTAACAGTGGCGTCGATACGAGCGCTTGCAAACGGGCTGACAGCAGCAATGCGATCAGCAGCGACGCAACTAATAACGTTAATACAATGCCCGTATAGCGAATGAGCCGCTCTTCAAGTCCTAAGCCGGCGCGGAGATACACGGTGCCGATGATTTCGTTACCTTGGTGAATATGGCGGAATAGTTCTAAGTCATCGCCTTGGATGCGAGTTCCTTCGGCTTCTAATTGAGGCGCATCGACTGAATCCGATTCGTTGCGGTGATAAGTCGCAAATATTTTTCCGTTGTTATCGTAAATCACCGCCATGCTCACCATGGGTCTTGTTTTCAATGCAGACAAGTATTCGTTGGCTGCTTTCGTGTCGTTGAAGGCAACCGCGGCGCTGCTAATAGATCCGAGGATTTCCGCTTGTGTGGTAAGGTCGTTTAAGCGTTGGCGCTTAAACGTAATGGAATCGTAAGTCACCATGGCCAAACCGGCGATCACCAGCGCCATGCTGCTCGTTAACATAATGATCCAGAGCAGCTTTGCGCGGATGGATAGTTTAGAAAACCACGATGCTGGCACGTTGAACTCTACCGTTTTTCGTTGTTGACGACATCGGCGACGCTAAGCAGCTTCGAGCTGATTTTCAATCCGGCGCGGTTTGCCGCTTCCGGATCGATTTCAAAGCGCACCTTGTTGTCCTGGACGATGAAATTGATGATGCCCATCCAATCTTTGGATTCATCGCTTACTGTGAGAGTGCTGGTGCCTTTCAGGCCCGCGACGATTTGATCTCGGCGCTCCGCCTCGGTTGGACTGATATAGAGGACATGAGCTTCTTTGGCTTGTTCCGCTCGTTGATAACGTTTAACGACGATGGGGCGCCCATGCACGGTTCGATTTTTAACGAGCGCATCTAACTTAGGGCCGAAAGGATCGTCACCTAATATGCCGATAATAAAGGGGGTTGCCGTATCTGGAAACGCAGTAGGGGGCCAGTCGACGAAAGCGCCGAATTTGTAGAGATAGGCGCCTTTAACGGTATATTCCAAAGAGTCTCCCGCAATCGCAGGAACCGATTGAGCGCCTAGCGCTAAAGAAAATGCAAAAAAAACTGTCGCTATCCAACGGCAATAGACATTCCGGAGGAAATGTTGTGCGCAGAACAGGGCGGATTTTAAAATTGCCATGTGGCCCTCACTAATCCGCTGCGTTGAATTTCACTACGGTTAGTGATTGTTCCAAATTCCGGGTGTTGGTTATCGAGCAGATTTCTTCCGATAAACGATATCTCCAGTTGTTTATTAACTTTCCAGCCGACACGCATATCGAGCGAGGTATAAGCCGGTACAGCAAATCGGGTCAATGCGCTGACGTGAGTAAGCGTCCAATCAAGGCCTACAGTGGAACTCAAATCCGTTGAAGAGCGCAGTAGGAATCGGTGCTTTGCATCGTTGGCCTCGCCGGTGGAAAGACTGCCGTCGGCTAGTTGCAAGTCTTCTTGCAAAAATGCATATCCCGCTTTCAATCGCCACGCGTCGGTTAACGCCAATTCGCCCCATAACTCTACGCCGTAGGTATCACCTTTTTCTCCGTTGTTAATGACGAAAGTACTGGTGCCGGGTATTAACGTTGCGGTGCGAATATTTTTATAGACGTTATAGAACGTATTGATCGAAAGGGACGTGCGCGCGTTGGGCTGAATTCGATAACCCAATTCATACGCAAGGAGTGTTTCCGATTCAAAATTCGGACCACCCGCTATAAGAAACGGCGCGGAGCCTGGAATGAAAATGTCATGGTCTATTCTAGATGGTGTTCGCACTGCCCTTGATATGGCGGCCCATGCGAGTTCCCGTTCGCGTGGCTTCCATGCAAGCCGGATGCTTGGCTGGATTTCCATTCCGGTGTAACCGTTGTGCTCGAATTTCGAACCCACTGTTAGTTGCAACCGATTTTTGATCAATGTAACGCTGTCTTGAACGAAAAGATTCGTAATGTCGAGCTGTTGTTCATCCGGGATAATGGCGAAGCTTGGGCTATTAACGACGTGATCTTTCGACGCGCGGTAGCCGCCTCCCCATACGATTTCATGGTCTTCCGCCGGTTTGAAACGATGCAGGAAGTCAATGTCTGCGGTGTTTCTGGTTTCGTTGCCGTTGCCCGTAAAGTCCCGCTTTGTGTGATCGTAGTAAAACTGGATCTGCAGATCCGAGTCGCTTGCTAATTTGCGTTGCCAGCGAGTCAGTACATTGGCACCTTCGATCAGTGCATCGCGAGTGAGAAGGCTATCGATCGATCCCGTGTAAGCATCGCCTTGCAATGTGAGGCTATCGTTTCCTTTCTTCCAATCGGTTCGAAATCCTGCTTGGCTTTTTCGCCATGAATCGAATGCTGAAGCGCCGTTAGCCAACGCAGTATCGTCGTGCTCAGAGTGCTTTGCGTAAATGCGATAGGTCCCTTCGTCGGACAATTTCCCGCCGAGGCGAAAGCCTGCAGAGCCGCGATCTTGGTTGCCGGCGCTTAATGTAACGAGTTTGCCCTGAGTGTCATTGGTATGGCGAGTGATAATATTGATAACGCCGTTGACGGCATTGGACCCCCACAACGTGCCGCCAGGTCCGCTGATGACTTCGATTCGTTCGATGTCTTCCATCAACACGTCTTGCACATCCCAAAATACGCCCGAGTAAAGGGGGGTATAGACACTGCGTCCGTCAATAAGCACTAAGAGCTTATTCGCCGTGGAGGTATTAAAACCTCGGGCGGTAATAGCGTATTGACTTGAGTTGATTTGCGCTACTTGGAGATTGGGGGCCATACGCAGCGCTTCTGGGATACTGGCTGCGCCGGAGCGATGGATATCTTCGCGGGTAATGACAAAGATTGCTGCTGCTGCTTCCGAAAGCTTTTCCGGTCTTTTCGAAACCGATGTAATTTCTATGTTGCTGAGTTCTTCCAGGCTCAATTCTGCAAAGGACGCGGGATCCGCTTCCATAGAGTCGATTTCCCTCGCGATTACACTAGTGCCGGATACTCCCATGAGACATAGGCATAGTAGTTTTTCGCTTAACTCCTGAAACCTGATTTTCATATAATCGGTCACGAAATTTAAGACGCTAGTTCGTCATGAATGTTTCCCCCCTAATGAATTCGGTGCTAGTTATTTTCTTAGCGCATTTTTTTAGATACCTGCGCTGGATTGGTTCTATGCGGCATTCTTTTTTAATAGTAAGACTTGCCGCTTTGATGCGTGGAGCTAGTATAGGACGATTTCGTTGAATTGCAGACTTTCCATAGTCCGTATCGATTATATGCTTTATTTATGGTCGAGCAACTGGCTTTTATTCGACATACATAAAGACTTCCGTTGTACGGTTCGATATCGGCAATGCTGTGTTCGTTAGCAAATATTGCAGCGTGCGTTCGAACTCGGAACGGTTTTCAACACCTTCATATATTTCCATCCAAAGCTGCGGCTCGTCGGCTTTCGCTTGTAGATGTCCCTTTATGCCGGTTGCATTAGCTAGTGCCGTTTGCATAGCGGAGACTTGTTTCCGCAGTTCCGTTGCGGAGTCAAGCGGCACACGGTAATAGATGTAAAAGTTGTAACTCATATATAGGACCAACGCTAATTGATCGGCGCATTTGTTCAATGTGCCGATCAATATGTTATTTCGAGCTTTCCAGCGTATAGGGCAATGGAAGCATATTGAGCGCAGGGCCATCGAGAGATTTATGGTGAACCGTATGATTTTGCGCGCTCTCGATTTGAATTACGGCGAGCGCATCGAAACCGCCGCCAGGGGCCAGCGCCGCATTAACGATCATGCCGGAAGCTTGATTTTGGAAGTCGGTACTGAATAGCTCATCGCCGGGCATTACGTTGTCGGCCGCGATATGGGCGAGATACATGCGCCGCTTCAATTTTCCTAAATATTGTGTGCGAGCGACGATTTCCTGGCCCGGATAGCAGCCCTTTTGGAAGTTCACGCCGCCGATCAATTCGAAATTGATCATTTGTGGTACGAATTGCTCTTGTGTGGCCGGAAGGATTGTCGGCTCACCCGCATGAATCCCGAGCCAATTCCATCGGTCTGTGCCGACGGCGGTGGCGGTTTTGCTTAACTCGCGCCAGATGACCGTCGCTTGCTGCGGCCCGGTCAGTATTTCAAAGCGGGATGGCCCTAGTCCTAGAACCGTTGCTTTATTTCCTTGGAAAACGCGCATAGGTTCCGGTGCATCGACGCCCATGAGGTCGCGTATCAAAGCCTCGGCATTAATGCCGGCGACACCGATGCGAATCATTTCATTCGACGCGTCAGTCAACTTGGCCTTGGCGCGCAATACGAACATGGTCAGGCGTTTTTGAATGGGTTCCCGTAATGCCATGGGCAATTGCAGGAGATATTGACCGTTTTGTTTCCAAAGAAAGAATGACGCCAAAAGTCTTCCCTTGGGCGAGCAATAGCCATTCAATTGCAAGCGGTCATCCTTCAATCTTTTTACGTCGTTGGTCAACTGGCCATGCAGAAAGGTCTCGGCATCATCGCCTTGAACGGCGATAATGGCCTGATCGGAAAGATCGGCGAGAATGGTGCCGCTTTCAACGGCTTGTAATTCAGTTGCAATGTCGCGAAAGTGCGTTATCTTGCCTTCGGCTAAGACAGCGCCTTGGTCGATGAGAAAATCGTTCCAGTCCGAGAGCATATTTGAGATAAATGTTTAGAGAAAGAAGTCGATTGCTACATTCCTGCAGCGGTGTCGATAACGTATTTTCAAAGCTTTCGATAAATATAACAACCTAAGAAGACTATAAAAGCCTCATAAAGTTTTTCGTCCGTCGATGAAATGGGCTATTTATGCGGCATCTATCGATTTGCAATCATGTTTATTTTTTATCGCGGCGCTTTATCGCCCGGATTGATCCATGGCTTCTTTACGATTTACTTTTGAAACTTTTTCTACCCGTGTAGCCGGCTTGCTCACACTTGCTCATGGCATGGCTATTTCTTCTGTTTTTGTCGTCGATTGGTCCATGACGACAAAAATGTGCATGGCATTGGCGGTGTTGGCGAGCTGGGGATTTTGCTTGTTACACAATATATTCCGGCGCCTTCCTTATTCGGTTGCCGATGTATTGCTGAAAAGTGATGGAAGCATGGAGGTGACACGGCATAACGGCACGGTCATAGGTGGCCGGCAAATGCCCGGTGGTTTTATTCATCCTTGGTTTACGGCTATTCGCTGGCGACCGGACGATGGGTGGATGACGCGTTCAATTGCGGTTTTTCCCGGTAGTTTATCCATAGAACAATGTAGGCAATTACGTATTTGGCTTAAGTGGCGGCGTGCCAGCCGGCCGCAAGTCGAAGGTGGGATGTAGTACGGCGCATAAGAGGGCGGTTTTCTGTTTTGCTTTTCAAGCTTCGGGCGCGGCAGGCGAATCGGGTATAATTTCGCTTTAGTTATAACGCGACTGCCATGCCGCATCATCATATCCTTCGTCTCGCCGGTTCATCCGCACTTTCCTCATTCCGCTTAGAAAAACTTAAAGCCGCTCTGGCTGGTACGTCGCTCAGCGGTGTTTCTATCTCGGCATATTATTGGCATTTTGTCGAGCTCTCCCGCCCGTTAACGGACGAAGAGCGGCAAGTGCTGGACCGGGTGCTTACCTATGGTTCCGATGGTGCCGGCGTCATGGCCGGGACTATGGTTCTGGTGGTTCCTCGTTTGGGCACGATATCGCCCTGGTCTTCCAAGGCCACGGATATCGCTAGACATTGTGGTTTAGAGGCGATCAATCGTATCGAGCGCGGCGTTGCTTATTATGTCGATCGCGAGAAACTGAGCGAGTCGGAGCGAGCCGTCCTGCTGCCCTTGATCCATGATCGGATGACCGAAACGGTATTGGCACGGCCCGAAGAGGCGGATCGCTTGTTTCAACATATTTCCCCCAAGCCCTTGTCTTCGGTCGATTTGTTAGCGGGCGGCAAGTTGGCGTTGGACTCGGCCAACCAAGTCATGGGTTTGGCGCTGTCCTCTGACGAGATCGATTACCTATACGAAAACTTCCACGGCATCGGCCGTAATCCGACCGATGTGGAATTGATGATGTTCGCGCAGGCCAACTCGGAACATTGCCGCCATAAGATTTTCAACGCCGATTGGATCATCGATGGCAAGCCGCAGCAGCGCTCGCTGTTCGCCATGATCCGTAATACCCATCAAGTGAGCCCGCAAGGCACTATCGTGGCCTATTCGGACAACTCGGCGGTAATGGAAGGCGCATCGATCGATCGCTTTTATCCTCAAGGCTACGGCCGCTACGGCTATTCCACTGAGTTGACTCACACGCTCATGAAAGTGGAAACCCATAATCACCCGACCGCCATCGCGCCTCATCCGGGCGCGGGCACCGGTTCGGGCGGCGAGATCCGCGATGAAGGCGCCACCGGTATGGGCGCCAAGCCGAAAGCGGGCTTGACGGGATTTTCCGTTTCCAACCTCAATCTTCCAGGTTTCAAACAACCATGGGAAACCTATACCGGTGCCGATGCGGTCGACGGCACGTACGGCAAGCCGGAGCGCATTGCCAATGCATTGCAGATCATGCTAGACGGACCGATCGGCGGCGCTGCGTTTAATAATGAATTCGGCCGGCCCAATCTATGCGGCTATTTCCGCACCTTCGAGGAAATGGTCGCCGGTGAAATGCGCGGCTATCACAAGCCGATCATGATTGCCGGTGGTTTGGGCAATATTAATGCGGCCCATTCCCATAAGAAGCCGCTGACACCGGGTGCATTAATGATTCAACTGGGTGGGCCGGGCATGTTGATCGGCTTGGGCGGCGGCGCGGCATCGAGCATGACATCCGGCGCCAACACCGAGCAGCTCGACTTCGATTCGGTACAGCGCGCTAATGCCGAAATGCAACGCCGTTGCCAGGAAGTGATTGATCGTTGCTGGGCGTTGGGCGAACAAAATCCGATCCTGTCGGTACACGATGTCGGCGCCGGCGGAATCTCCAATGCATTACCGGAATTGGCCGACGGCGGCGGTGTCGGTGCGGTTCTCAATTTGCGTAAAGTGCCTAGCGAAGAGCCCGGCATGGCGCCGAAGGAAATTTGGTCGAACGAAGCGCAAGAGCGCTATGTGCTGGCGATATTGCCTAACGACCTCGATGGCTTCCGCGCTATTTGCGAACGCGAGCGTTGCCCGTTCGCGGTGCTCGGCGAAGCGACCGAAGTGCGTCAGTTGACTGTCGTCGATCCGCATTTCGATAACAAGCCGGTTGATATGGAATTGTCCGTATTGCTCGGCAAGCCGCCCAAGATGGTGCGCGATGTGAAGCGCCGGCAGGTAAGTCTTGAGCCTTTCACGGGCGCCGGCATCGACTTGAACGAGGCTGCATATCGGGTATTGCGCTTGCCTAGCGTGGCCGATAAAAGCTTTCTTATTACCATCGGCGATCGCACCGTCGG
>Ga0157374_10006074_pt1 | contig 10223 bp, 8 predicted proteins | sample M25metaG_FD_115308 | JGI IMG/M metagenome (GOLD analysis project Ga0157374, IMG submission 115308) | Miscanthus rhizosphere microbial communities from Kellogg Biological Station, Michigan, USA - M2-5 metaG | ecosystem: Host-associated > Plants > Roots > Rhizosphere > Soil | place: USA: Michigan... | reverse complement strand
TTCCCAAGGAATCGTAATCACGGCAATGTGGTCGTGGTTGTAATATTCGATGCGTTGCAGGAGTTCACCTTTGTATTTTACAAGTTCAGGACTTTTGCGCATCATTTCGCGGCGGGCAGTGTCGAGTTCGGCAATATTTAACCCTGCATCGACAAGTTCGCCAATGATATGGATGCTTCGGCCGGTGGTGGCGCTGGTGGTTAAGCCGAGGCTGTCCGATAAAATCGCCGTGGCGACCATGCTTTTTGCGGTGTCGTTGAGCGGCCAGTTAAGCTGCCTCGCAAGTTCATAAATAACTTCGCCGGTAGCAACTGCCGCTTTATTGCACATAACGGTAGCGAATGTAATGGTCGCCTCGGTTTGGTGATGGTCGAGCACAATGCTCGGGCGGCTCGCCAGCCAGCCTTTTTGCCCTGCTTTTTGAATATTTTCGAGTAAGCTGTCGGCGCTTGTGTCTACGATTATGCTGAGGTCAAAGTGGGAAGGCAATTCGCTAAAGACGCGGTCCCACCCATGTAGATAAGTCAAATGTAACGGAATGGTGGCGCCACAATACAAGTATGTCTTCTTACCCAAATCACCTAGAATTTGCTCGAGTGCTAAAGCACTCCCCAGGCTGTCGCCGTCGGGGTTGTCGGCCTGAATAATGACAATGCGTTCGGCAGCATTTATAAGTTTTTCAATCTCTTGCGCTTCAGGATATGTGGCAGCCATGGTGCTATTATACCTTGACGCATAGCAAAATAACATCTTTGTAAATGGCCGCAAAGAAAGTATTGCAACGTTGCAGCACAGCTTTTAAGAAGTATGTTAGCCGGCGCGCCAAAAGTACAGTTGAGGCTATAACGCTTGCCGCCCCTCGAGTGCACGGCCTAAAGTAATCTGGTCGGCATATTCAAGGTCGACGCCAATAGGCAGGCCTCGTGCCAAACGGGTGATAGTCACAGGGCGCTCGCCGATTTGCTGCTGGATGAACAGTGCGGTCGATTCGCCTTCTACGCTGGCGTTAGTGGCTAAAATAATGTCCTGCACTTTATCTTCGTCGATGCGCCTAACTAGTTCGTGTATGTGCAACTGCTCTGGCCCGATGCCGTCGATTGGTGACACTAAGCCGCCCAAAACGTGGTACGGGCCATGGAATTGGTTGGTTTTTTCGAGCGCCACAATGTCGAATGGCTCGGCCACTACGGCAACAACACTTTTGTCACGCCTTGGGTCAGTGTATAAATCGGAAAGTTCCTGCCCGGCTGGAACCAGCGCAAACGTTTTTTTGCAATGACTTATGCCGGCATGTAGCGCGCTTAAAGTATCGGCGAGTGCGCGCGCCTTGCCTTGGTCGGCACGCACCAAATAGTAAGCATACCGTTCAGCGGTGCGCGGGCCAACGCCTGGCAGCTTCCCAAGCGCTTCAATTACATCGGCCAGAGCCGGGGGCAAGACTTGCATACAAGCGGACCGATTTTAAAGGCCGAGGTCGCCCAATGCGCCCATCATAGGTTGCATTTTTTCGGCGGCAACCTTTTGACTTTCCGAAATGGCTTCTTTTACGGCATCTTCGAGCCAGCGTTCAAGCTGGCCAAGATCATCGAGGTCAACAAAATTGCGGTCGATGTGGATTTTCTTAATTTTCTGCTCGCCAGTAATTTCGACTTTAACAGCGCCATCGCCTTTTACTACGGTAATCACTAGCTTTTGCAGCTCCTTTTGAATTTTCTTAACACGCATCAACATTTTAGCCTGGTCAAAACGGCTCATAGTTTTCTCCTTATACAACTTATATTGTAACAGATACGGGGCGAAGGCAAACCTTTTTACGGGCCTTTTATGGTGAACTGGCTGCGGCCGGCTGTAGTATGCGGCCAGGCCACAAAGTAGCTACTGAGCTGAAAGGTGGCTACAAGTAATATGACGAGCGCTAGTAATCCCATGCCCAAGCCTTGTGCCAGCGGATTACGCGGGAACACCCGGTACCATATGTCAATCATATAGCCAATGCCGGCGGTGGCTACCGCAAACGCAAACGGCACTAATGGCGTAATAGGGATGGCACCTTGGCTGATACCAATAATAATCGAGCCTAGCACGCCAATTGCCAAAAACAACCGCGAGCGCGCCAACCTTACATTTTTCGCATAAACGTAACAGCCTGCGGCAAACATAACGCTGCTGAATACATTCAAAACTGGCAACCGTCCGACTTGCATAATTGGGTTGTCGCTAGGCATGCGAAAGAAGATAGCAAGCGGCACATTGATAATATCACGCAGGAGTTCACTGCTGTGCGCCCAAAAGCGGCGCGGCAAGCATAGCCATGACACTAACTCACCGGTGTGTTTGTAAAAATACCAGCCGAGCGGCGCCAGAATAGCTAAAAGAATATGCTGCCTAGCACTACCGCACCGGGGTTCTTTTTAAAAGCTTTATCGATAATTGGCCATTGTAAAAACAGGCCAAAGACTAAAAACCAGGCCATGCCGGGCGTATATAAAAGCAGTGCGCTTAACGCGAGGCCGAGCACTACGGCTGTGCTCGCTTGCTTTTCGCGTAGCCACATGCCGCACGCTGCCAATGGTAAAAACACAAGGTACATCGCCTGGGGCGAGCCATAGCGTGCAATGTGCAAAAACCACGCTGAAAACGCAAATAGCATCGTGCCAACCAAAGCCGTCCGTACGCCATGCCAGCGGATCATTAAAATACAAAAAATCAGCACGCTGGCTGCGCCAATTAAGACACTAGCCAGGCGCACGGCCAGCAAGTTATGCGGCGTAAGGTATTGCAATACGTGTACTAATAAGTAATACGGTGCGTCAATGGGCTTTTTCCAAAGCTCGTTTAAACTGCTGGCGGTACGGTAGGCGTTAAATTCTTCGGTGGTGTAGCCGGGCATAAGTGTTTGAAGGCGCAGCAAAAGCACGGCGAATACCGCCAGCGCTAACCCGCCAAAGCCAGCAAGCAACAGCCAATGTTTACTGGCAAAGGTTCGGAAGTTTTGAATCGAGCGGTTCATCTTAAGCTTATTATACATGACTTGCTATTCGGCAAAAGGCGAAGACCGCTTGGTGTCTAGGCTACGAAAACGCTGTTTCTCTTTGTCGAAATATAGTTCTACTGCCCCTGTCGGGCCGTTACGATGTTTTTTTATAAAGATGTCGGTAATGTTTTTACGGTCGGTTTCGGGGTTGTAGTATTCTTCGCGGTAAATAAAACCAACCACGTCGGCATCTTGCTCGATAGAACCTGATTCACGCAAGTCGGCCAATTGCGGAATTTGCGGTTTGCGGCTTTCTACCGAGCGGCTGAGCTGGCTTAAGGCAATTAACGGCACGTTAAGTTCGCGGGCAATGCTTTTTAGCCCGCGTGAGATCTCGGAAATCTCTTGGGTGCGGTTATCGCCCCCGCCAAACTTGCTGCCCCCGCTCATAAGCTGCAAGTAGTCAACGATGATAAGGCCCAAAGGCTGTTTGTGGGCTTCGCGCCGGGCTTTCGTGCGCAGGTCGCTGACGGTGATGCCGGGCGTGTCATCAAAATAAATCTTCGCTTCGCTTAGCGTGCCCATCGCCAGGCTGATTTTTTCAAAGTCGCTGTCGGTGAGGTTGCCGGTGCGCAGCGCCCAAGCGTCTACGCCGGATTCCATCGAAAGCAAGCGGTCAACGAGCTGTTCTTTGCTCATCTCTAAGCTAAATATTAGTACTGGCTGTTTAGCTTGCACGGCTACGTTGTGGGCCAGGTTAAGCGAAAGCGCAGTTTTGCCCATGCTGGGGCGGGCGGCCAAAACAAATAAATCGGAACGCTGTAAACCGGCCAGGATGTTGTCCATGCTTGCAAAACCGGTGGGGATACCGCGCACTTTGCCGTGATCGCGGTGCAAGTCATCTAAGCGTTCAAAACTTTCGGCCAAGATGTTTTCAATGCTTATCACGCTTTGCTTTACGTGTTGTTTGCTGACCTCAAATAAGCGGGCTTCGGCGTTTTCTACCAAATCTTTACTGCTTTTGGTTTCGTCGTAACTGAGCTGGGTCATTTCTTGACTGGCCTGAATAAGCCGCCGGCGCAAAGCTTTTTGGGCTACAATATCGGCGTACTGTTCGACATGGGCGGTGGTTGGCACAAAGTTAGTCAGTTCGGTAAGGTACGCCGCGCCGCCAACCATATCTAAAAAGCCATTGCCCTTTAGCTGGTCGGCCAGCGTCAGTACGTCAACTGGGCGGCGCTTTTCGTACAGCTGGCTGACGGCCTCGTAAATGCGCTGGTGCTTTTGATCGAAAAAGTCATTAACAGTAATAGAGTCGGCGATTTTCACAAGTGCATCGTTATCAATAAGAATAGCGCCGAGCAAACTGGCCTCTGCTTCGGAGTTGCTCGGTGCCGGAAGTTTTTTATTCTGATAATCGTCCATAAAATAAACGGTGATGCTTGCATAGCCTGGTGTAATGCACCCGGCCCCAGATCTCCCCTTCACTACATAATACTATGCGCCGGCCCAAAAAGAATATTGTGATTTTTTGCCCGGCTTGTTAAGCTGTTTCTTTGGTAACGACCAACCACGAGCACGATAGCAAAAGTAAATTTTGGGAATATATATGGCTACACCTGAGAATTCTAGGAACGCGGCGCTAGGCCCGAGCCCTTATTTATTAGCCGAACAACTTGACGGTACTGAATGGACTATGCCCGTAAGCACGGATAACGTACTTAGAGTCGATACAGCCTGGTTTCTAGTAGAGCAATTCTTGAACGATACTTCAAGCGAACATCGTGATGAGCAAATTGAGCAAGCTCGCTTACAAGCGGTACGGGTTGCCCAAGAAAGTACGGGAATAAAACATAGAATTAGGGCGCAGATGCTCTTGGCAAATTTTCCCTTGCTCGCACTGCGCGGCTACCGCCAAAAGATTGAAGCTGACGATATCGCCCAAAGCTATCATATGATGGCAGGTGTTGTGGCTGACGTTGCGCGCCACTACAAAAAGAACAGGGCGGTGCCGGAGGCTATAACATTCGCCCTAATTGCCCGCCAAAGGGATACTATGAATATCCCGTTTGTGGGGTCGCCTCGCGAACGAAAGTCTTTGTGGCCAGGGGGAAGCCATGGCGTTTATACGGTTGACGATAGCGTGACACTCAAAACGGCTGTGCATGTATGCGGCCACTTCGAGCCAGAAGAGAGTGTCAGGCAAACCCCTTTTGTCCACCCATGCCACCTCGGGGACTTTTTGACAAACAATAGCCGCGGCCTAGAAGCTCTGAGAGGGATGCCTGTTGTTTCGTCTAGTAGAATACTTGGCGAAGCGGCGGCACGGCTTATTGTCAATGAACCGAGCGACGGCTATCCTTCAGGCAGTCCAGAAGATATCGCTTTGACGACTTTATCAGATCGGCTGATAGCGCGGTTAAACGACCATCGCTTAAAGGTGCTAGGTCTTTCGAGCCAGTCTAAAAGTGTCCAGAAGACTCCTCGGCATGTTTTATCAAAACTACCGCCGCCGCGTCGTCTTAGCACGCCAACTGCGCAACCGCTGGCACCAAAACCCGAGCCGAAACCCAAGAAGCTGGCTCCCAAACCTACAGTGCGGCCACACGAAGTATTTTTTATTAACCATAACAATTATAAGTTTATCAGCCCGTACCTTCCCGCTGAGTCTATCCCCGCTGAAGTGCTTGAGCAGCAGCCTATTGTTTCCGACAACCAGGTCGTGGACTCGCTATGGAAGAATATCGAGCTAGGCATAGCCCTTCGTGACCGCGAGCAGGTCTTGCGTATGGGCGATGAAGCGCAAAATGTAGCGTATGATAGCAAACAAGATGCTCTGGCCCGTGTTAATGCCGCAATGTTATATGCGAACAGCGGCTTGCTGGCGCTAAGGGCTGCCGGCGAAATGGCCACCGAGAGTGATATGCTCAAAAGTTTTCAGGCGATGGCCAGAGTGCTTAATAATGTACTGTCTAATAATTACGGCGAGCTGGAAAGAACGTGGCAGGCCGGTAAAATACCTGAACTTATTAATTATTGCTTGGTTGCTTATAGTGCCGACCCGCAGTATGTTCCATATCTAGCCGCATGCCGCGAGGAACGCACGTGGTTTCCTGTGGCTAACCATGACATGTATACCATGCCAAGTAAAACAAGTGCGTCAAAAGTAGCCACGCAAATTAAGAGCAGATTCCATGAGGATGTCCCCGCATGGCTTGGCACACCTGAAAATATACGCCGCAGCTTCGTGTTCCCAATCTATACCGAAGAAGTGCTGCATTCGCATGCAGTTGCAATCAAGTCAAGGGAACAAGGAAGGGTGAGTTATGTGGCGCGGTTTATTGTGCGCGCTGCCAACAATGACTTGACCTCTGTGGAGAAAATAATCTTCCAGAGTTATTCACGTGCTATTTTACAATTGTTTGCCGACCACCGAGAATACTTGCGGGCAGAGCAAGAATACCACACAATGCCCTATACAAATCTGTCGCCCGAAGAATATAGAGAAAGCTTATGAGACTTATGAGCCGAGTAACTCGCCGCCGCCAAAAATGTTGTTGACAGTGTCGAGCGGTCGTGCTGAGGCTTCTTCGGCCTGGTTAACGTAATAGTCAAACTCGCCTTCGCCCTTTTCGCTGTCCTGACCGGTTGCGCCTATTGCTTGTACGTTGTGGGCAACTTCGTTTTCATCGGCCGAGGGTAGCGGCGGCTGCGCTGGCTTCTGCTCGCCTAAAATGCAAGCGATGACAACTTGCTGGCCAGCAATGCCTTCGATAGTCTCAGCGATAATTTGCTTGTTGTGGGTTTCATTAAGACGCTTTTGGTGGAACGGAAAACCAATTTCAAGGGTTACCTTGCCGGGCTCGAAACTTGGAGCAGCCAGGCGCAAGATGCTGTATAGCGTGCTGTGGCTTTTTTTAATTGCCGCCAAAACTTGCGGCCAAATATCTGTGCTCAGAGCTTCGTCGTTTTGGGTTGGCTGTGGAGTGTCTTTGCTCGTTTTTGTATCGGCCGACGCGGTTTTTCCCGTGGTATCTTTTGTTGTTGTGGTTGCCGCAGGTTCTTCGGCCGGTTTTACCGCAGCTGTATGAATTATTGCAGCATTGTTTGGCGGTAGCACTTCTACAACGGCGCGGGCAGTGCTTGCTGTTGCCTTCGTGGCAGCGGCGACAGCGGCCTTTTTGCTAGTGTGGGTAGCTCTAGGTGCGCTTGGAGTGGTTTGGGCGCTTGGCTGCGAAACCTCTGTTTCTTTGACGCTAGAAGAGCGACTGCTTAAGGCGGTGTCTAATAGTATTATCTGTAAAAACACCCGAGGGGCGCTGGCGTTGGGCACGTCGAGTAATGCGGTGAGTAAGTGTATGGTTTGTGCGTGGGTTAACTTATGCTCGTTGGCAATAAACCGCTCGCGCAAAAGCCCGCCAAACTGTTTGGCAACCTGCACCGGTTCTGCGCCTTGGTTTTGCAGCTGTGTCAATATATTGGTAAGTGTGTGAGGATCATGGTTTTGCATGGCCGCAAACAAGCTTTGAATAAGCTCGGCCGACGCCACGCCAAGGGTGCTAGTAACATCTGCAACGGTTATCTCGCGGCCCAAACTGCGCATTTGGTCGAGTACGCTAATGCTATCGCGGAAAGTGCCACCGCCGTGTTCGGCAATAAGCTTTAAGGCATCCTCGGTAATTGTAAACTTTTCTTCGCGGGCGATTTCGCGCAAGTGCCCTACGACTTTTTCGACACTGATAGGCCGGAATGTAAAACGCTGCGTGCGGCTGATAATGGTTTCGGGCAGCTTGTGCGCTTCGGTGGTCGCCAAAATAAATACGACGTGAGCCGGCGGCTCCTCTAGTGTTTTAAGTAAAGCGTTGAAGGCTTCGCGGGTGAGCATGTGTACTTCGTCGATGATGTACACTTTATATTTGGCGCTTGTTGGTGCTATATGGACTTTTTCGCGCAAATCGCGGATTTCATCGATGCGGCGGTTACTGGCCGCGTCGATTTCGATAATATCTAAATGAATTGAATCGTCTGAGTACGGCAGCTGATTGATTTCGTGCGCCAAAATGCGGGCGACGCTGGTTTTGCCCACGCCGTGCGGCCCGGTAAAAAGATAGGCATGGCTAATCAAGCCCTTTTTTAAAGCCGCCGCCAGAGTGTCGGTTATATGTTCTTGGCCAACAACCTCACTGAGCTTTCTCGACCGGTATGTTCGGTATAACGCCTGCCCCATCACCTTGTATTATACATGCATGTTACTGGCCGCGACGTTGTATTTTGTAGTGCGATTGAAAATAGCGCGATGTACGCGGGCAACAGCCCCGGCGCGTGGCAAGGCTTTTCGGGAATAAAAAACCGCTCGTTTTACAGAGCGGCTTCGAGTGCGGCCCATTCGGCCGTGGAATCATCTTCGGGGACATTAACGCTGACTTGGTCGCCTGGCTTGGCCTTAAAGTATGTCACGCTGGCCAGCAGCACACGGTAATCGTGGCCTGCGACATCAACGAAGTAGTGGCCGTTTTCGAGCTTAAGCGCGCCAACCATTTGCTTGCGCGGAATCGGCCCGATTTGCTTGTACAAAAAGGTGCCATCTTCGGTGATAGTAAGCTTAAGGATATCGCCCTGCACGAGTTTTGACTTGCTGGCATAGTTTGCGGGTACCGGATACATTTTGCCGTCAGAGCCAACCATATTCTGCCCGTCAAATACGCCTTCTATAATCTTGCCTAAGTTTTCTTCTTGGACAACCGGCGCTACACCGGAGTCGTCGCCTACAAGACTAATAAGCAGCTCGTTCGCTGCCGCAAGGTTAGTTTCCGCCTATTGAATGAGTGCCCTAAGGCGCTTGATTTGTTTTTCTGGGATGTCTGCCATGAATGTGTTTCTCTCTTGTGTCTCTCAGATGTAGAAGTGTTTGTTTCGATACACTTACTTTTAAAGCTATCACGTTTATTTAGTCAAGTCAAAACTATTGCGTGCTTCTGTGGAAAACTAATGGAACGCCTAATGCGTACCAGCTTGGCCTTTCGTTTCCTCGTGCATAGTTAATACTGTATTTAGCAGTTTTTCGTGGTGGCGCGTGTCATCGGGCGTATGGCCAATTGCCCGTGCCCCAAGCGCTTGGGCGTCTTTCTTGTACGCCTGAAGAATATCAATGATTGTGCCGTCAGCAAGGTGCTCCGCAAGCGCATAGGTGGCACGCCCAAGATCTAGACTTTCAGCCAGGGCGTATTGCTTTCCGTCAATGGTAAATCGCAAAACGAGATAACGGCGACGGGAACTTTTGACACCGGCATGCGAGACATACGTTTTGCAGTCGTCAAACACTCCGCGAAGCTCTAAAAACTCGCGGACCCGGGCAAGCCTGTCAGGAGTAAGACTGTGGGCTTTTATCCCCTGCTCGCGAAGTACCCGAGTAACTTCTTTATCTGTCGGTTTATCCGGAAAAACGACTATATCAAGTTCCTCGGCTTCGGCAATCAGTTTTTCAAGTTCTCTTTCGGCAGCTCGCACTTCTGCGTCACTTACCTTGTTGTCTGATTCGAGCTGTGCAGGTGCTGGCGGTTCGCTAGCTTCGGACTGTTCGGATGCTGGTGCTTGCCCGGCGGCTTTGGCTTTGCGAATGTGCGAGAACTTCGGGTTGATTGCATCAAAGAAAGCGTCTAACTTTACGGCAAGGTCGGCGCCGTTATTCGGCCAGAGCTCCCGGATTATCGGCTCGAATGTTAGCCAATGTTTTGTAATTATTTGCGTGTACAGGGTGAGTTTTCTGGGGAGTTCTATCGGCTCGTAGCCTGCGTCGTGGCGTAACGTCTCATTGGTGTCGTTTGCATACCTGATGAGGGCAGGCTCCTCAAGGCAGCTTGCTTCTAGAAAATCACGCACCGGTGCGGAAGCGCCGCCGTTAAGAAAGGTTTGTATTTTGGCGAGATACCCAATAACGTAGCGGGCATCGGTTTTTGTCAATGCGGCTTCGGTCTGTAAAGGGAATTTGCCATGATTACCTGTAAGGGCCTGACGAAAAAGCTGGTAGTCACCTCCTCTAAATTCTTTTTGGCTAATAGACCACGGCTTATTAAAAGCCTCTATCTTCGTACGGTAAAAGGGCGCAATCTCACGTGCTATTTCTCGGTTGTATTCCGCCTGGGCTCTTTCTTGCTCGGCTTTCAGGTCCAGCTCTCGCTGCTGCTCGACACTTGGGGCTGCTTTAGTCGGTGCTTCGGCTGAACGGAAACGGCTGGTTCCCTGTGACTCT
>Ga0157374_10006072_pt1 | contig 10224 bp, 8 predicted proteins | sample M25metaG_FD_115308 | JGI IMG/M metagenome (GOLD analysis project Ga0157374, IMG submission 115308) | Miscanthus rhizosphere microbial communities from Kellogg Biological Station, Michigan, USA - M2-5 metaG | ecosystem: Host-associated > Plants > Roots > Rhizosphere > Soil | place: USA: Michigan... | reverse complement strand
GATGACCGCGACCCGGTCGCCGAAGACGTCGGTGGCATGCTCGAAGAGATCGGCAAAGTTCAGGGCCATGGGGACGAAACTAGAACGTGTTACTGTTCTGGGCAAGCCCCCGGCTGGCCACGAAACGGCCAAAGGAGACCCTGCCGCATGACCACGACTCCCGCGGCCCCGGAAGCGGTCAGCCCGGAGCAGCCGCACCTGCTCACCGAGCAGCGCGGCGCAGTGCTGATCGTGACCATGAACCGGCCGGAGAAGCGCAACGCGCTCAGCGGGCCGATGCTGGCCGGGATGCGCGAGGCGTGGGACACCGTCGACGCCGACCCGGGCATCCGGGCCTGCGTGCTGACCGGGGCGGGCGGCGCGTTCTGCGCGGGCGCCGACCTGAAGGCCATGAACGAGTCCCATCCGGGCTCGTCCGGCTCCGGCGTCGACCCGGCCGTGCTGGAGCCGCTGCTCAAGGGCCGCCGGCTGACGAAGCCGCTGATCGCCGCGGTGGAGGGTCCCGCGATCGCGGGCGGCACCGAGATCCTGCAGGCCACCGACATCCGGGTGGCCGGCGAAAGCGCCCGGTTCGGCATCTCCGAGGCGCGCTGGGGGCTGTTCCCGCTGGGCGGGTCCGCGGTCCGGCTGGTCCGCCAGCTGCCCTACACGGTGGCCGCGGACCTGCTGCTGACCGGCCGGCACATCACCGCGGCGGAGGCGCTGCGGATCGGCCTGATCGGCCACGTGGTGCCGGACGGCGAGGCACTGGCCGCCGCCGTGGACATCGCCGGGCAGATCGCCGCGAACGGCCCGGTGGCGGTGCGGGCGATCCTGCGCACGATCAGGGACACCGAGGGCCTGCCGGAGAACGAGGCCTTCCGGATCGAGGCCAGGATCGGCATGGAGGTGTTCCGCAGCGAGGACGCCCGCGAGGGCCCGCGGGCCTTCGCCGAGAAGCGCAAGCCCCGGTTCCGCGACCGTTAGAACATCAATCCTTTAGGGTTACGGGATTTGCGCGGCGGGCCCCGCGTCCGGACTGCGATCTAAATCGCGGTGTCCCGTCCGGCCCAGTACGGGTCGCGGAGCTTCCGCTTGTACAGCTTGCCGTTCGGGTCGCGGGGCAGTTCTTCCACGTAGTCGATCGTGCGCGGCCGCTTGAACGCCGCGATCCGCCCGTCGAGGAACGCCAGCAGCTCGCTGGTCAGCGCCTCGCCAGGATCGATCCCCACGGCCGGTTCGACCACCGCCTTGACCTCCTCGCCCCAGTCCGGGTGCGGGATGCCGAACACGGCCACGTCGGCCACGGCCGGGTGGGCGGACAGCGCGGCCTCGATCTCGGCCGGGTAGATGTTCACCCCGCCGGAAATGATCATGTTGCTGCTGCGGTCGCAGAGGAACAGGAAGCCGTCGTCGTCCAGGTAGCCGATGTCGCCCACGGTGAACATGTCACCGGCCCTGGCCGCCCGCGTCTTCTCCTCGTCCTTGTGGTAGCTGAAGCTGGAGTTGCCCATCTTCATGTAGACGAGACCCTGCTCCCCGGCCGCCACCGGCTCGCCGTCCGGGCCCAGCACGGAGACCTGCGAGCCCGGCCACGGCAGCCCGACGGAGCCCGGCTTGCGCAGCCACTGCCCGGCGGTGATCAGCGTGCCGCCGCCCTCGGTCGCCGCGTAGTACTCCACGATGACCGGTCCCCACCAGTCGATCATCGCCCGCTTGGTCTCCGGCGGGCACGGCGCGGCACTGTGGATCACGCACCGCAGCGAGCTGGGGTCGAACCGCGCGCGCTCGTCCTCCGGCAGCGCGAGCAGCCGCCGGAACTGGGTGGGCACCGCGTGGGTGTGGGTCACCCGGCGCAGCTCGATCAGCCGCAGCGCCTCGGCCGAGTCCCAGCGGTCCATGAGCACGACCGGGTGGCCGAGCGTGACCGAGTTCGCCGCGAAGTTGAGCACCGCGGTGTGGTACAGCGGCGACCCGCACAGGTGCACGTGATCATCGAACGGGGCCAGGCTGAAGATGCCGAAGAACCAGGTGGCCATGGCGGACGCCACGTCCGGGTCGAGCCCGGTGAGCGGGCGGCGCACGCCCTTGGGCCGGCCCGAGGTGCCCGACGTGTACAGCATCGGCGCGCCGTGCGTGCGGTCGCGCGGGCGGTCGTCCGTGCCGTCGTCGCCGAGCCGGGCCAGCGGCTCGAAGCCCGGCACGGTGCCCACCGCGAACCGGTGCTTGACACCGGCCAGGCCGGCCGCCTCCGTGGCCGCCGCGGCGAACCGCTCATGGGCGACCAGCACGCGGGCGTCGCTGTCGGACAGGATGTAGCCGATCTCCGCCCCGACCTGGTGCCAGTTGACCGGCACCACGTACAGCCCGGTCTCGATCGCGGCGAAGTACATGGCCAGCGCGGTGGAGCTGTTGGGCAGCAGCGTGGCGAACGTGTCCCCGGCGGCGAGGCCGAGCGCCTGGAATCCCCGCCCGTACTGGTCGGCGGCCGCAGCCAGCTCGCGGTAGCTGACCGCGGTGCCGTCCGGCTCGAACACGGCGGTCAGCTCCGGCGACTCCCCGGCGATGGCCCATAGCCCCACGGTGGCGTTCACGGGCACAAATCTAGAACACGTTCTATACACCAGCAAGCGGGCCATGGGCCGTGTCCTGCGCGCTTGCAGGCCCGGACGGGAACATGTTTCACTCTGAGGCGTGGATCCGCCGCTGCGTGCGCCGCTGGAGATCGGCTTCGACTACACCCGCTCGCTGGGCCCGGTGCTGAGCCAGTTCATGACCGCGCTGGCGCAGGGCCGGATCCTGGCCGCGCGGGCCGCGGACGGCCGGGTGCACGCGCCGCCGTTCGAGTACGACCCGGTCACCGCCGAGCCGCCGGCCGAGCTCATCGAGGTCCAGCCGACCGGGACCGTGCTGTCCTGGTCGTGGGCGCCCGCGCCGCTGGCCGGCCAGCCGCTTGAGCACCCGTTCGCCTGGGCGCTGATCCGGCTGGACGGGGCCGACACCGCGATGCTGCACGCGGTCGACGCGGGCTCGGCCGCGGCCATGCGCACCGGGATGGCGGTCCGGGCCCGCTGGGCCGCCGAGCGGACCGGGCACATCAGGGACATCGCCTGCTTCGAGCCCGGGACCGAGCCCGGGCCGGTGCCGGGCCCGCCGGACGGCCACGGGCGGGCCGGCCAGGAGCCGGTCACGATGATCACGACCCCGGTGCGGCTGTCCTACGAGCACACCGCGTCCCCGGCCGAGACCGCCTACCTGCACGGGCTGGCCCAGGGCCGGCTGCTCGGCCAGCGCTGCCCGGTGTGCGGGAAGGTCTACCTGCCGCCCCGCGGGGCGTGCCCGACCTGCGGGGTGCCCACGGCGGACGAGGTCGAACTGCCAGGGACCGGGACCGTCACCACGTTCTGCGTGGTCAACGTCCCGTTCACCGGGCAGCGCGTGCAGCCGCCGTACGTCGCGGCGCAGATCCTCATCGACGGCGCGGACATCCCGATCCAGCACCTCGTGCTGGGCTGCGAGCCCGCCGAGGTGCGGATGGGCATGCGGGTCTCGGCGGTCTGGAAGCCGCCGGAGCAGTGGGGCACCACGGCGGAGAACATCGACCACTTCCGCCCCACCGGCGAGCCCGACGCGCCGTACCAGTCGTACGCCCACCACCTGTAAAGGACGGTCACCGTGACGGACGTCGCCGTTGTCGGGTTCGCGCAGTCGCCGTGCGCCCGCCACAGCGACAGCACCACCAGCGGCGTCGAGATGCTCGTGCCGATCTTCGGTGAAGTGCTCGCCGCCACCGGCCTGAGCAAGAACGACATCGGCTTCTGGTGCTCGGGCTCCTCGGACTACCTGGCCGGCCGGGCGTTCTCCTTCGTCCAGGCGGTGGACGCGATCGGCGCGTTCCCGCCGGTGATGGAGTCGCACGTGGAGATGGACGCCGCGTGGGCGCTGTACGAGGCGTGGCTGAAGGTCCTCACCGGCGAGGCCGAGATCGCGCTGGCCTACGGGTTCGGCAAGTCGTCCGCGGGCGTGCTGCGCCGGGTGCTCGCCCTCCAGCTCGACCCCTACCTGCTGGCGCCGCTGTGGCCCGACTCGGTGAGCATCGCGGCCCTGCAGGCCCGGGTGGGCCTGGACGCCGGGCTGTGGACCGAGAAGGAGATGGCCGAGGTCGCGGTGCGCAGCCGGGCCGCGGCGCGGGACAACCCGGGGGCGCAGCTGGCCGGCGAGTACTCGTCCGCGGACCTGCTCGCCGCGCCCTACGTGGCCGACCCGCTGCGGGCGCACGACTGCGCGCCGGTCAGCGACGGCGCGGCCGTGGCCATCCTCGCCGCCGGGGACCGGGCCCGCGAGCTGTGCCCGCGGCCAGCCTGGATTACCGGGTTCGAGCACCGGGTCGACTCGGCCGTGCTCGGCGCCCGCGACCTGACGGCCGCCCCGTCGGCCACCGCCGCGGCCCGGGCCGCGGGCGCTGTCACGGGCACGGGCGGCGTCGACACCGCCGAACTGCACGCCCCCTTCACCCACCAGGAGCTCCTGCTCCAGCGGGCGCTGGGCCTGGGCGAGGGAGTGCGGGTCAACCCGTCCGGCGGGGCGCTGTGCGGCAACCCGATGTTCGCGGCCGGGCTGGCCCGGATCGGCCTGGCCGCGAAGGAGATCATCAGCGGCCGCGCGGACCGGGCTCTCGGGCACGCCACCAGCGGGCCCGCCCTGCAGCAGAATCTCGTCTGCGTCATGGAGGCACGTTCCTGATGGAAGCACGGTATTGATGGAGGCACGGGCATGAAGCAGCAGGCCGCCGTGCTCGGCGTGGGCCAGACCCGGCACCGCTCGCGGCGGGCCGACGTGTCCATCGCCGGCCTCTGCCGCGAGGCCGTGGACCGAGCGCTGGACGACGCCGGGCTCACGCTGGCCGACATCGACGCTGTCGTGGTCGGCAAGGCCCCGGATCTGTTCGAGGGCGTGATGATGCCCGAGCTGTACCTGGCCGACGCGCTGGGCGCCATCGGAAAGCCGCTGCTGCGGGTGCACACCGCGGGCTCGGGGGGCGCCGCGACCGGCATCGTGGCGACCAGCCTGGTCGAGGCCGGCCGGCACCGCCGGGTCCTCGCCGTCGCGTTCGAGAAGCAGTCCGAGCCCAACGCGATGTGGGCGCTGTCGATCACGCCGCCGTTCAGCATGCCGGTGCTGGCCGGCGCGGGCGGGTACTTCGCCCCGCACATCCGGTCCTACATCCGGCGCAGCGGCGCCCCCGGGCACATCGGCGCCATGGTCGCGGTCAAGGACCGGCGCAACGGCAGCCTGAACCCGTACGCGCACCTCCAGCAGGCTGATATCACGCTGGAGTCGGTGCAGGCCTCCCCCATGCTCTGGGACCCGGTCCGGTACGACGAGACCTGCCCGTCCTCCGACGGCGCGTGCGCGGTGATCATCGGGGACGAGGAGGCGGCCCGGGCCAGCGACGGCCCGGTGGCCTGGATCCGGGCCACCGCGATGCGCACCGAGCCGACCATGTACTCCGGCAAGGACCACGTGAACCCGCGGGCCGGAGCGGACTGCGCGGCAGCGCTCTGTCGGCAGGCGGGCATCACGGCGCCGGCCCGGGAGATCGACGTGGCCGAGATCTACGTGCCGTTCTCCTGGTTCGAGCCCATGTGGCTGGAGAACCTCGGCTTCGCCGAGCCCGGGCAGGGCTGGCGGCTGACCGAGGCCGGGGAGACCGGGATCGGCGGGTCGCTGCCGGTCAACCCGTCGGGCGGGGTGCTGTCCTCCAACCCGATCGGCGCCTCCGGGCTGCTCCGGTTCGCCGAGTCGGCGCTGCAGGTCATGGGCAAGGCCGGGGCGCACCAGGTGGACGGGGCCGCCGTCGCGCTCGGCCACGCCTACGGCGGCGGCTCGCAGTACTTCTCCATGTGGGTGGTCGCGGCCACCCCGTGAGGACGGGGCCCGCGGCCGGGGGCCGTAATCCTAAAGAATTGCTCAGCGGTAGCTGACCGGCAGCCGCTTGATGCCGTTGAGCCACCCCGAGCGCAGCCGCTCCGCGTCACCGGCCCTGCTGATGGCCGGCATGGCGTCGGCGATCGCGCTGAACATCAGCTCGATCTCCAGCCGGGCCAGGCTGGCGCCCAGGCAGTAGTGGGTCCCGTACCCGCCGAACCCCAGCTGCGGGTTCGGGCTGCGCATGATGTCGAACCGCTCCGGGTGGTCGAAGACCTCCTCGTCGAAGTTGGCCGACCGGTAGAACAGCCCGACCCGGTCGCCCTCCTTGATCTGCTGGCCGCCGAGTTCGGTGTCGGCCATCGCGGTCCGCTGGAACACGGTCACCGGGGTGGCCCACCGGACGATCTCGTCGACCGCGGTGTCAGGCCGCTCGGCCCGGTACAGCTCCCACTGCTCGGGGTTGTCGAGGAAGGCCAGCATGCCGTGCGAGATCGCGTTCCTGGTGGTCTCGTTGCCCGCCACCGAGAGCAGGATCATGAAGTAGCCGAACTCGTCGGCGGACAGGTTGTGCTCGTCGATCTTCGCGTTGACCAGCTTGGTGACGATGTCGTCGCGCGGGCACTGCTTGCGGTCCTCGGCCATGACCATGCAGTAGCCGACCAGCTCGGCCGCGGCCAGGTTGGAGTCGCCCTCGAACTCGGGGTCGTCGTAGCCGATCATCTGGTTGGACCAGTGGAAGATCTTGCCCCGGTCCTCCTGCGGGATGCCCAGCAGCTCGGCGATGGCCTGCAGCGGCAGCTCACAGGCCACGTCCGCGACGAAGTCGCCGGTGCCCTCGGCCAGCGCGGTCTGCACGATCCGCTCGGCGCGGACGGTCAGCGACTCACGCAGGTTCCTGATCGCCCGCGGGGTGAAGCCGCGGGACACGATGCCGCGCAGCGTCGTGTGCTGGGGCGGGTCGATGTTGAGCATGATGAGCCGCTGCAGCATGAGCGATTCCTCGGTCACCGGCTGCCCGTGCCGGATGATCGCGGTCTTCGCCTCGCTGGAGAACACGCTGCTGCCACGCGAGGCCTCGAGCACGTCGGCGTGCTTGGTGACGACCCAGTAGCCCTCGTCGTCGAAGCCGGAAGCGCCGCGCGGCTGGGAGTTCCACCACACCGGGGCCGTGCGCCGCAGCTCGGCGAGCTCCTCGGCGGGGACCCGCTGCAGGTTCAGGTCGGGATCGGTGAAGTCGAAGCCCGGCGGGATGTTCGGCTCGGCCATCACTGCCTCCACTGCCTGCCGCTGCAACGTGTTCTAGCCGATTCAACCATGGGCCATGGTCTCAGTGAATAGCCGTCCGTGCCAGAATAAGAACACGTTCTAGTACGGTGGCTAGTACGGCAGCCGCCCCTGAGCGGCCAGAACGGAGGGCCCGGTGGGCACGGCGGTGATCGTCGAGGCGGTGCGGACGCCGATCGGCAAGCGCGGCGGGATGCTGGCCGGGCTGCACCCGGCCGAGATCCTCGGCGCCGCGCAGACCGCTCTGGTGGAGCGGAGCGGGCTGGCGCCGGACAAGGTCGAGCAGGTGGCCGGCGGCTGCGTCACCCAGGCGGGCGAGCAGGCGGGCAACGTCACCCGGGTCGCGTGGCTGCACGCCGGGCTGCCCTACCAGACCGGGTGCCTGACCCTGGACGCCCAGTGCGGCTCGGCGCAGCAGGCGGCGCACGTCATCGCCGGGCTGATCTCGGCCGGGGCGATCCAGGTCGGCATGGCCTGCGGGGTCGAGGCGATGACGCGGGTGCCGCTGGGGGCCAACGTCGCCTCCGGGCCTGGACTGCCGCGGCCCGCCTCGTGGGATATCGACATGCCGAACCAGTTCGTGGCGGCCGAGCGGATCGCGCAGCGGCGCGGGCTGTCCCGGACCGAGGTGGACCAGTTCGGCCTGCGCTCGCAGCGCAACGCACAGCGGGCGTGGGCGCAGGGCCGGTTCGAGCGGGAGGTCGTGCCGGTGAAGGCGCCGGTGCTCGGCGCCGATGGCCAGCCGGACGGGCCGGCCCGGATGGTGGACCGGGACGAGGGCCTGCGGGAAACCAGCCTGGACGCGCTGGCCCGGCTGCGGCCAGTGCTGCCGGACGGCATTCACACCGCGGGCACGTCCTCGCAGATCTCCGACGGCGCGGCGGCGGTGCTGCTGGCCGACGCGAGCCGGGCCCGGGGGCTGGGCCTGCGCCCCCGGGCGCGGATCCTGGCCCAGTGCCTGGTCGGGGCCGAGCCGTACTACCACCTGGACGGCCCGGTGGCGGCGACCGAGCGGGTGCTCACCCAGGCCGGGATGGCGATCGGCGACATCGACCTGTTCGAGATCAACGAGGCGTTCGCCTCGGTCGTGCTGTCGTGGCAGAGCGTTCACCGGCCCGATCCGGAGCGGGTCAACGTCAACGGCGGCGCGATCGCGCTCGGGCATGCGGTGGGCAGCACGGGGGCGCGGCTTCTTACTACGGCACTGCACGAACTGGAGCGGCGGGACGCGAGCACCGCCCTGATCAGCATGTGCGCGGGCGGGGCCATGTCCACCGCCACGATCATCGAGCGGATCTAGCGCTGGTGGCGCAGGCGGGCCGCCTGCGCCTGCGGGTGTTCTTCAGGGTTACGGATGCTGGCTGCTGACCGAGATGACCTCGCCGGTCAGGTACGAGGCGTAGTCGCTCGCCAGGAAGGCGATCACGGTGGCGACCTCGGCCGGCTGCGCGGCGCGGCCGAAGGCCTCCTTCCCCGTTAGCTCGGTGAGCAGGTCCTCGCTGGTCACCTTGGCCAGGAACGGGTGGATGGCCAGGCTGGGCGCCACGGCGTTGACCCTGATGCCGTGCTCGGCGACGTCCATGGCCGCGCATCGTGTGAAGGCCATGACCCCGGCCTTGGCCGCGGCGTAGTGCGCCTGGCCGGGCTGGGCCCGCCAGCCGAGGACCGAGGCGTTGTTGACCACGGCGCCGCCGTGGCCCTGGGCGACCATCTGCCTGAGCACGGCGCGGCTGCAGCGGAACGTGCCGGTCAGCGTGACGTCGAGGACCCGCTGCCACTGGTCGTCGGTCATCTCCAGGACGGAGGCGGTGCCGCCGAGGCCGGCGTTGTTGACGAGGACGTCGATGCGGCCGAATCTCTGGACGGCGGCCTCGGTGAGCGCGCTGACCTGGGCCTCGTCGGTGACGTCGCACGGCTGCGCGGCGACCAGGCCGGTGCCGTGGCCGGCGGCGAGCTCATCGCGGGCCGCGGCCAGCCGGCGCTCGTGCTGGTCGCTGAGCATGACCTGAGCGCCCTCGGCCAGGCAGCGCCGGGCGACCGCGGAGCCGATGCCGGTGCCGGCCGCGGCGGTGATCACGACGACCTTGCCGGCCAGGAGGTCGCGGCCTGGCGGGCCCGCCCGGCCGGGGGCCGGGGCGGCCCCTGGGCTGGCCGTCATGGCCGGGCCTGCCGCGGCAGGCCGAGGGCGCGCTCGGCGATGATGCCCCGCTGGATCTCGTCGGATCCGCCGTAGATCGTGTCGGCCCGGCTGAACAGGTAGATCCGCTGCTGCTCGGTGAGGTCGTAGGGCTCGCCGCGGGCCACCATCGACCGGGCGCCGGCCACGTCCATGGCCAGCTCGCCCAGGTCCTGGTGCCACCGCGACCAGAGCAGCTTGATCTCCGACGCACCCGTGCTGGCTGGCCCCGTGCTGGCCGCGTCGGGGTTGCCCAGCGTGCGCAGTGCGTGGGCGCGGAGCACCTCCAGGCCGACCCAGGCGCGGGCCAGCCGGTCGCGCAGCAGCGGGTCCGCGGCCGCCCCGGTGTCCCTGGCCTGCGCCAGCAGCGCCTCGAGCTCGCGCCGGAACCCGATCTGCAGGCCCAGGGTGGCGGCCCCGCGCTCGGTGGCCAGCGTGGCCCTGGCCACCCGCCAGCCGTCGCCGGGCTCGCCGACGACCAGGCTGGCCTGCGTGCGGGCCCCGTCGAAGAACACCTCGTTGAACTCGGACGTGCCGGTGAGCTGGCGGATCGGGCGGACCGTGATCCCCGGCTGGCGCATCGGCACGAGCAGGTAGGACAGGCCCACGGCGCGCCGCGACCCCGGCTCGGTGCGGGCCAGCACGAAGCACCAGTCGGCGACGTGCGCCAGCGACGTCCACACCTTCTGACCGGTGATCACCCACTCGTCGTCGACGAGCCGGGCGGAGGTGGAGACGCCGGCCAGGTCGGAGCCGGCGCCGGGTTCGGAGTAGCCCTGGCACCACAGCTCCTCGACGGCCCTGATCCTCGGCAGGAACCGGGCCTGCTGCGCCGGCGTGCCCAGATCGATCAG
>Ga0157374_10006071_pt1 | contig 10224 bp, 7 predicted proteins | sample M25metaG_FD_115308 | JGI IMG/M metagenome (GOLD analysis project Ga0157374, IMG submission 115308) | Miscanthus rhizosphere microbial communities from Kellogg Biological Station, Michigan, USA - M2-5 metaG | ecosystem: Host-associated > Plants > Roots > Rhizosphere > Soil | place: USA: Michigan... | reverse complement strand
GATCGTGGGCCGTCTGGATTTCGCGTACCGCTTCGAGAACGATCGCGAGCCGGCGGGCTGGGTGCTGTCGTTAGGCCGTGGTTTCGCCTGGCAGCGTTTCTAGACTGTCATTCCGGGCGAAGCGCCACGTCATCCCGAGCGCAGCTCCCTGTCATCCCGAGCGCCAGCGAGGGATCTTGTGCGACGTCATCGTAGCCAGCTTTGCCGCTAGTCCGGCAAACTTCATCGCGACGTCCAACAGCGACGCAGAATTCGAAGGCGCGCTGGAGCGCGCAACGCAGAAGGACGCAGAAACCGCAACACTGTCATCCCGAGGAGCAGCAGCGACGAGGGATCTTCTGTGATGTCATCGTAGCAATTCTGGCCGCAATCACGTTCGAGAAGATCCCGCGCTGGCGCTCGGGATGACATGGCGCTCGGGATGACACGTTCCTAGGTGATTACCGTTGGCGACGCCCGGCCCGTGATCGCCGTCAGATCGCTCAGCTCGAGGGCCGCCTGGATCAGCGACGCGAGCGCGACCTGCGCGTCTTTGTCCTGGTGCGCCGCGTCCCGCGCGATGCCGTGGACCATCGTGGACGAGAACGCGTAGAGGAAGTGCAGCCCGACGAAGTAGAGGCCCGGCTGCCCCTCCGCCATCCCGCGCGTCTGCTTCACCTCCCCGTGCTCGTCGAGGACCGGCAGGTGGATCCAGTCGAATCCCGGGTGGAAGCCCGTCGACCAAACGACGTTCGCGGCGTCGAGCACCCGGCCGTCGGCGAGCACGGGCTTCCCGTCGCTCACTCCCGCGACGCGTCCGACGCGCTCGACACCGGCCGCCGCGAGCTGCTTGCGCTTGACGCGGATCAGCGGGCCGCCCTTCGAGATGATCGACGGCCTCGCCTTGCGTCCGAGCGGCGTGTCCAGCGTCAGGATCCGATGGAACACCACGCGCAGGACGAACCTTGCGAGGAACAGCCGCGCCGCCAGCCCGGCGATGTTGAACGGAACCTCGCCGACGTCGCGTCCGGACATCCACACGCGATGGCCGGAGCGCGCGAGCTCCAGCGCGATCTCCGAGCCGGAGTTGCCGGCGCCGACGACGAGCACGGGGCCGTCGCAGAGCTGCGACGGGTTGCGGTACGCGCTGGAGTGGATCTGGACGATCCCGCGGTCGAGCTCGCGCGCGAACGGAGGCGTCTTCGGTTTCTGGTAGGTCGCCATCGCCACGACGACGTGGTCCGCGACGAATCGCCGGCCGTCCGCCGATACGACGTAGCGATCGCCCTCCCGCGTCAGCCCGTCGACGCGGACTCCGGGGCGGATCGGCAGCGCGAACTTCTTCGCGTACGCCTCCAGGTAGTCCGCCATCTCGTCCTTCGTCGGAAACGCGGAGCCGGAAGCGGGGAACGGCATCCCCGCGAGCCCGTCGAACCGGGCCGGCGTGAAGAGCCGGAGCGAGTCCCACCGGTTGCGCCACACGTCGCCGACGCGATCGTTCGCGTCGAGAAGCACGAAGCGCACGCCGTGCCGGGCGAGGTAGTGGCCGACCGAGAGGCCGGTCTGCCCCGCGCCGATGACGACGACCGGTACCTCTTCGGTCCTGCCGTCCCGGGCGATGCGCCCCGCGCCCGGCGCGGCGGCGAGCCGCAGAAAAGCGGCTCCTTCCTCGATCATCGGGGCGGTGTCCGGCGCCCCTCCCACCGTCGTGTTCACCTTTGCGCTCATGGGATGTCTCCTTTCGCCAGGGTGCAAGGTAGGACGACGGCGCACCGCCGCGCGTCGGCTGAACCCCCCAATTTCGACCGCGGCGTGGATGGGTATTTCTCCCCATGCCGGGCCGCCTGGCCTCAGATTAGCCGGTTTTCGTACGCGAACGCCGTCGCGGCCGCCCGCGAAGAGACCTCGAGCTTGTCGAAGATGTTGCTGACGTGGCGGTCGACGGTCTTCTCCGAGAGGAACAGCTCGGCGGCGATCGACCTGTTCGTCTTCCCCGCGGCCACGAGCCGCAGCACCTGGAGCTCGCGCGCGGTGAGACCGTGCGACGGGGTCGCCGGAGACGGCTCCGCGAGGGCGTCGAGGCGTTGGAGGTCGGGCGCCGCTCCGAGGTCGGTGAATGTGGCACGCGCGCCATCGAGCTCCATGCGGCAGCCGTCGTCGTCCCGCAGAGCGCGGCAGGCGCGCGCGATCGCCACGCGGACGCGCGCGGCCAGGTAGGGCGCGCCGAGGCGCTGCCACGTCTCGAACGACTTCCGAAGGCTCGGGAGCGCGGCCTCCGCGTCGCCCCCGGCAAGCGCGACGGCTCCGGCGGCGTGAGCGGACATGGCGTCGAGCACGTCCGCGCCGAACGCCCTCGCGATCTCCTCGAGCTCGACCGCCGACCGGCGCCCTTCCTCGAGGTCGCCCGCCGCGAGCGCGATCTCGACGTGCGCGGGGAGCAGCCGCGTGCGCACGATGCGGTCCGTCGCCCCGGCGAGCGCCCGCCGCATCGCCGCCGACGCGTCCGCCGTCCGACCCTGGGCGAGGCGAAGCAGCGCCAGCCCCGGCTGAGGATCCCAGCCCCATCGGCTCGCATCGCGGTACGCCGCCTCGGCGGCTTCGAACTCGCCGCGCAGCCTGTGGAGCTCGGCCTGCTGGTAGAACGCGGGCGCCGCCTCGCTCTCGTTGAGCCCCGCGATCAAACGCTCCGACGCGCGGCGCGCTTCTGCGGCCGCCTCGGCCCACTCGCCCTCGAGCTGAAGGATCTCCGAGCGGTGGAGCTGACAGTGGCCGGAGAACCCGACGCCGCCGGGCTGTGCGTCGCACCAGGCCTTCAGCGCGTCGGTCCATTCGCGCGCGCGGTCGAGCGCGTAGACGAGCTGGCATCCGAAGATGACGCTGCAGTACGTGAACCCGGTCGTCACGGGCGTCAGCTCGCCGGCGGCGGCCGAGACCATCGCCTCGTCGAAGAGCCGGAGACCCTCCTCGAACCGCGCGTCCCGCAGGAACGCGTGGCCCCGCATGCTGCGGGCGATCGCGACGAGGTCCGGCTCGTGGAAGCGCTCGCCGATGCGCTCGGCGTCCGCGGCCAGCGCGCGCGCGGCCTCGCCATCCCCGGCCGCGAGCCGCTGGCGTGCCTCGGGGAGAAGGAGGTATCCGCGCTCCACGCAGTCCTCGCCGCAGTCGTCCACGAGGCGTCGCGCGCGAGAGAGCCATCCGCCGCCGCGGCCCCTCTCGCCCGCGGAGATCAGGCGAAAGGCCATCCAGAACGCGGACCGGGCCGCCGGGAGCGTCGCGCCGGCCTCGAGATGGGCGTGATGCGCGCGTTCCAGGGCGTGGAGCCCCTCCTCGTCCCTGCCGACGAGGAGCGAACAGGTCGCCCAGAGGTCGAGGTCGGCGCCGGAGAGCGGCTCGCCGCGGTCGGCCTCCGCGAACGCGTCGACGGCACGAGCCCACGCGTGCTGGGCGCACGCGTCGCGGGCGCGCTCGAGAGGGCGCGGGGATTCGGTGCCGGGAGGGCGAACGCGCTTCGAAGGAGGCTTCAAGGGAGCAGAGTCTAGTGCGCGCTCCCTCGAAATGATCGCTCTCTCGCCGACTCCCCCCTCACCCTCACCCTCTCCCCCCGCGAGCGGGGGGAGAGGGGATTTCTGGGATGAGCGGCCGCTCGAGCTCAGGCGCTTTTACCCTCTCCCGCCTTCGCCTTCACGCGAACGAAGGCGTACAGGATGTTGGGCAGCGAGTTGAAGTTCGCAGCCTTCGCGAAGTACTCCTGGGCCTTCGCCGTGTCGCCCTTGCTGCGGTATGCCTCGCCGAGCCGGTAGAGGTCCTCGGGGTTCTGCGGGTTCGCCTGCTGGAGCTCCGCGATCGCCTTGTCCCAGTCCTTCTCGCCCATCGCGATGATCCCGTCGAGCTCGTGCGAGTTCTGGATGACCGCCTGGTTCTTCGTCGCCGCCGCCGCCGTCCGGAACTCGTCGGCCTCCTTCTTCGCGCCGGCGAAGTCCTTCTTCGCGACCGCGACTCGCGCCATGTTGTAGTGGTGGGTCCGCCGGACGTTGTTCTTGACCTGGTCCGACAGCTTCGACTTCTCCGCGACGTCCAGCGCCCGGTCGTACTCCGCCCTGGCGGCGTCCGGCTTTCCGGTCTCGACCAGGATCAGGCCCTTGAGCTGGCAGTCGCCGATCATCGCCGGCGCGTCGTCGGTCTTCTCCCCCAGCGCGTACTGCTTGTCCAGCTCCGCGAGAGCCTTCGCGGTCTGGCCCTGATCGAGGTAGACGATCGTTCGCGCGAACATCGCTGTCCGCTGCTCGGCGTCGGTCCTCGCCTTCTTCGTGAACGCGTCGAGCTCCGCCGCGGCATCCTTCGGCTTGTTCGAGTAGAGCTGCGCCATGGCGATTCCCTGGTGTGCGTTGACGAAGTTCGGCTGGATCTCCAGCGCCTTGCGGTACTGCGCGATCGAGTCGTCGTACCTTCCCATCTTCAGCAGCAGCTCCGCGTACGAATCGTACGGGTTCGGATCCGTCGGGATGAGTGCCACGTAGCTCTGGAATGCCTTCTCGGCATCCGCGTACTGGCCCGCCTGGCGGTAGGCGTAGCCGAGGAGGTTGAACGCGGTCGAGAGCGACGGGTTGATCTCGGTCGCCTTCTTGTAGTGCTCGATGGCGTGCGCGTAGTCCTGCTGGCCGAAGTAGTAGTTGCCGAGGTTGAAGTGCGCCCGCTCGTCGTTCGGATACGCGGCGACGAGGGCGTCCAGGTCCTCCTTCTGCTTCGCCGGGTTTCCGACGGCGCCCTCCTTCGCCGCGGCGATCATCAGTCGCTCGCCGTTGGACGCCTTGTCCGAGAGCGCCACGGCCCGGTCGAGGTGCTCGAAGAACTCCTTGCCGGTCGGCAGGGTCGCTGAGAGCTGCAGCTCCGCGAGCGCGAAGTTCGGGTCGAGCTCCGCGGCCTTCCGGAAGTGCGCCACGGAATCCGTCAGGAGGAGCTTGTCCACCATTTCGCGGCCCTGCAGGAATTCCGTCCGGGCCTCGGCGGACGACGTGGTGATCGGGATCTTTCCGCCGTCGGCGCTCGCGGGCGCCGGCCTGGCCTCGGCGGCGGCGGGCGGCGGCGCCTCTTTCTGCGTGCAGCCGGGAAGCGTGAGAGAAGCCGCCGCCGCGAACGTCGCGACCGCGGCGAGAGAGCCGGCGAAACGGTGCGTGCGCATTCAGTCCTCCTTCGCGATGACGAATCGATTCGCGACAGAGGTGGGTACGAAGAGGTGGGAGCGTTGTTGCGGACGGATCGCGTGGAGGAATCGACCCCGTCTAAGAATGCGCCAAGAAGTTCGCTATTTCTTCTTCGGGCACGCCGCCGTGAATCCCAGCTCGCACGCCTTCTTCCGAAGCTCCGCGGCGCGCTTCTTGTCGCGCTTGACGCCGGCGCCCTTCTCGTATGCCGCCGCGAGGTCGCTGCAAGCTTCGCCGTCGCCCAGGTCGCACGCCTTCTCGAAGAAGTCCGCCGCCTGCGCGGCGTCTGCCGCGACGCCGGTGCCGTTGGCGTAGATCGTCGCAGCATTGAAGCAGCCGAACGAGTCGCCGCGATCGCAGCCGAGCTCCGTCATCTCGCGTCCCCTCTCGAGGTTCTTCGGGATCCCGTCTCCCGCGAGGTACAGCGCACCCAGCAGCGAGCATGCCCGCGCGCGGTTCTCCGCGGAGTGGACGTCCCGGTCGTCGGGCTTGCGATCGCAGGCGTCCTGGAACACCCCGGCGGCCTTCGCCTCGTCCTTGTCGACGCCGATCCCGTCGCGGTACGCGCGCCCCACGTTGACGCAGCCGCCGAGGTTGGACGGCTGACACGTGGAGCCTTCGCAGCCGCGGCGATAGAGCGCGAACGCACGCGGACGGTCCGCCTTGACGCCCTTCCCGTGCTCGTAGAGGAACCCCAGGTTGGTGCACGCCATCGAGCTGCCGAGCTCGCACGCCTCGTCGTACGCGGCCGCGGCCTTCGACGCGTCCTGGCGGAGCCCTCTCCCCTCGTCCGCCATGAGACCGGCGTTGTAGCAGCCCTGCGCATCGCCCAGCGCGCAGCTCTTCGCGTAGAGCTGCGCCGCGCGGCGGTCGTCCTTCGGCACGGGGCTCGCCGCCGCCGACGCAGACGTCGCGTACAGGAAGCCCAGGTGTGCGCACCCCGCGCCGCTTCCGAGCTCGCACGAGCGCTCGAGCAACGCGGGCGCCTCGCTGCCGCGCTCGGAGCTCAGCGACAGCTGGAGGCCGGCATACGCGCACGCGTCGGCCGAGCCGGACTTGCAGGCGTCCTCGAAGATCTCGAGCGCGTGCCCGTCGCCCCGGTCGCGGCTCCAGAGGAGCCACCCCGTGCGGAAGCATGCGGTCGAGTTTCCGCCGTGGCAGGCGTCACCGAGAAGCCGGTTCTCGTCCACGGCGGCGACGGTCAGCTCGAGGCGCTGCTCTCCCCGCACGACAGCGAGCGTCACCGGCTCGCACGCTCGGCCGAAGGCGGCGCGGCTCCAGTCGCAGTCGTTTTGGATCGCGTCCGCGCCGATCTTCCCGACGACGTCGTCGGTCCGGAGCCCGGCCGCCTCGGCGGGACCGCCCGGCAGGACCGACACGACGACGACTCCCGCCGCGTCGGCCGGAAGCTTCAGCCGCGCGCGCACCGACTTCGTCAGCGGCACGGCCTCGAAGCCGAGCGTGCCGCGACACGCGGGCCGCGACTCGGCCGTCTTCGCGCCGCCCGACGACGCCGGCGCCGCCGTCGAAGAGGAGCAGCCCACGGCGAGCACCGCCGCGCCGGCGAGCACCGCCGCGTATCCGACCGCCCGGGCCGGATGTCGAGGAGGGTTCATTCCCCGATTATCGCCTGCTATCCTTTGCGAAAACCGAACGTCGAAAGGAGAACGAATGCGGACGACACTCCGGTCCATCCTCGCCCTGGGACTGCTCGTCGGGATCTGCCTTCCCGCTCTCGCCGCGGACATCGAGTCGACGCCTCAGGCCAAGGTCTACCGCGCCTCGTTGAAGGCAATCGCGGACGGAAGCTACGACGCCTACAAGAAGTGCATGACGAGCGAGGCGGTCAAGGCGATCGAGGCTCAGACCAAGGAGATGGGTAAGACGACCAAGGAAGGCATGGAGATGATGAAGGCGATGGCGCCGACGGACATCAAGCTTACCGACCTGAAGGTCGACGGCAAGAAGGCCGTGCTCACCGCGACGGGCAAGATGGACAAGGAAGCCATGAAGGGCTCGATCAACATGGAGGAAGAGAACGGCCAGTGGAAGGTCGGCAAGCAGAGCTGGTCGAACAACAAGTGATTCCCGAGCACGCGAGGGATCCTTTTGGAGTCGATGGAACGCATTAGCGCGGGCTAATGCATCCCCCCTCACCCCAACTCTCTCCCCCCGTCGGGGGGAGAGGGGATTCTCCGGGTTCCAGAGCTCCGGCGCCTAAAGGGGTCCCTCGCTGCCGCTCGGGATGACAACAGGAAGAGCGTGTCCGAGGCCGCCCTCTACCCCGGCTCCGCCGACTCCTCCCGCCGGATCGCACCCGCCTCGCGCTTCGCGTCGGCGAGGCCGCCCGTCCCGCGCGGGAACCACCGCCAGCCCGCCACGAGCACCGCGGCGATCACGACGATCGCCGCCGCGAGGCTGAACCGGATCCCCTCGACGAAGTCGCCGTCCGCCGCGGCGAGGATCTCCCGGCGGACGCGGTCGTCCATGTGGTGGATCGGCCGCCCCGGCCCGATCTCCGCCGCGTACGCGCGCGGGTTCGCGTTTCCGATGATCGTCTCCGCGACCTCGCGCCGCTCCACCGGGTCCGGGATCGCGTTTGCGAGGTGAGCCGAGAGCGTCGTCGTCAGCGAAGCGGCGAGGACCGAGCCGAGCACCGCGAAGCCGCCCGTCGAGCCCAGCGCGCGCTGGGCGCTCATGATTCCGGACGCCATGCCCGCGCGCTCCGGCGGCACCGCGGTCATCGCGAGAGTCGTGATCGGCGTGAGGCACAGCGAGCTTCCGAGGGCGGACAACACGAGCCCGGCGACCACGATCACGCTTCCGTGTCCCAGGCCGGCCGACATGGTCGCGAGGCCGGCGATCTGTGCGACGAGCCCGGCCAGGATCAGTCGGCGGGACCCCACCGATGCGACGAGGCGCCCGGCGCGCATCGAGACGAGGGTGTTCGTCGCGCTGTAGGGAAGGAGCAGCAAGCCGGCCTGCGTCGGCGTGAAGCCGCGGACGTTCTGCAGGTACTGCGTGATGACGAGCAGCATCCCGTAGACCGCGAACAGCACCGAGAAGATCGTGACGATCGCCAGGGAATACGTGCGGTCGCGGAACAGCGTCAGGTCCATCATGGGCTCGGCGCTCCGCCTCTCGACGGCGATGAACGCGGCCAGCGCGGCCCCGGCGACGACGAAGAGCCCGAGGATCTCCGGCGAACGCCAACCCGCGTGCGGGCCCTCGATCACCGCGTAGGCGAACGCGCCAACACCCGCCATGAACAGGATCTGGCCCGGCAGGTCGAAGTGCCGGGCGCGCTCGTCGCGGGACTCGGCGACGAAACGCATCGTCAGCGCCAGGGCGATGATCCCGACCGGCACGTTGACGAGGAAGATCGACCGCCAGCCGGTGCGGTCGACGAGCAGGCCTCCCAGCGTGGGTCCGATGGCGAGCGCCGTCGCCGCGATCGCGGTCCAGATGCCGATCGCCCAGGCCTTCTGCTTCGGGTCCGGAAACGCGGCGGATACGAGCGCGAGCGAGGTCACGTTGACGGTCGCGGCGGCGACGCCCTGCACGGCGCGGGCGGCGTTGAGCACGTCGAGCGATCCGGCGAGCCCGCAGGCGACCGACGACGCGGTGAAGAGCGCGATCCCGATGAGATACAGGCGCCGGCGGCCGAACATGTCCGCGAGGGTCGCGCCCGACATGATCGCCACCGCCATGCCGAGGCTGTAGGCGGTGACGACCCACTGCAGCCCCGCCTCGCCGACGTCGAAGTCGCGCTGGATCGAGGGCAGCGCGACGTTCACGATCAACGCATCCAGGAAGATCATGAAGAGGCCGAGCGCCGTGGCCACGAGCGTCAATCGCTGGGTGCGAGTCATGGGAGCGTGGACGAGAGCTTATGCCGAGCCGGCGGCTCGCGGCGAAGCCACCGGCCGCCCTCTCGCGTACCTGCAGCCGGCCTCAGCCGAGGCCCTCGCGGAATCCCTCCCGCCAGCTCGCCCACCTCGGCGCCCAGTCGAGCTCGCTCTTCGCCTTCGCGTTCGACGCGCCGCGGATGCGCGTCATCATGGAGACGCCCACCTCGCCGACCGCGAAGCGCGCGAGCCATGCGGGAACCCGCCGCGGCGGCGGGGCGCCGAGGGCGCGGGCGAGCTCCGGCAACCAGACCGACACGGGCGCCGGGTCGTCGTCGCAGACGTTGAACGGGCCGGGGCGGCCCCGGTCCATCGCGGCGACCGTCGCCGAGGCCGCGTCATCGACGTGGAGGAACGACCAGATTCCCGTTCCGACTCCCACGACCGGCAGCCGGCGTCGGAGCACGAGCCCAACGACGTCGCCGCCGCGGCCGATCCCCGTGCCGGGCCCGTAGAGGTTCCCGATCCGGAGCGCGATCCCTTCGATCCCGGCGGCGGCGTCGACCGCGCGTTCCAGGTAGCGGATCGCCTCGAGCGACTTTCTCTGATGCGCCGGCGGGCTCGGGTCGAACGGATCGTCCTCCGCCTTGGGCCCGGAGCCGGAACGCTCGTAGTTCCAGTTCCCGTAGCTCTGAGCGACCAGCCGCCGCGCGCCCGCGGCGCGTGCTGCCGCGATCAAGATGTCGGTGCCTTCGGTTCGAAGCCGGTTCGTCAGCGCAAACGTCGCGTCGAAGTCCTTGTAGCTGGTCTCGCCCGCGAGACCGGTCATCTGGTGGATGACGACCTCGGGACGGGCGCGAGCCACGGCCTCCATCACAGCGGCTCGATCGAGGCCGTCGGCGACGGCGGGCTCGGCCTTCGCGGCGCGGACGGCGGCGGCCTTGTCGGGCGAGCGCGTCATCGCGGTCACGGCGTGGCCGCGCGCGACCAGGAGCGGCACGAGCCGTTTGCCGACGGCGCCGGTGCCGCCGGCGACGAAGACCCTCATGGTGTCGGAAACTAGCGGAAATCGTGCCGGACCCGAGTCATCGCGAACGATCGCGTCCCCGGCAGGCTCACGAGCCGCGGCATTCGGTAATCTCTACCCGTGCCCGAGACGGCGCGGTTCTTCCTGCTCCTCGCCGTTTCGACCGCGG
>Ga0157374_10006069_pt1 | contig 10225 bp, 8 predicted proteins | sample M25metaG_FD_115308 | JGI IMG/M metagenome (GOLD analysis project Ga0157374, IMG submission 115308) | Miscanthus rhizosphere microbial communities from Kellogg Biological Station, Michigan, USA - M2-5 metaG | ecosystem: Host-associated > Plants > Roots > Rhizosphere > Soil | place: USA: Michigan... | reverse complement strand
TGCCTGTCACGCGCTGCATCGGAACCGGTGACAGTGGAATACAGCACAAAGAACGGCACTGCCATGGCAGGCACCGATTATGTTGCCACAAGCGGTTCAATTAAATTTGAGCCGGGTGAAATAGCGAAGTGGATTACTGTATCAATTATCGGCGAGGTTGCTGCAGATCCGGATGAAGATGCTCTTCCTGAGGACGAGGAAGACGTACACGTTCTTTTTAAGAATGCAATAGGTGCTATTATCAATATAAAATCGGAAGCAATTATTACCATCATCAAGAATATTTCCCGTAATCCCAAATTCAATAAGGGCATTACATCTGCTTACCAGGTATTATTTGAATACAAGGGTTATACAACATTGGGTCCCACTCTTGCAGATTGCCATGTTCGCCGTAACGGCAGAGTTTATCTCAGCGGAATTCTGGAAGGTTCCGAGAATGTTGGTCGTAAAGATGATCCTGATGATGTTGTTTATAGAGGCAACCTTTGGATGAATATTAATATGGATATATGTAGCGTGGAACGTATTGACAATGCAGATCCTCCCGACCGGTATTGTTATATGTCAGTGGCGGGCTTCGGATATGTCACTACAGAGTTGCAAATTGATTCGTTGGACGGTTATGCTTATGTCAAAATTGATTGCGATACAACTAAATTTTATCGGAACGTGGTTGGTGATTGTTTTTCACAGCTGGGAGGCGAACACCAGAATGTGCCTAATAATAGTATTGCCTCCATTTTTAACGGCCTGAAATTAGAGATGCTTATCGACGTCGCAACGGGCCGTCCGTTAAGAACTCTTCGTAAAGGAGTTTATTCCTATACAGATGCGGAAGGGGATGTAACTACTGTAACTGTGGTACGGAAAATACGATGACTGAATTGGTCGGAGGGCGGATGATCTTTATAATAGAGGGCTGTTGGTTTCCCAATTCCCTACACTAACTCTTATCTCTCAACTGTTCACTCTCAACTATCAACTGTTACTGTACCACCAGCCTGAATCCATTCCCATGTATGTTCACGATCTCGATCTTATCATCATCTTTTAAATATTTGCGAAGTTTGGCAATATAAACATCCATGCTGCGGCCATTGAAATAGGTATCACTTCCCCAGATCTTTTTCAACGCAGCTTCTCTTGGCAACAGGTCATTCATGTGTTCAGCCAGCATTTTCAATAGCTCGTTTTCTTTTGGCGAGAGTGTTTGTGTGATGCCGTCATGTGCCAATTGGCGAAGCTTCGGATTGAAATGATAGCTGGCCAGGTCGAACTCCCTGTTCTCAGCTTCCTTATTTAATTCTTCATTGCGTTTTAAAATAGCCTTGATCTTTAAAAGCAATACTTCACTGTCGAAAGGTTTGGTGATATAATCATCGGCGCCGAGTTTGTAACCCTGGATGATGTCATCCTTCATGGTTTTTGCGCTCAGAAAGAACAAAGGAATATCCGGATCCACATCACGGATCTCTTCCGCCAGTGTAAAGCCATCCATATTGGGCATCATTACATCCAGCAAACAGAGATCAAATTTTTCCCGTTGGAAGGCAGCAAGACCAAGCCGGCCATCCCTTTCCAGCGTCACATCATAATCATTTAATTCGAGATAATTCTTCAGCACACTTCCTAAATTCGGATCGTCTTCGCACAATAAAATTTTTGGTTTCTTTCCGTCCATGAGTTTGGGTTTAAAAATTCAAGTTTTGCGTTTCTTCGTTTTACAAATAAAGTTAAGGAAATTAAATGCCACGAAGTTTACGGTTCATTTTTTTGTTAAAACGTGTAAATTGTTACTTCGGACTCCAATTATCTTTGTCATTAAAATCAAAATTCAAACCAAGGTATGCAGATTACCCACGACAACCGGCTAAAAAAATTAATTGTCATTGGCGACAGGGTATTGATCAAGCCTACTAAACCGGATGAGCGTACGGTCACTGGACTTTATTTGCCACCCGGAGTACAGGAAAAAGAAAAAGTGCAACAGGGGTATATTATTAAGACGGGGCCGGGGTATGCTATTCCTATGCCACCGGAGGATGAATCCTGGAAACAGGAAGAGGATAAAATAAAATACGTTCCACTCCAGGCCAAAGAAGGTGACCTTGCGATATTCCTGATAAGCGGAGCTACTGAGATCTTTTACCAGGATGAGAAATATTTTATCGTACCTCAGAGTGCTATTCTCATGCTGGAAAGAGAAGAAGACCTGTAACCAGAATTTTTAAATCTTTTTTATGGCAAACAAAGACGAGTTTTTACAAAAAATAAAAGAGGGATATTCTTTCAAAACTGATTCAGTACAGATAGGTACCGGTATGTTGAATGGTGAGGTAATACCAGGTGCTAATGTTATCCTCCCGTTGAAAACAATGAACCGGCATGGGTTAATTGCAGGCGCCACGGGTACAGGAAAGACAAAAACACTTCAACTGATCAGTGAATATCTTAGCGACAATAGTGTGCCGGTGCTGCTGATGGATATAAAGGGAGATCTGAGTGGGATTGCTGCTGCAGGTGAAGTAAATGATAAGACCAATGAGCGTTGCCAGAAATTGAATATTCAATACAAGCCGGTTTCATTTCCCGTTGATCTGCTCACGCTCAGCAATCAAAAAGGCGTTCGTCTTCGTGCTACAGTTAGTGAGTTTGGTCCCGTATTACTTTCAAAGATCCTTGAGCTGAATGATACGCAGGAAAGTTTGGTGGCGCTTATTTTTAAATATTGCGATGATCATAAACTTCCGTTGCTTGACCTGAAAGATTTTATCAAAGTGCTTCAATTCATCAGCAATGAAGGGAAAGCTGATATTGAAAAAGCCTATGGAAAAATTGCCACCACTTCTACCGGCACCATCTTGCGCAAGGTGATCGAATTGCAACAGCAGGGTGCCGATCTTTTCTTTGGTGAAAAAAGTTTTGAGGTGGAAGACCTGATGAAGATCAATGATGATGGCCGTGGGATGATCTCCATTCTCCGTGTCACCGATCTGCAGGATAGACCAAAACTGTTCTCAACATTTATGCTGCAAATGCTTGCTGAGTTGTATGCCTCTTCACCCGAAGAGGGTGATATTGATAAGCCGAAGCTGGTCATATTCATTGATGAGGCTCATCTTATTTTTAATGAAGCCAGTACAGCATTGCTTCAGCAAATTGAGACCATTGTCAAACTGATCCGCTCCAAGGGCATCGGTATTTTTTTCTGTACGCAAAATCCCATGGACGTTCCTGCATCAGTACTTGCTCAACTGGGTTTAAAGGTTCAGCATGCATTAAGAGCCTTCACAGCCGCAGACAGGAAAACAATAAAACAAACAGCAGAGAATTACCCCGAAACGGAATTCTATAAAACAGAAGATCTTATCACGCAACTGGGGATAGGTGAGGCATTGATCACCATGCTCAATGAAAAAGGGATCCCGACACCTTTGGTGCATGCCATGTTATTTCCTCCCCGAAGCCGTATGGATATTTTAACTGAGGCTGAGATCGATAATATTGTTTCTCATTCCAAATTGGTGGCAAAGTATAACCAGGCAATTGACAGTGTAAGTGCGTATGAAATTCTTACCGGTAAATTGCAACAGGCTACTCAGCAGGCTGAGCAACAAAAACAGGCCCAACAACAAACAACAGGAAGAACAGCAAAAAAGGATGATAGCATTTTTGATAACCCGGCGGTAAAACAAATAGAAAGAACAGCTGCCTCAGTTCTTACAAGAAGTTTATTAGGGGTATTGGGATTGGGAGGCCGGCGCAGGAAAAGTATATTCTGATAACCGATTATTCGTTTGTACAACCTTTGTGTCCATTGTGATTCTTTGTGAGCTTTGTGACCTATTTACCCGGAAGAAAGGTCACTAAGTGCACAGGGGGTCCACAAAGAACACTACGCATTTAAAAAATAGTTTGGGTTTTATATATCCGGATAGTTTCTGATAAACGACCAATTAATTCTCATAACGTGCTTATATGATACGAACCCGCATTGCCGGCATCGGCATGTATGTCCCAAAAAATGTGGTCACCAATAATGATCTTACACAGGTAATGGACACCAGTGATGAATGGATACAGGAGCGAACGGGAATAAAGGAACGCAGGTTTGCCACTCGTTATGAAGATACCACCACTACCATGGGAGCTGAAGCAGCTAGAGTTGCCATGCTGAGAGCCGGTGTAACTGCGAAGGACATTGACTTCATCATTTTCGCTACACTCAGCCCTGATTATTATTTCCCGGGTTGCGGAGTATTGGCACAGCGGTTATTAGGCATTAAAGAAATTGGTGCATTGGATATCCGTGATCAATGCAGCGGGTTTATCTATGCGTTAAGCGTGGGGGATCAATTTATCAAAACGGGAATGTATAAAAATATTTTGCTGATAGCCTCAGAAACGCATTCCTATGGACTCGATTTTTCAACAAGAGGAAGAAATGTATCAGTGATCTTTGGTGATGGAGCGGGTGCTGTTGTGCTGCAACCAATAAATGCTGAGCCTGGCGAAGCATCCCGTGGCATTCTGAGTACTCATTTACGCAGCGATGGAAGTGAAGCGGAATTACTTTCGATGATAAATCCCGGTTTTCATGCAGGTAAGTTTGTGCCTGAAAAAAAATTATCGGAACCATCCCAGCCCTATGGCGGTTTATTTATTACAAAGGAACTACTCGAAAAGGATGATGTATATCCTTATATGGATGGTCCTGCTGTTTTTAAAAAGGCCATTGTGAAATTTCCCGAGGTGATCATGGAGGCTCTAACCACAAATGGCTATCAACCGACCGATATTAATTTACTGATTCCTCACCAGGCCAACCTACGCATCAGTCAAATGGTTCAGCATAAATTGAAATTGCGCGATGACCAGGTTTATAACAATATTCAGAAATACGGTAACACTACTGCTGCTTCCATTCCCATTGCTTTATGTGAAGCGTGGGAAAATGGAAAGGTAAAAGCCAATGACCTTATTTGTTTGGCAGCATTTGGAAGTGGATTTACATGGGGAAGTGCTTTGTTGAGGTGGTAATTAGTATAGCTGAGGCATTTTATAAAAGCTGAAATATCTGGATATTGTTTCCACAGGTATCGCTAAAAACAGCAAGCTTTGTCGGTCCCATTTCGGTAGGCTTCATACTAAACGTCACACCTAAATCTGCGAGCCGCTGATATTCCTCATCCAGGTTGTCAACATTAAATGCAGTCCATGGAATGCCTGCGTTGAATAGTTCTTCTTGAAAGACTTTTGCCGGTTCGAAAGAAATTGGTTCAAGCACCAACTCTACACCATCCTGTTCCTCTTTGGAAACCACTGTCAGCCATTTGTGTTTACCCATGGGAATTTCAGTTTTTTTTATAAATCCTAAAACTTCGGTATAGAATCTCAATGCCTTCTCCTGGTCGTCGACCAGGACGCTGGTGAGTTTAATTTTCATGCTAAAAGATTTAATTGTTGTTAACTGATGTAAAGGTTGGAATTTGACGAGAAGAAGACCTCTTCAAAATTGCTTTTTTGTTTTACTTCTTTGAAACTCTGCCGGTGTTTTTCCGGCTATCTTTTTAAAAAGACCGGAAAAAGAGGTGGGACTATCAAATCCAAGATGATAACACACTGTAGCGATGGAAATATTTGTTTGTAAGAGTTCCTTCGCTTTTTTTATTCTTAAAAAGGTCAAATGTTGATAAGGCGTTACACCATATAGTTTTTTGAAAGATCGTATCAGATGAAATTTTGAAATACATGCCTCTTTACAAATCGCATCAAGAGTAATACCCTGATCAAAATTTTTATCGATGAAATATTTTGCCTGGATCACCCTTTTTGTCAGGTAAATGTTTGCATACAGCTCTGCTGAAAGTGATGCCACTTGTTTGCTATAATATGTCACGCTTAATATTCAGGCTTATGCTTTGATGCCGATTATAAATATATGAAGCTTTTGTAACTGCCGTGTAAAACGAAAATTCGCATCGATGAAAACCTCCTTTCTATCCCACCACTCACCTCAATAATTCACCACCTGCTCTACAATTGTTTCAGGAATTTCACGCCATTCATATTGCTGGTTGCGTAATTGTGGTTCAAAGCCGGCTTCATGAATGGCGTTTTGTATGGTTTTGTAAGTAAAACGATGAGGAGCACCTGCAGCACTAACTACGTTTTCTTCGATCATGATCGATCCAAAATCATTGGCGCCCGAATGCAGGCAAATTTGCGCTGTTTGTTTTCCAACAGTTAACCATGAAGCCTGTATGTTTTTTATGTTCGGCAGCATGATGCGGCTCATAGCGATCATGCGAATATATTCTTCTGCCGTTACTAAATTATGTACACCACGAATTTTTGCAAGCAGGGTATCCACGTCCTGGAAGGTCCACGGAATAAATGCTAAAAAGCCTTTTGCATTTTCAGGCTTGCGACTTTGTACTTCTCTTATTTTGATAAAGTGTTCAAAACGTTCTTCAATTGTTTCCACATGACCGAACATCATGGTAGCTGATGTTGTAATATTCAATTTGTGTGCTTCATGCATAATATCAAGCCATTCCTGTGCTCCGCATTTTCCTTTGCTGATCAGTCTTCGCACACGATCGACTAAAATTTCTGCCCCTGCTCCTGGCAATGAATCAAGGCCTGCCTTTCTTAATTCCACCAGTACTTCACGATGGGTGCTTTTTTCAAGTTTGGTGATATGCGCCACTTCGGGTGGCCCCAGTGCGTGAAGTTTGATAGCTGGAAACTCCTGCTTTATCTGCCGGAAAGTGTTTGTGTAAAAATCCAATCCTAGTTCCGGGTGATGACCGCCCTGCAACAACAATTGATCGCCGCCAAACCTGATGGTTTCCGAAATTTTTTTCCGGTAGGTTGGCATGTCGGTAATGTAAGCGTCCGCATGACCCGGAATGCGGTAGAAATTGCAAAACTTACAATTAGCGATGCATACATTGGTTGTATTTACATTTCGATCAATTTGCCAGGTAACTTTTCCATGTGGTACCTGTTTCTTCCTCAATTCGTCAGCCACGAACATTAATTCGGTCAATGGTGCGTTTTTAAAAAGAAAAACACCTTCTTCGAGCGTGAGAAAATGAAACTCAAGCGCTTTTTGATAGAGTTCGGTCAAATTCATATTTTATATTTCTTTCGACGGCAAATTTACGCCAGCCGCAGTCTCTAACATAATATATAGCAGGTGACTTTGATAAAGAGAAGTTTTTTCAGCTAATTTTATGGATATTGGAAAGATCTGGCTGTTGCATCTTTTTTAAGTTAAATCTTGTCTTCCTATTGAAACCTCTGCTATGAGTAAAAGATTGCTGCTGTATTTCTTATTTAGCATTGCATTCTGCAATGCGCTTATTTCCCAGGAAGAATTTATTGAGCCTGCCTCAAAATATCTGACCCGTGTTCATTTTACGCAACTAACTGGCGGCGTCATTTTGTTGCAGGGGCAGTTTGGAAATTTTCCCGATACAATGAATTTTATTCTTGACACCGGCAGCGGTGGAATTTCTCTTGACTCCACCACAGCTGAATATTTAAAACTAAAACCGGTGCCCAGTGACAGGACGATCCGCGGTATCGCTGGTATTCGGCTGGTGAGTTTTGTTCACAACGAAAAATTGAAATTGGGTACTCTTACCATTGACAGTCTTGATTTTCATATAAACAACTACGATATTCTTACAGCAGTATACGGCGAGCGCATTGACGGCATCATTGGTTATTCGGTATTAAAAAGGTTTATTTTCAAAATCGACTACGACAGTTCAAGAATAGACATCTACTCAAAGGGGACATTTAAATATCCGAGAGGAGGATATATGTTCAGACCCCTGATCGCTACGCTTCCGATTCAGTCGGCCAGGATAAAAGATGAAAAGACGATCCAGACCCGGTTTTTATACGATATAGGAGCTGGGTTATGCATGATGCTTTCACAGGATTTTATCGACGACAGCATGATACTAAGTAAGAAAAGAAAATTCTTTTATAAGGAAGCAGAAGGTCTCGGTGGGAAAATTGATATGCAAATGACAGTGATCAAGGAATTAAAATTGGGCCCTTACCGCTTTCGAAATATCCCGGTTTATATTTTTAGAGATGAATTCAATGTCACTTCTTACCCATTTTTGGGTGGTATTATCGGGAATGATATTCTAAGACGATTCAATTGTATTTTGAATTATGATAAGAGGGATTTTTACCTGACCCCTAATTCTCACTTCACGGATGCCTTCGATTATTCTTATTCGGGTATTGAATTATATTTTATTAATGGGCAAATTATTGTTGGAGATGTAGCACAGGATTCCCCGGCTGAAAAATCGGGTCTGCGCGAAGGGGATATCGTAGTGTCAATTAACAACGTGTTCAATCAAAGTCTTACTCAATTGAAATTTGCTTTACAAAATGCAAATGAGAGAATTAAAATGATCGTAAAGAGGGATGGGGAGCTGAAAGTTTTCGAATTTAAGGTGCGGAGCATATTTTAAAATAAAATATTTGCTTGTCTTTTCCAGGCGGCCCGCTATTGTGTTCTTTCCTACCTTTACAAACTTTATCACTTTATTGTCGGATCAAAATTTATATGATACAATTTGAAAGATTTACGCTGGCAAACGGCCTGCGCGTCATCGTTCACCGGGATACGTCAACCCCTATGGCAGTGGTCAATGTACTGTATGATGTGGGTGCGAGAGATGAGGACCCTAATAAAACAGGCTTTGCACATTTGTTTGAACACCTGATGTTTGGTGGTTCATTGCATATTGAAAATTATGATGAGCCCTTACAAATGGCCGGGGGCGAGAACAATGCTTATACTACAAACGATCTTACTAACTATTACATCCAATTGCCGGCAGAAAATATTGAAACAGCTTTCTGGCTGGAAAGCGACCGGATGCTCTCACTTGCCTTTGGCGAAAAAAGCCTCGATGTGCAACGCAAGGTGGTATGCGAGGAATTCAAAGAGCACTATATCAATAAACCTTACGGTGATGCCTGGCATAAAATGAGAGAACTGGCTTACGAAGTTCATCCTTATCGCTGGATGACCATCGGTAAAGAATTATCGCATGTTGAAAAAGCAAAACTGGAAGATGTCAAAGATTTCTTTTTCAAATTTTACCGGCCGGTAAATGCTATTCTTGTTGTAGCCGGAAATGTTACGGTGGAGCAGGCAAAACAACTTTCGGAGAAATGGTTTGGAGACATTCCTGCCGGTGAAAAATACGATCGTCATCTGCCGCAGGAGCCGCTGCAGGCGAAGTCAAAGCGACAGGAGATAAAGGCTGATGTGCCCTTGGATGCTTTATACAAGGCCTGGCATATTTCTTCAAGATTGGATAAAAAATATTACATCATGGACCTGATCACTGATATTTTGAGCGGCGGAGGATCATCACGCCTGTATCATTCGTTGGTAAAAGAAAAAAAATTATTCAGCAATATTGAATGTTATCATTTTGGCAGCATTGATGATGGATTGCTTGCCATCGAAGGCAAATTAGTGAAGGGCGTTAAAATGGAGGATGCAGAAAAGGCGGTCGATGAAGAATTGGAAAAGATGAAGAAAGAACTTGTAAGTGAAACGGAATTGCAGAAAGTAAAAAATAAAACGGAAAGTACCATCGCTTTTGAGGACATGTCGGTGATGAACAGGGCTAACAGTCTTGCTTTTTATGAATTATTGGGTGATGCAGAATTGATGAACAGTGAACTGGAGAAGTACGCTGCGGTTACAACGGAAGATATCCTGGATGAATCAAGGAATATTTTCAAAGAAGAGAACAGTAGTACATTATATTATTATTCAAAAAACTGACAAGTGATAAAGGAAGCAAGAAAAGGTATTGACAGAACCATTGCACCAAAAATAGTTGACGCGGTTGATTTTGATCTGCGTCTTAAGCCATATCAGAAGTACACCTTAAAAAACGGTGTGGATGTGTATGCTCTTGATGCCGGGGCTGAAGAGGTGATGATGGTTGAGTGGGTATATTATGCCGGGGATTGGTATGAAGAAAATAACCTGGTAGCAGCTGCTACAAATTTCATGTTGAAAAATGGAACGTCTTCAAAGACAGCATTTCAGGTGAATGAGCATTTTGAATATTACGGGGCATATCTCAATCGGGCTGCCTATAATGAAACTTCAACGATCACCCTGCACACTTTGACCAAACATATTGAGCAGCTTTTGCCC
>Ga0157374_10006068_pt1 | contig 10227 bp, 8 predicted proteins | sample M25metaG_FD_115308 | JGI IMG/M metagenome (GOLD analysis project Ga0157374, IMG submission 115308) | Miscanthus rhizosphere microbial communities from Kellogg Biological Station, Michigan, USA - M2-5 metaG | ecosystem: Host-associated > Plants > Roots > Rhizosphere > Soil | place: USA: Michigan... | reverse complement strand
TGGGCATCGAGCGCGTGGTCGAGCTGATCAATCAGGCCAAGAGCGCGCCGGCCGCGCAGCCGCCGGCGGTGTTCGTGATCTGCGGGAATGAGAGCGGCGGCGTCATGGCCATGCAGGTGGCCGAACAGCTGCGTGAGGCGTTGCCTGGCCAGGGAGTGCAACTGCACCTGGGCTCAGGCAACTTCAAGGCGCAGTTCCGGCGCGCCGACCGGAGCGGTGCCTGCCTGGCGGTGATCCTGGGGGAGGCCGAACTCACGCGCGGCGTGGTGGCCGTGAAACCATTACGGCGTGAGGCCGGTCAGAGCGAGTGCCCGCTGGCTGAACTGCCCGCGCGCGTGCGCAGCATGTTGAAGGAGGAATCGTGGACGAGTACATGAACGAGCAGGAACAGTGGGAGTACGTGCGCAACTGGGTGCGCCAGAACGGCCTCTGGCTCATCGCAGGGGTGGCGCTCGCCGGGCTTGGCCTGTGGGGGTGGCGCAGCTGGCAGGCGCACCAGGAATCCATGTACATGGAAGCCAACGCCCAGTACCAGCAGATGCTCGCCGCCTTCGGCAAGAACGACATGCCCACCGTGATCAAGCTGGCCGACCAGCTCGTCAAGGATCATCCGCGCACCGGCTACGCCGAGCAGGCGCAACTGGCCGCGGCCCGCATGCAGGTGGAGAACAACCAGCTGCCAGGCGCCCTCGACCGGCTGCAGAAAGTAGAAACCAGCACTCCCGATCAGGAGCTCAAGCTGGTGGTGCGGCTGCGCATCGCCCGCATCCAGATCGAGCAGAACAGGGCCGATGACGCCTTGGCCACCTTAAGCGCCGTGGATCCAGGAGCATTTGCCGGGCGCTTTGCCGAGGTGCGTGGCGATGCGCTCAGGGCCAAGGGTGATCGGGCCGGGGCGCTTAAGGCCTATCGCGAGGCGCAGTCCTCGCAGGCCGCCCAGGCCGGCAACAGTGCCGGCGACCTTTTAGCACTGAAGATCAACGAGCTCTCGCGCTCTTAAGGATGGTCATGTCCCGACGCATTCTGGCCGTGGCGGCCGCCGCGTTCGCGCTGGCCGCGCTCACCGACTGTTCCTCGACCAAGAAGGAAGAGCGGCCCGTTCCTCTGACCAAGATCCACCCGCAGTTCGTGCCCAAGCGGATGTGGAGCAAGACCGTGGGCGAAACTCAGTTCAAGCTGCAGCTGGCCCTGGCGCCGGCCATCGACGGCAACCGGGTCTTTGGAGCCAACGCCGAAGGGCAGGTGATGGCGGTGGAGCTGGCCAACGGCCATCGGATCTGGCGACACAAGCTCAAGACCCCACTGTCCGGTGGCACCGGGGCGGGTGGCGGCATGGTGCTGGTGAACACCACCGGCGGGGTCGTCATCGCGCTGTCCCAGAGTGATGGGGCCGAGCGCTGGCGCGCGCAAGTCAGCTCCGAGGTATTGGCCGCGCCGGTCGTGGCCGGTGATCTGGTGCTGGTGCGCACGGTCGATGGCAAGCTCAGTGCTCTCGAGTCGGCGACCGGTAAACAGCGCTGGGTGGCCGATCAGCAGGTGCCCCGTTTGACCTTGCGGGGTACCAGCCGGCCGGTGGTCGCGGGCGAACTGGCGATTTCGGGCTTTGACAACGGGCGCCTGATGGCTGTCACCCTCGCCGCGGGCAATCCGGCGTGGGACGTCGCGGTGGGCCAGCCGCGCGGCAGCAGCGAGCTGCAGCGCCTGATCGACATCGACTCGCCCCCGGCGATCGATGGCGATGACGTGTTTGCGGTCGCCTTCCAGGGTCGTGCGGTGCGCCTGGCGCACGACACGGGACTTGAGATCTGGTCGCACGAAATCTCGAGCTACCGGGGCCTGGCCGCCAACAGCGTGGGGGTCTACGTATCCACGGCCGAGGGCGAGGTGATCAAGCTCGATCGGGCCAGCGGCGCCGAGCGCTGGCGGCAGAAAGGGCTGTTGCGCCGTTCAATCACCGCGCCTGTGCTGCAGGGCGATGCGCTGATCGTGGCCGACTACGAGGGCTATATCCACTGGCTGAGCCTGGACGACGGCTCATTCCTCGCGCGGGCCCGCGGCCGCAGCCGCATCACCGATACACCGCTGGTGGTCGGCGACCTGGTGGTGATACAGACCGACAAGGGAACGATCGAGGCGTGGCGCGCGAAGAAGCGCTAGCCCCAATCTCGCGGAGCTCCAGCGCATGCTTCCGGTGGTGGCGATCGTCGGGCGGCCCAATGTTGGCAAGTCCACGCTGTTCAATGCGCTGACGCGCACTCGCGATGCCATCGTGGCCGACATTCCCGGCGTCACGCGCGATAGGCAGTACGGCTACGCGCGCTTAGGGGCCGTGCCCTGCGTGCTGATCGACACTGGCGGGCTCATCGACAACCCGCGCGGCCTTGAATCGCAGATGCGCACGCAGACCGTCAAGGCCGTGGAGGAGTGCGATCGCGTCATCTTCCTGGCCGATGCGCGCTCTGGCCTGACTGCGCAGGACCGATACGTCGCCGGTGAGCTCAGGCGTGCCGGCAAGCCCGTGACCCTCGCGCTCAACAAGGCCGAGGGGCTGGACGCGGACATCGTGGCGGCCGACTTCCAGCAACTGGGGATGGGTGCGCCGCATCCGATCGCGGCCGTCCACGGCCAGGGCTGCCGGGAGCTGATCGATGCGGTGCTCGAGGGACTCAGCGCCGGGCTTGCTCCTCACGAGGACACCAGCGCGATCCGGGTCGCGATCATCGGGCGGCCGAACGTCGGCAAGTCGACGCTGGTTAACCGGCTGCTGGGCGAGGAGCGGGTCATCGCCAGCGATCAGCCGGGCACCACTCGGGATTCCATCATGGTGCCCTTCCAGCGTGACGGCCGTGATTTCATGCTGGTGGACACCGCAGGGGTGCGGCGCCGGGCCAAGATCGAGGATGCCGTGGAACGGGCCAGCGTCGCTCGCACGCTGCAGGCGATCGCCGAGGCCCACGCAGTCGTGGTCGTTCTCGACGCGCATGACAGTGTCGGCGAGCAGGACGCCAGCGTGCTGGGACAGGCGCTGGAACGCGGCCGCGTGCTGCTGATCGCCGTCAACAAGTGGGACGGCATCCCGCAGGATCAGCGCGAGGAGATTCGCCGGCAGCTCGCGCTCAAGCTGGACTTCGTGCCCTATGCGCCGCAGCACTTCATTTCGGCGCGGCACGGGACCGGCGTGGGCGAACTGGCGCGCGACATCGTGCGGGGCTTCGATTCGGCGATGAAGGCGATGTCGACTCCGCAGCTGACCAAGGTTCTGGAGCGCGCCATCGAGGCGCACCAGCCGCCGCTGGTGCGCGGCCGGCGCATCAAGCTTCGCTACGCTCACCAGGGCGGACGCAACCCGCCGCGCATCATCATTCACGGCAACCAGACCGTGGCCGTGCCCGATGCCTACCGGCGCTATCTCGCCAACGTTTATCGCGACGCCTTCGACCTGTACGCCACCCCGGTGGCCATAGATTTTCGGGGCGACGCGAACCCTTATGTCCGGCTCAAGGCCGGGAAACGACGGACGAAGCCGCCAGGAACAATGCCGGGTCGACGAAAACGCGGTTGAGCGCCACGCCGAAGTGCAGGTGCGGACCGGTCACACGCCCCGTCGCCCCGACTGCACCAATCACCTCATCGGTCCGCACGCGCTGGCCGATTTCCACGCTGATCTTGGACAGGTGGCAATACATCGTAATCAGCCCGGAACCGTGATCGAGCAGCACGGTATTGCCGTTGAAGAAATAATTCCCGGTGTCGATCACCACGCCCTCGGCCGCGGCGTGCACGGGCGTGCCTGCGGCAGCGGCGATGTCCATGCCGCTGTGGGGATCGCGCGCGGCGCCGTTGAAGAATCGCCGCAGGCCGAATGAACTTGAGCGCGCACCCGCCACCGGCGGGTGCAGGCGCAGCGTCGGGGGCAACTGCGGCGAAAAGGTGGCCAGCGCTGCGTGAATGCGCTCGTGCTCACCATCGACGCGCTTGAGGTCGGGGCTCGACAGATCGACTTGCGAGGGTGGCACCGTCAGGTGCTGCGTGCGGTAGTGCGCGGGCCGGATCTGGAAGGATTGCTGGGCGTCCGCGGCGCCGGCCTCGCTGATGCGCAGTTGCGCACTGCCGGGCGCTTGCGAGAGCGGGATGCCCACGACCGCAAGCCATTCGCCCTGGTGCTTCTCACCGCGCGGCACCAGCAGCACCGGTGCCTCGCCAAAATAGACTTTGGGCGCCGGCGCATCCTTCGCATCGCTGGGTGCGGTGGTGATCTTAAGCAGCACCACTCCACCAGGCGCGGCGTGCTGCTTGGGCAGCGTTGCAGCGATTGCGGCCCCGGCGAAAGCGAGCGCCGCGCAGACGGTGATTAAAATCGTTCGCTTCAAGATTCGCGGGTGCCGGTGACCAGTGCTGTGATCACCCCGTCGGCCACACGCGCCTCGATGGGATCACCGATCGTAAGCTGAGCGCGCTGGCGGATTATGGTGCCATCGCTCCCGCGCGTCAGGATGGCGAACCCCCGATGCAATGTCGCGAGCGGACTTACGCCCTGCAATGCACGCGCGCTGAGCTCCAGGCGGCCTTGCGCCGCCGCCAGCGAGCGCAGCCAGGCGGCACGCAGCCGCTCGGACAAATTGGCGGTGCGCAGGCTCATGGCTTCCGACTGGCTGCTGGCCTCGCGCAGCTGTGAGTCCAACGCGCGGCGCAGACGCAATTCGAGTTCATCGAGCCGCTGTGCGTGCTGGATGAGGCGCGCGCCGGGATGGGCGCGCTGCAGGCGTTCCGATCGCGAGCGCAATTGGACTGTGGCCTCCTCAAAGCTGCGCAGCATCGCCGTGTGAAAGCGGCGCGCCAGGATCGCGAGCCGCTGCAGCCAAACGCTCCGGTCGGGCACCACGAGCTGCGCGGCCGCGGTGGGTGTCGGGGCCCGCAGATCGGCCACAAAATCGGCGATCGTGACGTCGGTTTCATGCCCGATGCCCGCCACCACGGGCAGTGCGCAGCGGGCCAGCGCCCGCGCCACGCGCTCGTCATTGAACGCCCACAGGTCCTCGAGCGATCCGCCACCGCGCGCCAGGATCAGCACATGGCATTCGCCCCTCGCCGAGGCCAGATCGAGCGCGGCGGCAATCGCCGGAGCCGCGGCCGCGCCCTGCACCGGCACCGGGTAGATCACGACAGATGCCGCAGGAAAGCGCCGCGCCAGCACGTGAAGGATGTCGCGCACCGCCGCGCCCGTGGGCGAAGTTATAACGCCGATGCATCCGGGCGCGGCGGGCAGTGGACGCTTGCGCTCGGTGGCGAATAGTCCCTCGGCGTTGAGGCGCGCTCGTAGCTCCTCGAAGGCGCGCTGCAGGGCGCCTTCGCCAGCATCTTCAAGATGCTCCACCAGCAGTTGATAGTCGCCGCGCGCCTCGTACAGGCTAACCCGGCCACGTGCGAGCACCAGCTGGCCCTCGCGCGGCGTAAACCTCGAGAGCATATTCCGTTGCCGGAACATGGCGCAGCGTAGCTGCGCGTCGCGATCCTTGAGTGAGAAATACCAGTGGCCGGAGGCGGGCCGCGAGAGGTTGGACACCTCAGCCTGCACCCAGACCATGCCTAATCCCGACTCCAGCAGCATGCGCGCTTCGCGATTCAGGCGTGCCACGCTGTAGATATCGCGCGTCGCGCCGATGCCGGTCTCTAGCATGGGTCAATTCTAGCCGTTTGGGCCGGGCAGGGCGGTTTTGGTTTACCCGCCGCCCGCCAATGCGTACAATGGCGCGCTTCTTTTTGGGACGCCACGCTATGCGAATTCTCGAAGAAGCACTCACCTTTGACGACGTGTTGCTGGTGCCCGCCCGTTCGGACGTGCTGCCCCGCGAGGTCGATTTGTCGACCCAGCTCAGCCGCAACATCCGCATCGGCCTGCCGGTGATCTCGGCGGCTATGGACACCGTTACCGAGGCGCGCCTGGCCATCACCATGGCCCAGGAAGGCGGCATGGGCGTCATTCACAAGAATATGGCGATCGATGCTCAGGCGCGCGAAGTGGCGCTCGTCAAAAAATTCGAGAGCGGCGTGATCGCTGATCCCATCACGGTGTCGCCGGATGCCACGATCCGCCAGGTCATGGAGTTGACGCGGGCGCGCGGCATCTCCGGCGTGCCGGTCGTGAGTGGCGCTAAAGTGGTCGGCATCGTCACGCACCGCGACCTGCGCTTCGAGCGCCAGCTCGATGCGCCCGTATCCACGGTGATGACCCCGAAAGCCCGCCTGGTCACGGTCCGCGAGGGCGCCCCCAAAGAAGAAGTGCAACGCCTGCTGCACAAGCACCGCATCGAGAAGGTGCTGGTCGTCGGCAGCGAAGATGAGTTGCGCGGCATGATCACGGTCAAGGATTTTCAGAAGGCCACGGAGTTTCCCCGCGCGAGTAAGGACTCGACCGGAAGACTACGAGTCGGTGCGGCAGTCGGCACCACGCCTGACACTGCCGATCGCGTGGCCGCGCTGCGCGAGTCGGGAGTCGATGTGATCGTTGTCGATACCTCCCACGGACACTCGCGCGGCGTGCTCGAGATGGTGGCCAAGCTCAAGGCCCGCTGGGGCGATCTGGATGTCATTGCCGGCAACATCGTCACGCGCGAGGGCGCGCTGGATCTGGTGAGCGCCGGGGCCGATGGCGTCAAGGTGGGTATCGGTCCGGGTTCGATATGCACCACGCGCATCGTGGCCGGTGTCGGCGTCCCGCAAATCAGCGCGGTCGCCAATGTCGCCGAGGCGCTCGCCTCCAAGGGCGTGCCGCTAATCGCGGACGGCGGCATCCGTTATTCGGGAGACCTGGCCAAGGCCATCGCGGCTGGCGCGCACGCCGTCATGATCGGCGGTCTTTTCGCGGGCACCGAGGAATCGCCCGGTGAAGTGGAGCTCTACCAGGGGGCATCGTACAAATCCTATCGTGGCATGGGTTCGCTCGGGGCCATGGGCGACAAGCACGGTTCGGCCGACCGATATTTTCAGGACACCAGCACGGAACTCGAGAAACTTGTGCCCGAGGGCATCGAAGGCCGCGTGCCCTACAAAGGAAGCCTGGTATCGATTCTGTATCAGCTGGCCGGCGGCCTGCGCGCTGCCATGGGCTATACCGGGAGCGGGAACATCGAGCAGATGCGCACGCGCCCGGTATTCGTGCGCGTCACCAGTGCCGGCGTGCGTGAAAGCCACGTGCACGATGTTTCCATCACCAAGGAGGCGCCCAATTACCGCGTCTCCTGAGTCGGTCGCGAAGGCGGTCAGCAAAGAGGACATCCACGCTGAGCGCGTGCTGATTGTCGATTTCGGATCGCAGTACACGCAATTGATCGCGCGCCGGGTGCGCGAACTTGGGGTGTACTGCGAAATCCATCCCTGGGACATGAGCGATGCCGCGGTGCGCGCCTTCGGCGCGCGCGGCGTGATCCTATCGGGCGGGCCTGAGTCGGTGACCGTCGAGCGGGCGCCAGCAGCGCCGCGCGCCGTGTTTGAGCTGGGAGTTCCGGTGCTTGGCATCTGCTACGGCATGCACACCATGGCCGCCCAGCTGGGTGGCCGGGTGGAACCGGGCGACGTGCGCGAGTTCGGCTATGCGGAAGTGAGAGCACGCGGGCATTCGGCGCTGCTGCGTGACATCGAGGATCGCATCAATGCCGAAGGACACGGCCTGCTCGATGTGTGGATGAGCCATGGCGATAGGGTTGTGGCTTTGCCCCAGGGTTTTCAGGCCATAGCCTCGACCGGCGATGTGCCGATCGGCGGCATGGCCGATGAGTCGCGGCATTTCTATGCGCTGCAGTTTCATCCTGAAGTCACGCACACCACCCAGGGCACGCGCATTTACGCGCGCTTCCTGCACGAGATTTGCGGCTGTGCCAACGCGTGGACACCGACCAGCATCATCGAGGATCTGATCCATCGGGTGCAGGCGCAGGTGGGCCAGGGTCGGGTGCTGCTCGGCTTGTCCGGCGGCGTGGACTCGGCGGTGGTGGCCGCGCTCCTGCACCGCGCGATCGGCGCGCAGCTGACCTGTGTGTTTGTCGATCACGGGCTGCTGCGGCTCCACGAGGGCGATGCCGTCATGGACGTGTTCGCGCGCCATCTGGGCGTGCGCGTGATCCGCGTCAACGCCGGGCCTCGCTACTTTGCCGCACTGCGCGGAGTCACGGACCCCGAGCAGAAGCGCAAGATCATCGGCGCGCTGTTCGTCGAGATTTTCGATGAGGAAGCGGCGAAGATCAGCGATGTGCAGTTCCTGGCCCAGGGCACGATCTATCCCGACGTGATCGAGTCAGCCGGTGTCGGCGGTAAATCGCACGTGATCAAGAGCCACCACAACGTAGGGGGCTTGCCTGCCCACATGAAGCTCAAGCTGGTCGAGCCACTGCGCGAGCTGTTCAAGGATGAGGTACGCCGCATTGGCATCGAGCTGGGCCTTCCCGCCGAAATGGTACAGCGCCACCCGTTTCCCGGCCCAGGACTGGGAGTGCGCATTCTTGGCGAAGTTACATCCGCGGCCGCCGAGACCTTGCGGCTGGCCGATCATATTTTCATCGAAGAACTCAGGCGCGCCGGCTGGTACGAGCGCACCAGTCAGGCGTTCGCGGTGTTCCTGCCGGTGCGCAGCGTGGGTGTTGCCGGCGACGGTCGCCGCCATGATCCGGTGATCGCATTGCGGGCCGTGGAGACGGTGGATTTCATGACCGCGCGCTGGGCGCACCTACCGTACGAGCTCCTTGATGTATGTGCGCGGCGCATCGTCAACGAGGTTCCGGGCGTCTCCCGTGCCGTGTATGACATTTCCGGAAAGCCTCCCGCGACGATCGAGTGGGAGTGATTATCCAATAAGTCATTGGTTTTAAAGTAATCTTATTTTGGTGCCCAACACGTACTCACCACACTTCTTCTAATAGTAAAGACAGTGCGTGAGGGGTAGCCTTCTCTACACCGGTTGCCCCCTCAGGGTGACCTTTGGAGCCGTGCGGTGGGTCATGAACCACTGACTCCCGTCCAGGCTGGCGCCCCTGAGGGCGCCAGCTACCGGCGCAGAGACGGGAACTCGTCGAAGTATTCCTTCCGCTACTACCTTGCAAGGCGAAAGCGTTACTTCCACAAATCCATTGCCACTGACGACCTGAAAGAAACGCTTCGTGCGACCGAGGTGCTGGTGGACATTCGCAGCAAGATCATTACAAAGGAGAAAATCATGTCAACAACAAGTCGTAAGGTGTGGGCGCTCGTAGTTCTAGTTGCTGGTGGTCTGGTTCTTGGAGCATTACAGCCTGCAGATGCCGCCCCCGTTAATCTGGTCAGGAACGGCAGTTTTGAATATAACGCGCAGCTCGGCTGCAGAATCGGAATTACGGTGCTCCACGGATGGACTGTAACCGCCGGAAACGTGGATATCGGTAGTGCCAATTGTTATTTCATGCCGGCGGCGGTCGGCGAGTTTTGGCTCGACCTTACTGGATCAGCAACCCAGAACGATGTTGGAACAATTGCGCAGAATGTGCCCACTGTCGTGGGGCAAAACTATCGCCTGTCATTCTATTTCGGTGGTAATCCCCAATGCCTCGACGAGGCGATCAAGTCAATGCGCGTGTTACTCAATGGAGTCGTAGTCGGGAAGTACAGCATCAATGTAACGGGAGTAGCGGCTGACAATGCCCAGTGGCAAAGGGGCATCATTATCTTTGCCGCTACGACCTCACCGACCGTTCTCAGCTTTCAGAGTCTGAAGGGGGTCAACGCGTTCACCGTCTGTGGCCCGCTTCTCGATGGCGTCAGTGTTGTCGCAATTCAATAGGCAGAGATGAGCAAGTCCACAAGGGCATCGGCTGGAAAATTAGGAAATCTCCGGGCTTTGATTCCGAAATATACCCCCGATGCAAGTCGGGTCTGTGCCTCATATTGCTGGCGCTGTTTTTCGGTAGTGTGATTTGTGGTGCCAATCCGTAGATGCTAGGCGACTTTCATGGCGGGTGACTGTGGCCACTCCCTCTGTTGCCGTTCAGGTCGTAAGATGACGTGCAGATTCCCGTGACTTACCCGTGTCACGCAAAGGATTGATCCACATGAAACTCCACTACTGAGTGGGAATAAACAAAGTCCCGTCTGGCCGTGCAAGGCGATGACCGGGGCTGAATTACAACGAGGGGGAAAGATCATGCGGTCAGCGATGCGGGCAAATACCCTGCTGCTCTTGGCAGCCGTTATTGCAACGAATAT
>Ga0157374_10006066_pt1 | contig 10230 bp, 9 predicted proteins | sample M25metaG_FD_115308 | JGI IMG/M metagenome (GOLD analysis project Ga0157374, IMG submission 115308) | Miscanthus rhizosphere microbial communities from Kellogg Biological Station, Michigan, USA - M2-5 metaG | ecosystem: Host-associated > Plants > Roots > Rhizosphere > Soil | place: USA: Michigan... | reverse complement strand
TCGGCCCGGCACCCGGGCATCGCGGTGACCGAGATCCCCGGCGCACGGCGGCACGTATTCGCGATGACCTACGGCGAGCCGCCGGACCCGCCCGCTACCGCGCGGCTGATCGAGGTGCTCAGGGACGTGGCCGCCAGCGGGCTCAGTGAGCTGGCCCCGGCGAGATAGCCCGGTTAGCTGGGCCGAAAGCTAGCCCCGCTAGATGACCCGGCCGTAGTCCCGCCAGTACTCGTCGCGCAGGCGGCGGCGCATCAGCTTGCCGTTCGGGTCGCGGGGCAGCTGGTCGGCGAAGTCGACGGACTTCGGCCACTTCAGGTGGGCCAGCCGGCCCTCGAGCGAGCCGACGATCACGGTGGCCAGCTCGTCGCTGGGGACCACGCCGGGAGCCAGCTGGATCACGGCCTTGACCTGCTCGCCCCACTCGTCGTCGGGGATGCCGAACACGGCCACGTCGGCGACCTGCGGGTGCATGATCAGCTCGGCTTCCACCTCGGCCGGGTAGATGTTCACCCCGCCGGACACGATCTGGTCGTCCTTCCGGTCGCACAGGAACAGGTAGCCGTCCTCGTCCAGGTAGCCGATGTCGCCCACGGTGAAGTAGTTGCCGCGCATGCTGCTGGCCGTCTTGACCGGGTCGTCCTTGTAGGCGAACGGCCACGGCCCGACCGACATGAACACGCCGCCGGGCTCGCCGGGCGGGCACGGCTGGCCGTCAGGACCGACGATCATGATCTTGCTGCCCGGCCACGTCCGGCCGACGGTGCCCGGCCGGGCCAGCCAGTCCTGCGGGGTGGCCATGGTGCCGCCGCCCTCGGTGGCCGCGTAGTACTCGTACAGCACCGGCCCCCACCACTCGAACATGGCCTGCTTGATCCCGGGCGGGCACGGCGCGGCGCCGTGCAGCAGCCACTGCATCGAGGACAGGTCGTACCGCTGCCGGGTCTCCCAGGGCAGCGCGAGCATCCGCTTGAACTGGGTGGGAACCATGTGCGTGTTAGTGATCTGGAATCGCTCGGTCAGCTCCAGGGCCCGCTCGGCGTCCCAGCCGTCCATGCAGACCAGGGTGTGACCGAGGTGGACCGCCCCGGTGCCGAAGATGGTGCCCGCGGCGTGATAGTTCGGCGCGGTCATCAGGTGCGCGTGCGCCGGCCCCTCGGTGAACCCGAAGAAGTGCAGCAGGATGTTGGAGGTCACGGCCATATCGTCCGGGTCCTGGCCGGTCAGCCGCCGGCGCACGCCCTTGGGCCGGCCGGTGGTGCCCGAGGTGTACAGCATCGAGGTCCCGGACGTACGCCCTGGCGGGTCGGTGATCGGATGGCCGGACCGCAGCTCCTCGACCGGGGTGAAGCCGGGCACCGGGCCGTAGCTGAACCGGGCGCTGGCCGGCAGCCCGGCCAGGTCGGCCGCGGCGGCCCCGGCGTCGCCGAACCGGTCGGCCACGAACAGCGCCTTCGCCTCGCAGTCGCGCACGATATAGGCGATCTCCGGCGGGGTGAAATGCCAGTTGAGCGGGGTGAAGTACCAGCCGGACTGGAGCGCGGCGAGGTAAACCTCGAGCGGCGCGACGCCGTTGGGCAGCAGCGCGGCGAGGCCGTCGCCGGGCCGCAGGCCGAGAGCCAGCAGGCCGCGGCTGATCTGGTTGACCCGGGCCTGCAGGTCGCCCGCGGCGTGCACGGTGCCGTCGGCCTCGATCACCACGGTCCAGTGGGGGTCCTCGCGTGCGCGGCCCCAGAAACCGCGAGAGCCCACTTCCGCACCTCCTGTCACGCCCCGCCCAAACGGCGGATTGCACCTCGTCAGGCTAAACCGGTCCAGGCGGCACGCCAATGCCCCCCAAGGGACCCATAGCCGGCCTATCCCCTGATGACCGGTTGATGGTGCTTTCGTGACCGGCCCGATAGCACGCCCGCCGGTGCTACGGGACCATGCCGACGGTCTGGTAGCGCGGGGTGCTGCGGGACGGCCGCCGGCGCCGGCTCACCGACAGCAGGATGCCGGCGGCCAGGATCACCGCGCCGGAGATGCCGAGCAGCAGCGGCACGGTCGTCGTGATGGACACGATCGCGCTGCGGTGCGGCCGGTCGGCGGCGGCGATGGCGGCCACCGACGCCGGGGTGACCTGGAAGTCGCCCTTGAGCAGAATCAGTCGCTGCTGGCCGCCGGACCGCAGGGTGAGCTTCTCGTTGTGCTCCTCGTCGAGGACCGTGCCGGTCACCGGGTCCACCCAGTAGGTGGCGGTGGTCTGGTAGAACTCGTCCAGCGTGACCGTGGCCTGGCCCTTGAGGCCGACCAGCTGGCCGGGCAGCTTCTGGGTGCCCACCTTGGCCGCGCGGACCACCTCGGTGTACCGGTTGACCGGGATGCCGGCGATCGTGGAAGTGCCGGAGAAGTCGGCCGTCACCGGCCGCCGCAGCACGGTGTCGAAGACCTGGTAGGGCTGCTGGCCCGCCCCGATCGGCCACGTGAAGGCCTGGCCGGACTGCGGCCCGGTGTAGGTGCCGGCCGTACTGCTGATCGCGGCGCCGCAGCAGTTGACGGCCTCGCCGGAGCGGCGGTCGAACGCGGACCGCTGGGTCACCGCGTCGTAGGGCACGCCGTTGGTCGTGTCGATGTAGGAGGAGAACCTGTTCCACACCGCGCGGTGGTCCGAGCCCGCCGCGCTGTCGCCCACGGTCGTCCTGGTCACCCGCATGGTGACCCCGGACAGCGGCTTGGCCTGCGCGGAGCTGAAGTAGGTGACGTCGGGAGCGGCCAGGGTGGCGATCTGGTACTCGTTCAGCGGGAACTTGACCACGTCCCCGGCCACGAAGTAGCGCAGCAGGACGCCGGAGACCAGCAGGAACGCGCCGAGCCCGGTGAGGACCAGGCCGAGGATGCCGAGCACGCCCAGCGGCTGGCGGGCCGGGGCCTGACGGCTGGGCGTGGTGCCGCTGCCGGCGACGGTGGTGGCCACGCCGCGGTCAGCCGGTGCCGTAGTTATACAGCGGCGCGTTGGCGGGCGTGCCGCTGGTCATGCCGCTGAGGTAGATCGCGGTCAGCATGCTGCCGCCCACGGCCAGCACGGCGCCGATGGCGATGACGATGAACAGCCGGGCCAGCACCGGGAGCTCCTTCCTGCAGGACAAGCCCCAGCGTAGGCCGGCGTCCCCCGGCCAGCCAGGCAAACCAGCGAAAACTCCGCCATCCGGCCTGTTCCGCGGACCCCCGGTGCAATCCCACTAAGCGGGCGCCGCGGCGGCTCCGCACCTTGCCAGTCCTCAGTCGCCAGACTTAGACTGAATGTTCAGTCAATAGCGTCAGGAGGACGCAATGACGATCCAGCAGGCCCCGCGCACCGACTCCGGCCCCGGCCGGACCGCCGGGACCAGGCCCGATCTGAACCGCATCATCGCTGAGCAGGAAGAGATCTTCGTCCGGCGCCAGCCCGGCTCCCGCGAACTGGCCAGCCGGGCCAGCCGCGCGCTGGTCGGCGGGGTGGTCTCCAGCTGGCAGATCACCGCACCGCAGCCGGTCTGGCTGAGTCACGGCCTGGGTTCCAAGGTGTACGACGTGGACGGCAACGAGTACGTCGACCTGCACGGCGGGTATGGGGCGATGCTGGCCGGCCATGCACATCCGGCCATCGTGGAGGCGGTCCGCGCCCGGGTCGGCCGGGGCACGCACTTTGCCCAGCCGACCGAGGACGCCCTGCTGGTCGCCGAGGAGCTAGCCCGCCGGTTCGGCTTGCCGCAGTGGCGGTTCGGCAATTCCGGCACCGAGGCCACCATGGACGCCGTTCATCTGATGCGGTCCATCACCGGGCGGGACATGATCATCAAGGTGGAAGGCTGCTACCACGGCCACCACGACTCGGTCCAGGTGTCGGTGATGCCCGAGCCGGACGAGGCGGGCCCGGAGGCCCGCCCGGCCTCGGCGCCGTCCAGCAGCGGCATCCCGGGCGCGATCACCCGGCTGACCCTCGTCGCGACGTTCAACGACCTGGACAGCGTGGCCACGCTGCTGGAGGAGCACCCGGGCCAGGTCGCCGGGATGATCCTCGAGCCGATCATGATGAACGCCGGAATCATCATCCCCGAGCCCGGTTACCTCGCCGGGCTGCGGGACCTGCTGCACGCGCACGGCGCGCTGCTCGCCTTCGACGAGGTGAAGACCGGCTTCACCACCGGGCCGGGCGGGGTGACCGCGCTGTCTGGCGTGCAGCCTGACATCGTCTGCCTCGCCAAGTCGCTCGGCGGCGGCCTGCCCGTAGCCGCGGTGGGCGGTACCGCCGAGGTGATGGAGCACGTCGCCAGCGGGGAGTACGAGATCATCGGCACGTTCAACGGCAACCCGCTCGGCATGGCCGCCGCGCGCGCGATGCTGTATGAGGTCGCCACCCCGGAGGCATACCGCAGGATCGAGGAACTGAGCACCCGCGCGGCCAGCGGGATCGGACAGGCGATCGCTGCGGCCGGGCTGGCCGCTCACGTGGTGTCGGCGGGGGCCAAGGGCTGCGTGGTGTTCTCCCCGCAGCCGGTCCGCAACTACCGGGATTTCCTGTCCGTCGACAACCGGTACAGCCACGCGCACTGGCTGTTCCAGCACAACGGCGGGGTCTTCCTGCCGCCGTGGGGGAAGATCGAGCAGTGGCTGATCTCCGTGCAGCATGACGCAGCGGACATCGACCGGCTGGTGACGAACTTCCGTGCGTTCGCCACGGCGATCACTGGATAATCCGGGGTCAAGGCCTTGCGCACGACCGCAGGCAGGAGTAAATGTACCAACGTATTGACCGAATGTTCAGTCAGGGTCGGGTTGTGGTATGAGGATCCCTTTGACTCGCCAGTCAAAGGGAAGATCATGAGCCGTCAGGACTTGGTGAAGGGTGTGGCCCGCGATGGCAAGACATCCGAAGGAACGCCCGGCTTCGCACGAAGGTGTGACCAGGAGGCAGCTCCTCAAGCGGTCTGCGGCGGCTTCCCTCGCGTTGCCCGGGGCAGCGATGTTCCTCGATGCATGCTCAAAGCCTGGCACCGTCACTTCCGCCAGCACGCACGCAAGCGGCCCTGGAGTGGGGACGTACTGGCCGACTGGCTCGCCGTATCCGCTGGCACGGCAGGACTCGCCCGTGACGTGGAAGCTGTGGCGAGAGCCCATTAAGCCGGGCCTGGCGCCGGAGAAGGGGGCGACACTTCAGATCTACAACTGGTCCGATTACATCTTCACGAAGGTGGTGAAGGAGTTCTGCGCGGCCTACAACTGCAAGTACCAGATCACCACGTTCAACAACATGGACGAAGGTCTGGCGAAGATGCGCACCGGGCAATTGCAGTTCGACGTCTTCTTTCCGACCCCGGACGTCCTTGGCAAGCTCGTCACTGGCAAGCTGATCCAGCCGCTCAGCCACAGCTACATTCCGCACCTCGTCTCCGACGTCTGGGAAACATACCAGAACCCGTTCTACGACCAGCGCTGGCGTTACACGGTTCCGTACACCGTGTACACGACGGGGATCGGATACCGGCGTGACCTCATCCCCGACGCTCAGATCCGCGGCATGCCGAACCCCTATGAGATCTTCTGGGACGCCAAGTTCAAGGGCAAGGTCGGGATTTATGATGATTACCGCGAAGCCATCTCCATGGCTTTGCTGAAGAACGGCATCACCGACCTGAACACCGGGAACCCGAAGAACATCAACGAAGCGCAGAAGACGCTGATATCGCTGATAAACGCGGTGAACGTGCGGACCAGCATCAACGGTGTCTACATCGGCATCCCGAAGGGCACCTACGACATCCATCAGGCCTGGTCGGGAGACATGGTGGCGGCCTGGCAGTACACGCCGACGCAGAACATGAAGACGTGGCAGACGCTCGGGTACTGGTTCCCTTCGAGCCGCAAGGGCACCGTCTTCAACGACACAATCACTATTCCCGCCAACGCGCAGAACCCAGTGCTGGCGCATCACTTCCTCGACTGGATGATGACGTTCAAGAATTCGATGCTGAATTTCTCCTGGAATGGCTATCAGCCGCCGCAGCGAAAGGCGGATCCCGAGACGCTCACCACGACCAACAGCTACTACGGAGAGCCGTACGTGTTCCCGTGGCTGTCTGACGCGGTGGTGCGCGAGAGCGACTTCCGCACCGGGTACTTCCAAGAGGAGCTCACGCCCCAGGTAGATCAGCTGTGGCACAACGCGTGGCAGGCGTTCAATAGTGCCTGACCGGCCGGCCTCTCAGCCTCGCCGCCGGGTAAAGGTCCTGCCACGGAAGCGGCCGCGCGATGAGGCCTCGGGGTCCTGGTATCCGCGCTGGTACTGGCCGGTGTTCGCGCTGCCCGGCACGCTGTGGCTGCTGGTACTCTTCGCGCTGCCGTTCTATGTGGTCGTCTCGATCGCATTCGGCACGGTCGATCCGGTCTTCCAGAGCCCGCTGCCCGTGTACGAGCCATGGTGGTGGACGAAGAAATATCTGCTGGAGGAGTGGCACCTCGTCACCGGCCAATTCCGGGCTGTGGAGGTGCGCACGCTCGTCTATGTCGTCCTGGCGACCGCTATCTGCTTGGTGGTCGCCTACGCGGTCGCGTACTACGTGGCCAGGTTCGGAGGCAAGAGAAAGGGGCTCTTCCTGGCGCTCCTGATCGCGCCGTTCTTCATCAGCTACTTGATGAGGATGCTGTCCTGGGTCGAGCTCCTGCAGCCAGACGGCTATGTGAACAGCGTGCTGACGTTTCTTCACATCACGCCGCATCCGGTCAACTGGCTCGGCGGGGTGCCGTTCACCGTCGTGATGGGCCTCGTGTACGGCTATATCCCATACATGATCTTGCCGCTCTACGGGTTCCTCGACCGGATCGACCAAAGCCACCTCGAGGCAGGGCGTGATCTCGGGGCGAACCCGTTCTGGACGTTCGTACGGGTGACCCTGCCGCTGTCGAAGCCAGCGATTCTGGCCAGCCTGGTGATCGTCACCCTGCCCATGTTCGGCGACTACTACACGAACAACCTGCTCTCGGGCTCCCCGAAGACCACGATGTTCGGGAACCTGCTCGATAACTCCATGGAGGCGACTGGCCAGGGCCCGGAGGCGGCCGTCCTGGTCCTGTTCCTGGTCGTTTTCCTGATGATCCCGATGCTGTACTACATGCGCGAAACCGCGAAGGCGCAGAGGAACCAATGAGTGAGACGGTTAGCCAGCGGCCGTCAGTCGGTCACCGGGAGGCGGGGCCTGTCGTTCTGCCGCCCTCCAGGAGCACCAGAACGCCTCTGGGATGGTGGCGAAACCCCTGGCGCCGGCCGTACATCCTTGCCACCGTTACCTGGATGTACCTCGCGTGGTCCCTGCTGCCAGTCCTGATAGCCATTGGGATCTCGTTCAGCGCAGGACGATCGAACGCCGTCTGGCAAGGATTCTCCACCCAGTGGTGGTGGGGACACCCTGCATCCGACCCATCCGGGGCGCTGCTCGTTAGCCCGGAACTGCACGCGGCGCTGATCCAGAGCCTGCGCCTATCGTTCCTCACCATGTTCATAGCGGTGCCCATCGGCGTGGCTTTCGCGATCGGCATATCCCGCTGGCGCGGGCCGGCGCCGGCCGGCGCCAACTTCCTTATGCTGTTCTCATTCGTGCTACCCGAGATCATCATCGGGATATCCATGTTCCTGCTCTTCACCTACTTGCTGAAGTTTGTGCATCTCGGGACAGGTGCTCAGCTGCTCTCCCTGGTGACCTACCAGGTCTCCTACCCGGTGATCATCGTCCGGGCCCGCATGCTATCGATCGGCAGGGAATACGAGGAAGCGGCGACGGATCTTGGCGCCTCCCCGACCCAGGCCGTCCGCAGGGTCTTGCTGCCCCTGCTGTACCCCGCAATCCTGGTCAGCTACGTCCTGGTGTTCGCCGACACGATCGACGACTTCATCACCGTCCGGTATCTGTCCGGTGGTGCCAGCACTGAACCGCTGTCGGTGAAGATCTACAACTTTTCGCGAGGGTCGCTCACGCCGGCCATCAACGCCGCCGCTACCTTCCTTCTGTTCTCGACGCTCGTGATCGCTGTCATCGGGGTGTTTCTGTATCGTCGGATCACGAACGGCCAACGAGGCCAGACGAAGGAAATGACTGACTACCTGTCCTGAGGTCCCTGGAGGCACCTCAATGATCACAGGGTGGAGACGCCATCGCTGGGTGTAGTGCGGCTGCCGCGGCTCGGCGGCCCGGCATCGGAAGTGCCTCACTAAGCGCCGGTTCACAGCGTGTCCTGGTTCTTACCGTTGCGCCAGTTCGCCCTCCTGATGACCGGAGGAAGCGAATGGCGCCTTTTCCTCGCTGGTAACTTCGGTGTCGTCGGCGAGCACCCGGATCGCATCCGTGGGCAGATGGACGCTCACGGCGGTTCCCTGCTGCCAGGGCAGGTCTCCGCCACGGTTCTGGATGTAGGCCTGCAGGGTTTCGCCGTGCGCTAGGTGAACGAGGACCTGGATGATGGAGCCCACGTAGAGCACTCGCTCGACCATTCCCGGGATCCGGTTGTCGCCCGGGGTCCCCTGATCCTCGAGCTGAACCCGCTCGGGCCGGATCACGACTCTCATCGGTCCCCGGGCGCTCAAGTCACCACGGGTGGCCGTGAACGGGAAATCACCCAGGCGCAGCCTTCCTCCGCCGTCCCCCAGTGCCGACATCAGGTTGGACACCCCGAGGAAGTCGGCCACGTATGCGGTGGACGGCTCTTCGTAGACCTCAGCCGGACTGCCAATCTGCTGGATCCTGCCATTCGACATTACGGCCAGGCGGTCGGACATAGTGAGCGCCTCCTCCTGATCGTGGGTCACATAAATAAATGTGATCCCGACCGTTTCCTGGAGGGCCTGAAGCTCTATCTGCAGGGCCTTCCGCAGCTTCGCGTCCAGGGCCCCCAGCGGCTCATCAAGCAGTAGAACCGACGGATTCAGAACAAGGGCCCGAGCCAGGGCCACCCGCTGTTGCTGCCCCCCGGAGAGCTGGTTGGGCCGGCGCTTCTCAAGCCCCTCCAGCTGCACCAAGGCGAGCGCCTCACGGACCTTCGTGGCCGCCTCGGCTTTGGCGATGTGCTTATACCGGAGCCCGAACGCCACGTTGTCGAATACCGATAGGAATGGAAAGAGCGCATAGCTCTGGAACACTGTGTTCACGTTCCGGTGGTGCGGCGGCGTACGTGCCACGTCCCGGCCATCGAGGAGAATACGCCCCGCGGTGGGTTGCTCGAAACCCGCGATGAGCCGAAGCGTCGTGGTTTTCCCGCACCCCGAGGGGCCCAACAGGGAGAAGAACTCCCCTGCGGGGACGTGCAAGTCGATTCCGTCGACAGCGGTGGTGTCGCCGAACCGCTTCACCAACTCGATCAGCTGGACATCGCCACCGGACACCGCCGTCCTCCGATCACGCTCGGGCCCGAACCGGCCTTCGACCTCCACCTGAACCGGTACGCGTCCGCCCTGTGCCCCTTTTGCGGGAAAGCTTAGCAGTTCCTAGACTGAACATTCAGTCAATCTGTCATCCGGGCGGCCCGGCGCTGAACGCGCTGGCCACGATCATGCTGGTGCTGTCGTTCGTGGTCGCCGGGCTAGGCTTCCTGGGCTACCGGTGGCTGAGCCGCGGCGAGCGGATCGACCGCAAGGCCACCCTCGCCACCATCGCCGGCGCCTGACCGGTACTCCGCCCAGGCCATCGCGACCAGCGCGGGCACCAGGTCGGTGGACCGGCGCACCACCCACGCGGTGCCCTTGGTGGCCAGCCAGCCGGCCACCGCCAGCCTGCCTGGCGGCGGGTTCTCCGGGTCCGCGGACGGCTCCGCGCCGACCGGGTGCCCGGCCTCGGCCAGCAGGCCGTGGAACCGGCGAGCCACGTGCCGGTGCCCGCGCTCGCTCGGGTGCAGCCGGTCCGCCGCCCACATCTGCCGGTCGTAGGTCTGCGGGTCGCGGGCCGCGTCGAAGTGCACGGTGCCGTGCCGCGCGTGCAGCCCGTCCATCACCGCGTTGATCTCGCGCGCCCGCCGGGCCAGCGGCCGGGCCAGCACCCCCGGGATGCCGAGCATCTGCCCCGGGTCGGGCAGCCGCATGGTCAGCACGGTGGCGCCCGCCGCGTGCAGCGAGCCGACCGTGCGGCTGGCCGCGGCGGCGAACGCGTCCAGGCTGAAGTCCGCGCGCAGCGTGTCGTTGATCCCGATGACCAGGCCGGCCACGTCAGGGCGCAGGGCCAGCGCGGCCGG
>Ga0157374_10006064_pt1 | contig 10230 bp, 6 predicted proteins | sample M25metaG_FD_115308 | JGI IMG/M metagenome (GOLD analysis project Ga0157374, IMG submission 115308) | Miscanthus rhizosphere microbial communities from Kellogg Biological Station, Michigan, USA - M2-5 metaG | ecosystem: Host-associated > Plants > Roots > Rhizosphere > Soil | place: USA: Michigan... | reverse complement strand
GAAGCCGCCGAGGAGATGGACAAGAAGTGGTCGGCCAAGGGCACGCGCGTCTACTACGTCAGCGACTTCTACAACAAGACGCACGACGACGTGGACATGTACTTCTACGAGCACAAGCTGCCGATCGGCGGCCACGGCGCGATGCTCGAGACCTCGATCATGCTGTATCTCGAGCCGTCGCCCGGCGCATGGGTGCGGCCGATGTACAAGACGATGCCGTTCGATCCGACCGGTCAGACGCCGGAGCAGTGGAAGGCGGCGCGTGACGCGCGCATGGCCAGGCAGGCGGCGGTCGCGGCGGGTCAGACTCCGCCTCCGGCAGCGGGCCGTGGCGGCGGACGCGGTGCGGCCGACCCGAACGCGCCGCCGCGCGTGAACAACGGCGTCACCGGAGATCCGACAAAGTCCACCAAGGAAATCGGCAAGGATCTGATCGACATCATCGTGAACAACGGTGTCACGGAGATCAAGAAGATGACCGCCGAACGGCGGGGAGCAGCAACCAAGTAAAAGGTTCTCAGGGTTAACGGGGTGCTCGGGGTGCTCAAGGTTCGCTGAGCACTCTGAGAAACCCGAGCACCTCGAGCACCTCGAGCACCCTGAGCACCCTGAGCATCCTGAGCACCCTGAGCACCCTGAGAACCTCGAGCACCTCGAGCACCCCGAGAACCCTGATCGCCTCTCAAACCCCTGCTGGTAGGATCCCCCCGTGCCTACCCAGCCTCGGCGCCTCCTCCTCAGCACGCTCGTAGTCCTGATCGCGACCTGCGTCGTTCTCTCCGCGCTGCGGGGACAGGCGCCTTCCCGCAAACGACTTCTCTTCCTGACCCATGCCGGCCTTTACAAACACGCCAGCCTGGGGCCGGCGGAAGCGGCCGTTACCGAATATGGAAAAACCGGCGGCTTCGACGTGACGACGCTCGATGGCTACACGCAGGACTCGGCGAAGCTCGACATGTCGTTCCTGACGCCGGAGTATCTCTCGCAGTTCGACGGCTTGATGCTGATGACGAACGGCAACCTGCCGCTGAGCGATGCGCAGAAGCGCGCGATCGTCGACTACGTGCGCAACGGCAAGGCGCTCGTCGGCGTCCACTGCGCGTCGCTGACGCTCTACGACTATCCCGAGTTCGGCGAAGTCCTCGGAGGCTACTACCGCCGCTCGATCATCCCCACCACCGTCGTCGGTCAGCGGATGGGTGTGCTGAAGGTCGAGGATCCATCCCATCCCGCGACGAAGATGATGAACGGCAGCTGGACCGTCGGCGAAGAGTTCTATCAGTTCGGGACGGCCGTGTGGGACGCCAGCCGTCCAACGGAGCAGATCAGCCAGGTGGGGCGCCTGCACATCCCGATGGCGTTCTCACGCGACCGCGTGCACGTGCTGCTCAGTCTCGACACCGACAACTCCGATATCAGCGGCCTTGGTCCGGAGATCGTGAAAGGCGGAGACTACCCGCAGGCCTGGTCGCGGACATTCGGCAAAGGCCGCTCGTTCTACACGTCGCTCGGCCACCGCGAAGACATCTGGTCGACTGACCAGACGTTCCGCGCGCACGTCACCGGCGGCATTCGCTGGGCTCTCGGCATCGAGAATTGAGAATTGGGAATTAAGAATTAAGAATGGTATCGTGCCAGACTGGCTATGTTCCGGGGCGACAACATGAAAAAAGCCGAAGCAGCTGCCGTTCTGCTCTGCCTGCTCGCATCGTCGATCTGGATCACCGCTGCGGAGCAGCTGAAGCCCGGCGCGAGCCGGGAAGCGACCCAGAGTTTTCTGAACCGTACGGCTGACGCCGTGCTGGCTCTCAAGAGCACGCGCTTCTCGTTGAAACGAGAGGGCACGCCCGCCGTTCTGGACGCGAAGAACAACATCACCTTTACCGCGGCCGATTGCGCCTACGCATCGCCGGACCGCGTGTCCTGCGACGTCAAAGTCGCGCTCAAGAACGGATCGATCCTGCAGTTGACGCGGGTGTGGGTTCCTGAAGGGACGTTTCAGTCGAATCCGCTGACGCGGCAGTTCGGCAAGGCGCCGGCGGACGCGAACTTCAATGGCGTCGTGTTGTTTGCCAGGACCGGCATCCCGGAAATCCTGAAGACCGCCGTACAAAAGACGCAGGTCGTCGAGCGCGAGACGCTCCAGAACCGGGAAACGCTTCACCTGCGCGGCGAAGTCAGCGGCGAGAAGCTGAATCCGCTCGTCGGGTCCACGCTCAAAGCGGATGTCATGTATCCCGTCGACTGCTGGATCGAAGAAAAATCGGCGAACATCGTCCGGATTCACGTCACGGAGCCCGAGAACAACGGCTGGCTGATCGAGCTCTTCGGGACGAACGAACCGGTCGACATTCCGACGCCGCAGCTGCCGCCCGCGACTCCCAAGCCGCAAGACTGAATGTCGCGCGCACGACAGTACCCGGGGCTGATCCTCGCGCTCGTCTGTCTCCCCGTGTTCATCGGCGCGCTCGATCTCACCATCGTCTCGGCGGTGCTGCCCGAGGTCATCCGATCGCTGACGATCGAGATCCAGAAGCTCGACGTCGCCGGCTGGGTCGTCACCGGCTATTTCGTCTCGTACGCGATCAGCATGACGTTCATGGGGAAGGTGTCCGACCTCGCCGGCCGCCGCCTCGTGTACCTGATCTGTCTTGCGATCTTCTTTGTCGGATCCTGGCTGGTCGCGGCCTCCCCGGGCTGGCCCGCCGACATCGCGCTGCGAGTGCTGCAACTGTTCCAGAACCATCCCCAGCCGGCGTTCGCCTCGCTCGACGCGCTGATAGTCGGCCGCGTCGTTCAGGCGTTCGGCGCGGGAGCCATGGTGCCGGTGAGCATGGCGCTGGTCGCCGATTTGTATCCGCCGGAGAAGCGGGCGCTTCCGCTCGGCATCATCGGCGCGGTCGACACGGCGGGCTGGGTCCTGGGACATTTGTACGGCGGGATCATGGTGCAGTTCATGAGCTGGCCGTACCTGTTCTGGATCAATCTCCCTGTCGTTGCGGTGATCTTCTGCATCACGTGGTGGGGCCTGGCCGATCTGCCTCGGATGAACGTCAAGGGCGGCATCGATTGGATCGGCGTGATGCTGCTTGGGACCGCGCTGCTGCTGCTCAATATCGGCCTCGGCGCGCCGGAAGCGGGGCTCGAAGGATCGGCCGCTCCTTCATCGCCTCATCGCCTGTACTGGGTCGCGGGAGCCGCGCTGGTGTTTGCCGTCTTCCTGGTCTCTCAACGGCGCGTGCGCGATCCCATCCTCGACCTGCGCATCTTCTCGAATCGCAATCTGTCGGCCGCGAGCGGCGTGAATCTGCTGGTCGGCTTCTGCATCATGGTGGCGCTGGTCAGCGTGCCGATCTTCATCAACGTGGCGGGCGCGGCGGACACGAGAAAAGCGGCCCTGGTCACGGGATACCTGCTCTGCGCGTTTACCGTGCCGATGGCGCTCGCCGCCATACCTGGAGGCTGGCTCTCAGAACGGCTTGGTTATCGCGCGTCGGTCATCATCGGCTTGATCACGGCGATCGCCGGCTTCTGGATGATGAGTCTGTGGAAGGTGGAAATGGCTGCTCAAGCCGTCGCCTTCTTTGACCGCCTGCTGCAGGGTCCCGTGCCGTCTGACACTCACGGAACCGGCTTCATGGCGTCAGGGCTGGCGCTGGCGGGCATCGGCATCGGGTTGACCATCGCGCCAGTCGGCGCGGCGGTCATCAACGGCGTGGGCGAACAGGACCGTGGGATGGCGTCGTCGCTCGTCATCATCCTTCGACTGATCGGCATGAGCGTCAGCATGAGCTCGATGACGGCCTACGGGCTTCGACGCACGACGGTCCTCGGCCGGCAAATGCTCGGCTCCGAGGATGCATTGGATTTGGAAAAGACGGCCAGGGTGGCGCTCGAGGTGGTGACGAAGATCACCGGCGAGATCGCGTTGATTGCCCTGGCCGTGACCGTGATGGCGCTGGGCGTGGCGATGCTGCTGCGACGAGGCGACCTCTCGCCGCAGCGTTAGCTGTTTTCACGACCAAGAAAAAACCGCGAAGCTCGCTACTGCTTGATCCGCTTCGCGGACCACTCCATCTGTCCAAGGCCCGACACTTCAGCCTTGCCGTTGACGATGTTGTCGCCGTCGAGGTCGCCGGTCATGGTGACCGTCAACTCGCCCTGCGGCGTCTGCGCCACCAGCGTGAGCTTGAGCATGTTCCCTTCGGCCGTGCCCGACACGGGGACTTCACCCAGCTGGCTGCCGAACGTGCCGGTCAGCTTGCCGTTGTCGTCGCTCAGCGTCGCGTTCGCCGGCATGTCGCCGGCGGGGGTCTTCATCATCACGTCCCACTTGCCGCCGAAGCCGACACCGGCGACAGCAGCCGGCGCCGCGGCTGCCGGTGCGGCGGGCGCGGCCGCAGCGGTCGCCGAGGCTGCGCCGGTGCGCTTCGCGCTCCAATCGCCCTCAGCGAAGCCTCCGAAGTCGGCCTTGCCGGTCATCATCTCGCCCTCGACCTTGCCGGTGAGCGTGATGGGCAGTTCCATTCCCTGCACGTTGATCGTGAAGGTGAACTTCAGATCGTTGCCAGTCATGGTGCCGCCCTCGAAGGGCAGCGTTCCCTGGGGCGACTTGAACATCCCCGACACCTTGCCGGCTTCCTGCTTGAAGGTCACCGGCGTCGTGTTGGAACCCTGCGGCGAGTTGACGGTGACGTCCCAGTCTCCGGTGATGTCGGTCTGAGCGAAGACCGGCGACGCGATGAGCAGCGAAAGCGCCAGCAGCGTGGATTTCAAGCGGGTCATGCAAAGGCTCCTGGAAAGAAACGTGTGCGTTAGTTGCCGGCGTCGCCCGTGCGGCGAGCGCTCAGCGGTCCTTCGCCGACGTCACCGAGCTTGGCGGTCCCGGTGATCAGAGTCGCGGTTTCGAGCTTGCCCTTCATCGTGATCTCGAGCATCTTCCCGTCTTCAGCCACCGACCAGACGACCGTCACTTGATCGTCCACCAACCGGCCGCTGATTTCGTACTCGCCGAACTCGTCGGTGGCATGCCCTGTGAGCCTGGTGCCCGACTGATTGATCGTCATGATGATCCAGTTCTGTCCGAGGGGCGTCACGAAATCGACGCGCCAGGTGCCGGCGACGCTGCGCTGGGCCTGCTGCTGCTGCGCGCGGGCGGGAACGGCCAAGGCGGCCAGCGTCAGGCACACGGCCACAAAGGTTCTCATCATGATGCCGACATTTTACTTCCGGGCAGGGGGGTAAAAGTCAGGAAATTGGGTAATTGGAGAATCTGGTGATTGGGTAATCGATTAGCGATTACCAGATTACCCAATTCCCCGATTACCCAATAGCTGGGTCGATCAGACCGCCTGGGCGACCGGTTCTGCCTCTGCCTGGACAAGCGGCGCCTTGGCCGCCGCGACTGCCGACGTGACGCGGCAGAAGCCGGCGAGATGGCGATCGAACCGCAGCAGAGATCGGGCGATGCGGCTACCGGTCAGGCGTTCGTGAGCTTCGAGCAATTCGCGCAGCAGTTTCTGTTCGGCGGCCGTCGGCGCATCGATCGACAGTTGCTGCGGATTGATCCGCGTCGCGAGCGACTCGCGGCTGCCAGCAACGTAGATGACGCCGCCGGTCATCCCGGCCCCGAAATTCTGGCCGACCGAACCGAGCACGACGACCGTGCCGCCCGTCATGTACTCGCACGCGTGGTCGCCGACGCCTTCGACTACGGCCGTCGCCCCGCTGTTGCGAATGGCGAACCGCTCGCCAGCCACGCCCGCGACGAAAAGGCGGCCGCCGGTCGCGCCATAGAGCGCCGCGTTGCCTGCCAGCACCTGGTTCGCCCGGCCGCGCTCGCGGGCTGCGGGGGCGACCACGATCTCACCGCCGTGCATCCCTTTGCCAAGGCCGTCGTTCGCGTCGCCGATGAGCGACAGCCGCATGCCGGGCACGAGAAACGCGCCGAAGCTCTGACCCGCACTCCCCGTCATGGCCAGTTGCACGGAGCCGTCGGGCAGGCCACGGTCGCCGAACCGCGCCGCGATCGCGCCCGCAATGCCGGCGCCGAATGCGCGGTCGGTGTTGGTGATCGCACCGCTCACGGCAAAGGGATGGTCCGGCGAGAGCGAGTCCAGCAAATCGCTCGTCGTTCGAGGTTCGGCGTTCGCCGTTCGGAATTCGTCGTTCGCGGTTCGACGTTCGACAGTCGGCGCGACCGGCCGCTCCGCGCTCGCGCGCGTGAGCAGGACGTCGAGCGAAATCGAGGGCACGACGCCGGCCCGGCGGCGCAGCAGATCCGCGCGACCAATCAGATCCTCGAGGCGCGTCAGCCCGAGCGACGCGAGAATCTCGCGCACCTCGCCGGCGATCAACTTCAGGTAGCCGACGAGCATGTCGGCCGTCCCCGCGAACTCGGCACGCAGATCCTCGCGCTGCGTGGCGATGCCGACCGGACAGGTGTTCGCATGGCACTGCCGCGCCATCACGCATCCGAGCGCAACGAGCGCCGCGGTTCCGAATCCGTATTCGTCCGCCCCCAACGCCGCGGCAATGGCGATGTCGCGACCGGTCTTCAATCCGCCATCGGTCTGAAGCACCACGCGGCCGCGCAGGCCGGCACGTGTCAGCGCGTGATGCACTTCCGAGAGGCCGATTTCCCACGGCATGCCCGCATGCTTGATTGATGCTCGCGGAGACGCGCCGGTGCCGCCGTCGTGTCCGCTGATCTGGATGGCATCGGCGCCGGCCTTGGCCACGCCGGTCGCGATGATCCCGACGCCGACCGACGCGACGAGCTTCACGTTCATTCGGGCGGCGGGATGAAACGCGCGCAGATCGTAGATGAGCTCGGCTAGATCCTCGATGCTGTAGATATCGTGGTGCACCGGCGGCGAAATCAGCGTCGTCCCCGGTTGTGCGTGCCGCAGACGCGCGATGTGGGGAATCACTTTCATGCCCGGCAACTGGCCGCCCTCGCCGGGCTTCGAACCTTGCGCGATCTTGATCTGCAGTTCATCGGCCGAGCGCAGGTACGCCGGCGTCACCCCAAAGCGCGCGGATGCCACCTGTTTCGTGCGGCTGCCGTCCCAATCGCCATGGGCGGGACGTACGAACCGATCCGGTTCCTCGCCGCCCTCCCCGCTGTTGCTGCGCGCTCCGAGCCGGTTCATCGCCGTCGCGATCGTCCGGTGCGTCTCGGGCGACAGCGCGCCGACCGACATCGCCGACGCGAAGAAGCGGCGGCAGATGGCCTCCACCGACTCGACGTCTTCCAGTCGGGCGGGTCTCGTGCCTTCCGTCGGTGTGATCTCCAGGAGATCGCGGACCGCCTGCGCGGGGCGCCCATAGACGTGTGATTTGAAGGTCTCGTACGCAGGAGCGCCGGTGACCGCCATCGCTTCGTCGCGCGATTTCTGCAGTCCGCGAACGACGACCGGATTCGTGGCGTGATACTCCCCGCCGCGGCGGAAGCCGTGCAGGCCCGGATAGTCGGCTTGCGGCGGTGCGACATCAAACGCGCGCGCGTGCCGCGCCAGCACCGTCGTCGCAATATCAACCAGCGTCGCGCCGCCGACCGGCGACGAGGTGCCCGGGAAGAAGCGATCGACGACCGACCCGTCGAGCCCGAAAATCTCGAACAGTTGAGCGCCGCAATAGCCGCTGAAGGTGCAGACGCCCATCTTCGACATCAGCGTCCTGAGGCCGCGTTCGAGCGCGAGACGGTAGCGGGTGACGGCGATATCGCACCCGGTGGCGTCGGCTTCGGCGAGCGCCTGGATGGTGTCGTACCCGAGCGACGGGCACACGGCGGAGGCGCCGTACCCGAACAGCAATCCGAGCTGGTGCGCGTCGCGGGCGTCGCCGCAATCAACGACGAGGCTCGCGCGCATCCGGAGACCGCGGTTGACCAGCGCATGGTGCACCGCCGCCTGCGCGAGCAGTGCGGGCACGGGCGCGCATTCCGCACTCAGAGCACGGTCGCTCAGGATGATGAGCGCGCTTCCCCGTTCTACCGCGGCGCACGCCTCGTCTGTGATGGCGCGCAGACGGCTGTCGAGCGCGTCGACTCCGCCGGAAGCCGGAAAGACGATGTTGATGGTGGCCGATGAGAGCGCCGGGGACGTCGACAGCTGCTCGAGCTCCCGGCGGCTGAGAATCGGCGAGCGCAGGACGATGCGAGCCGGGCGCGGCGCCAGCTCGTCGATGAAGCTGCCATGCCCGCCCAGCATCGTCGTCAGCGACATGACCGCCGACTCGCGGTACGGGTCCACCGACGGGTTCGTCACCTGCGCAAACCGCTGCCGGAAGAAATCGCTGAAGAGCCTCGCCCGCGACGAGAGGGCGGCCGGCGGCGCGTCGTCGCCCATCGAGCCGATCGCCTCGTGACCGTCGGCGATCATCGGCTTGAGGAGCATCTCGATTTCCTCGTGCGAACAGCCGAACGCCGCATGACGGCGGCCGAGGTCCACCGGACTCCGATCGCCCACCGGACTCCGATCTCCCGCCGGATTCCGATCGCCCGCTGGATTCCGATGTCCGGCTTCAGCCGGACCATTCACGACTGCGTCATCGACATCCACTCCGACCGGATCGGCAAGGGGCCGAAGCACGTCGGCGACCAGCCGGCGATACCGGCGCCGGAATGCCAGCCGCCGGCGGATCTCGTTGGTGCCCATCACCGAACCGCGCTCGACGTCGACGATCACCATGTCGCCGGGTCCCAGGCGGCCGCGGTTGATGATCTCGTGCTCGTCGGCCGGCAGGACGCCGGCCTCGGACGCGACCGCAATCAAATCGGCCGCGGTCGACACGATGCGCGCCGGGCGGAAGCCGTTTCGATCGAGCGCCGCGCCGACGTGGCGGCCATCGGCAAACACGAGCGCCGAGGGACCGTCCCAGGGCTCGCTCAGGAGCGACTGGAATTCGTAGAAGGCGCGGACGTCGGGCGGCATCGCCCGATCGCGCTCCCAGGCCGGCGGCACGAGCCGAGTCACCGCGTGCGCCAGCGAGTAGCCGTTGTGCGTCATGAGCTCGATCGCATCGTCGAGCGACAGCGAGTCGGAGCCGTGCGTCGAGATCGGCGGATCGAGGCTGAAGCCAGGCAGCGCCGTGGCGTCGGCGGCGCGGGCGCGCATCCACAGGCGGTTGCCGGCGATCGTGTTGATCTCACCGTTGTGCGCGAGCGTGCGGAACGGCTGCGCCAGCGCCCAGTCGGCCGAGGTGTTGGTGCTGAAGCGCTGGTGGAAGGTGACGAACGGCGACACGAAGCGTTCGTCCGCCAGATCCGGATAGAAGCGGTCGAGGGCGTCCGGCGTCACGAGCGCCTTGTGGACGAGCGTCCGCGTCGAGAGCGACACGATGGTCAGCCGGATGCCGGCCTCGCGCGCACTGCGTTCGATCCGCAGTCGCGCGCGGTACAGCGCGGCGTCTGCGGTCGGCCGGCCATCGTCGAACCCCGCGAGCACCTGCAGCACCTTCGGCGTGGTATCCCGCTGGGCCCGCAGGACGGCGGCGCCGTCGATCGGCACGATGCGCCAGTCGATCGAGCGCGCGCCGGCTTGGCGGAGCTCGCGCTCGACGATTTCGGCCCCTTGCAGCCGGTCGGATGGACGGACGAACACCATGCCGAGAGCGCGCGTGCGCGCCGCCGGCACCCGGCTGCCGAACGCCTCGCCGACCCAGGTCCAGGGAATCGCCGTGAGGATGCCGCAGCCATCCACCGAGCCGAGCGACGCGTCGGCGCCGCGGTGCGTCAGCCGCCGGAGCGCCGACAGGCCATGCTCGACGATGTCGCGGCCCGCGCGACCGCGAAGATGGGCGATGAAACCGACGCCGCACGCGTCGTGATCGGAGGACGGCTGCACACGCGAATCCATGTCCACGTGTTTATGCGCCCTCGGGTCTGATAAGTAAAATAGAACTTACAGATACGACCCATACCTTCTACACATGTCTCATCTGTGCTGCGGTATCATCCCACCCATGACCGCATGGCATCGTTCCCTGTTCGTGCCGACCGTTCCGCTGCTGCTGTGTGCCCTCGCCGCCTGCAGCCAGGAGCCGGCGAAACCGGCTGCCACCACGCCCGCGCCGGCCGAGGCCGCGCCGCCGCCTGCACCGCCGAAGGTGCGCGTGTACGTGACGAACGAAACGTCGGGCGATCTGACCATCATCAACGGCGACACGCAGGCGGTGATCGCCACGGCGGCGCTCGGCAAACGGCCGCGCGGCATCCAGCCGAGCCCG
>Ga0157374_10006059_pt1 | contig 10235 bp, 9 predicted proteins | sample M25metaG_FD_115308 | JGI IMG/M metagenome (GOLD analysis project Ga0157374, IMG submission 115308) | Miscanthus rhizosphere microbial communities from Kellogg Biological Station, Michigan, USA - M2-5 metaG | ecosystem: Host-associated > Plants > Roots > Rhizosphere > Soil | place: USA: Michigan... | reverse complement strand
CGTGGACGGCGGCGGGGCCCACGGCGCCTCGGTATTCGAGGCTGGCGGTGTAGGGAGCTAGCTGCAGGATGGGTTGCGCGAACAGGGGTTGGTCGGGTTTGCGCTCGGCTTTGGCTTTGGCGATCATCGCGGCGACGTCGGCGGACGAGGCGAAAGTCTTCATCGCGGGCGGTTGGGCTACTGCGAAGGCGGCTAGAAGTGCGAGGGCGAAAGCGAATTTGACGAGTTGCATTCCAAGAATGCTATCACACGAATTACCCGACTTCGAGCATTACCCAGCCGGGGAGGCTGGCGGGTTGGTTGCCTTCGAAGACTACGCGGCGGGTTTTGGGGAATGGCATGCCGGTTTGGATGGCGCGCTGGTAGATGGGCATCTGGCGGAGGATTTTGCGGTAGGAATCGTCTTCGGTTTTTAGGTACGCTGACTTGCCTAGGAGGCCGCCGCCCCAGCCGATGGAGAGCAGGCAGGCGTGGTCGCTGGCGCGGACTTCTGCCAGGCGCGCGGAGAGTTGGTCGAGTTTCGCGGCGAGTTTGGTCATGCCGGTGCGTTGGGCGTATTCGCGGTGGCGTTCGATTTGGCCTTCGGCGTAGCGGTTCGACGCTTGGAACATTTTTAGGCGGTCGGCTGAGGAGCGTTCGCGCCATTGGCCGTCGAAGGCGGTGCCGGGGGCAGCCATTTCTGCGAACAAGGGAGTGCTGTCGTCGACGCGCTTGGCTTCTACGGAGCCGCGGGCGGATTTCCATCCTAGTTCAAAGCGCTCGGCGCCGCGGGCGATTAGGGTCGCGGTGCGGAGGAGATAGACTTTCATGCCGGTGTAGTTCACTACCGCGGAATCGGCTACGGAGACGCGGCGCATGCGGTTCGAGCCTGATCCGCCAAGGACGGCGTCTTCGGCTTTGTTGGCGAAGTAGCGGGGGACGCGATCTTCGACGCGCTCGGCTAGATCGCGGACGGTGTTTTCGGTCCAGCGATCGAAGACGGAGCCGGTGCGAAGGGCTCCTTTCAACGCGGCGGCGGGGAGGTAGGGGCCGCTGGCGTTGGTGGCGAAGGTCGGGATGAATAGATCCGCCGAGTGGGCGCGTTCGTAGAACGGGATGGAGCTGGCGTGTTCGAAGGGGAGGCGGCGCCCGGCGAAGTTTTGGGCGAAGCCGCCCCAGGAGGCGAAGTCCAGCTTGTCGGCTTTTTTTAGTTGCGCCAGGTAGCCTTCGAGACGCGGGCCTTTGGCTAGCAGGCGGAAGATGCGGCGCTGGTCTAGGACGTTGACGTGGTCCTTCCAGACCATGTAATCGATGGGGGCTAGTTTTTGGCCGTCGCCGACTAGGGTGGGCGTTAGGCATGTCACACGGTACTTCATGCGGGCACCTTCAAGGGGACTTGCAGCGATAGGCCGAAGCCGGCGCGGTAGACGGGATGGGCGAAACCTTCGGGGGCTACGTCGGCTGCTGCGCCTTTGGGTTCGGCGGCGGAGACTAGCACGGAGCCTTCGGCTACCATGCGCGTGTTCTTTTTCATTTGGCCCCAACCGGATTCGCTTTCGACTCGGCCGCCTCTTGTGGTTAGCGAGTAGTTGCCGCGCTGCCAATCGATTGTTTCGGTAGATCCGGGATGGAATAGTGCGAGCATCCAGTGGCCGGTTTCGGTTTCGGAAGGCGCGTTCGCTAGCAGTGTTGGATTGTCGCGGAAGTCGGGGGATTCGGAGCGTCCCCAGCCTCTGGAGCGTTCGCCTCCGAAACCGGAATCGGCTAGCAGGCGGACGGCGGCTTTTACGCGTTCGATCCACTGGTTATCGGCGAACTCGGCTAGGAACCAGAGCCCGCTGCCGTGGGTGAATTCCAGGCACGCTACTGAGTGAGGCGCGGCGCTGTCGCCGGCGCGGTCGATAGCGGCACTAGAACGGACGGAGGCTCGGAATAAAGTTGAGCCTGCTGGCGCGGAGGATGGCATCAGGCATTCGCTTTCGCCGTCGACTGCCCAGGCGTCTTCGCTGAGGGGCTTTCCGTTAAGTAACGATTCCACTACGGACAGCGGAACGAAGCGGGCGCCTTTCCAGCGGACTTTCGAGGATGCCGCCGGGGGCCAGATGTGTTGGGGCGGGAGTACGTATAGGGTCTCGTTGTGGAACGGGTAGCAGGAACTGAAGCGCACTGCGGGTTCGGCGTTGCGCGCTGTGGCGTCCAGCCATTCGTCGAGAACGCCTACGCGCGACATGGCTCCGCACATGGCGGAGTAGAGGGCGTCGCTGTGGTAGATGCGTTCCACACGATCGCGGTCTCCGGAATCGGGGCCGATGCGCCAGGGCCCGGTGGGCCGCAGGCGGACCAAAACAGAAGGCATGTTTAACTCGCCAGTTTTTCGCCGAACGCGGCGTCGTTGGCTAGGGCTTGGACGGCGGTCAGATCGGCGGCGGACGCTAGTTCGGCTTCGGCGCTGCCGGAGGAATAGAACGCTCGGTTGCGCCAGATCAACTTTAGATTTGCGAAGCGGACACGTCCGCTGCCACGCGAGCCGCCGCCGCCTAACGCGTCGTCTTCCAGCAGGCGCAGTCCTTCGATGAGCCGCGCGGCTAGGGCTTTGTCTTCTTCGCAGAGGACGTCCAGCACCATGCGCACTTGGAAGCGGGCGCCGGCGGGGACGCGTTCTAGCGTGCGCGGGTTGGCTTGCGACGTGATGCGGTCGATGGCGTTCTCGCTTTTTACTTCGGTGATTTCGTCGTCGAGATTTTCGCGCATCTGGGCTGTGATGCTTTCCGAGACCAGGGGTGCATCATAAATTGCCAGGCGCGCGGGGGTGGCGGCGCGCGTGTCTAGCGGCTCGCCGGCTACGCGGTCCATGCGCCCGGGGTTGCGGCCGAAGAGCAGACAGATTTCGTCGTCGGGGCGGTCGCTTTGGTGAATGCGGACCTCTTGGCCTTTGCGTTTTGACAGGTACACTAGTTCGGCGGGCGCGGTCAGCCCTAGTGCGTTCTCTAACAATGACCGGATGCGGCCGCGCAGGGAGCTGCCGGGGATGTAGGGCAAGCCGAAGGCATCCTTGACGACGGGGTTGTCGGCGCCGCCGATTTCGAGAGACCCTTTGCCGGCTCCGATGTGGAGTCCGGTTTCGCAGTGCAGGTCGCCGGACAGAATCAGTTTGCCTACCAGTTGTAACTGTGTTTGAGCGGTATGTGAGCTCATATTCCTCTTCTACTCGTTGTAAGCGACAATCGCTTCGAACAAATCTTTAAAACGCTCATAGCCGCGGGCGTCGTTGCGGCGGGTTACTTGGAGCAGCAGGCGCTCGAGGGCGTCCAGGCTGCGTAGGGAGTGGCGCGCGATGGTATACGCGAGGCGCGCGCGCAACATTACGAAGTGGTGCTGGCGTTCAGCTTCGGGGGCGCGGACGGCGCGGCGGACGGCATTGTACAGGCGGCGGAGCTGGCTCTTGGTGCCGGAATCCATGTCGCGCATGCGGGCCACTACGGCGTGGGCTTGGTTGTCTAGATACAGGCTGTCGGAGATTAACTTTTCGAGTTCGATCTCGGGCTGCATGTCGAAGGGGCGGCCGCCACCGGGGCGTCCTCCTTCACGGCGGTCGCTGCCGGGGCGGCGGTCTCCCTGAGGTTGTCGGTCACCTGGAGGACGATCGCCACGGCCTTCGCGCTTCTCGCCACCGGGACGATTATCGGGGCGCGGGGGGCGATCTTCACGCTTCTGCTGTCCTTGCGGCCGCTGGCCTTGCGGACGCCCTTCCGGTTTGGGCGCACTCTGCTTGGGAGGTTCGGCGGCTGCGGGCTCGGCGGCCTCGACTGCGGTTGCTTCGGGCGCGGGCGTATCTATTGCCGTCGTTTCTACCGGCGCTTCGGCAGGCGTCGTCACTTCGAGTTTCACATCATCAGACATACTGGTTTTCCTCTACGCTTCGGCCGACAATCTGGCCCATTCTAACGCTACTCGCCCGGCGGGTCGCAACTTTACGGTTACGGCGCTACGTCCGATTAGATCGGCGATCAGGGCGGTGCGGGCTTTCTGGTAATCACTGCGTCCTGGTCCCGTTGCGGGGCGCGCGGCGCTTAGGATGCGGCGGATACGTCTATGATAGCGCCACGGGCGTTCGCCGCCCATTTTGCGGGCTTGGCGCTTGGACATTTTCGACTGGGTCTCGCGGTAGATTCCGCAGAGGTCCTTTAAGTATTGGGGGGAGACGCCGAAATCCGTGACCATGCGAAGGAGCAGGTCTTTCAAGTCAGCCGCGTCGGTGAACTGTTTCCATTCGAGCGTACGGCCTAGCAAATAGATACAATCTTTGTCGGAGGACTTGGCGGCTTCGAGACGGCGTCCGGCTTCTTCGAAGACTGAGCCTAGCGATGCGTCTTCGGCGGGGGCTAGGGCTAACGCCATCGTAATGGTTTTGCCTTCGGGGCCGGCGAAATCGGTTAAGTTGGTTTCGGTGAAGCGACGGAAGAGGCGCTCCATTTCGCGGGCGAGTCCGATGAGCGCGTCCCAGGCGCCGTAGACGGCGAAGTCGTCGCCTCCGGAGTAGATCACGGTCACCTTTCGCCAGAATTCGGGCATGGAGCACAGCACTTCTAATTCGCCGGCGAAGAACTGTTTGTACATTACAGAAAGTTGGATGTGCTCCTCGATGGTTTGGGCGCGGCGGATGCGGATGTCGAAATTATCGACGTCGCCGCGCAGGACGCCCCAGGTGCCTAGGCCTGCGGCGCGGGATGCTAACGTTTCTGTCGAGGCTGGTTCGGTGCCAGCGTCGTTGGGGGCGGCGTGGCGGGCGAAGGGGAGCGAATCGGTCGAACCGGTTAGGGTCCAGACATGTTTGCCTTCGCCTACTAGAATGCGGCCGGGGGTTTCGGGGGACCAACCCACGCTTTCGGCGTCGCGGAGTTTCCAACCGAGTTGTCCTTCGAAGTAGGCGTCGGCGGCGGGCTCGGTGGGGGTCGAGGCTTGTTCGGACCAGGGGGTGCCGCGCAGGCGGGTCATCTGTTCGTTCAGGCGGCGGCGGACGTCGCTCCAGTCGCCTAGATTTTCGGTGACGCTCCAGATAAGTTTTACTACGCCATCGCTGAGAGACGCGATTTCTTTGGCGGCGGCGTCCAGGAAGGTGTCGGCTGCGGCGCGGGATTCTTCGGGTAACACTAAAAGAAATTGGCCGCCGCCGCTGGAGCCTAAGAGGATTTTCGCCAGTCCTAATTCGGCGAGCAGGGCGCGGGGCAGAATTTCGCCTAGCAGGCTGACCCAATGGGAGCGGCCAGTAAAGGCGTGATCGCGCTCGCCGCCGGCGGGGGCCAGCAGGAAGTCTTCGATCCCGAGGAGCTTACCTTGAAGAAAAATCTGCACAGAAGGATGCCTGAAAGCGAAACCCTCACTGTATCACGGCGGCCAAACACCGTGATAGTCTCTTACTGGAGGCGAAACATGAGATATCTCCTGATTACCAGTGTGTTGGCGGCGGTGGCTTTCGCGCAGGACTTTAAGCTGCCCGCGCCGTTCGCTACTCCTTCTGTGCGTAACCAGTCGAAAGTGATCGACCGGCCGGCGGGGGCTCAGCTCAAGGTGCCGGCGGGGTTCACGGTCGAAGAGTACATGGCGGGGTTTGAGCGGCCGCGGAAGATGATTTTGGGGCCGAGTAACGAACTGGTGATCGCGGATAGCGCGCCGGGCGGCAAGGGCGCGGTGTATGTCGCGCAGGGGAAGGATAAGCGCAAGTTGATCGAGGGGCTGGACCGGCCGTTTGGGCTGGCGTTCTGGAAGGATTATTTGTACGTGGGCGAGCCGACTTCCATCAAGCGCTATAAATATGACGCGAAGGCGATGACGGCGGGCAAGGGCGAGGAAGTGGTAGCGCTCAAGGACTTCGGCAGCGGGCACAACACGCGCAACATTTTGTTCGACCGCAAGGGCGAGAAGATGTATATCAACATCGGGTCGCAGTCGAACGTCAATGCGGGCGAGGACCCGATGCGCGCGGCGGTCAACCGGTTTAATCCGGACGGCTCGGGGCATGAGATTTTCGTTTCAGGGACGCGGAATCCGACGGGGATTCATCTGTATCCGGGGACGGACACGATCTGGATCACTGTCGAGGAGCGCGATGAGTTAGGCGACGATCTGGCGCCGGAGTACTTCACGCATATCGAGCAGGGGCGGTTTTACGGGTGGCCGTATGCTTATATCGGCCCTAACGAGGACCCCAGGCGAAAGGGCGAGCGGCCGGATCTGGTGGCGAAGGCGGTGAAGCCGGACTTCCTGCTGCCGGCGCATGCTAGCGCTCTGGAGTTTGCGTTCTATACGGGGAAAAGTTTTCCGAAGGAGTATCAGGGCGGGGCTTTTATTGCGCTGCATGGATCATGGAACCGGGCGAAGCGCCAGGGCTACGAGATCGCTTTCATTCCTTTCGCGAATGGGAAGCCTAGCGGTCCGATGAAGGAATGTTTGACGGGATGGATGCTGTCGCCGGATAATCCGGAGGTTTGGGGGCGGCCGGTGGGGGTGGTGGAAATGCCGGACGGGAGTTTGCTGGTTTCGGATGATGGGGGGAAGAAGATCTGGCGGGTGGCGTATAAGCAGTAGGTGGCGTCTCAGGCGCGGCCCGAAAACTCGCGGGTTTCGGTGGCTATTTTCACCTTCTCACCTTGCTTGATAAAGAGCGGAACGCGGATCTCGAGGCCGGTCTCCAGTTTGGCTATCTTGGTGCCGCCTCCGCTGGCCGTATCGCCCCGCACGCCGGGTTCGGTTTCGGCAACTTCCAATTCCACAAACATCGGCAGTTGCAAACCAATGGGATTGCCGTTGTACTTGTGCGCATGGATCAGTGCACCCTCCACCAACAGGTCCAACGCATCCCCAATCACGGTAGCGGGAAGGTTCAGGGTCTCGAAGTTATCCTGATCCAGGAAATAGGAACCGTCGCCGTCACTATATAGGTAGCTGACCGGAACCAGTTGCATATCCGGTTCCTTGAACTTCTCACCGGCCTTGAAGGTCTTATCCAACACGGCGCTGGTGAGCAGGTTGCGAACTTTCAGGCGCACCAGAGTCTGACCGCCGCGGGCGGTGGGCGTGCTGATCTCTGCCTCCAGGCAGTAGAACGGAGCGTTTTCGTGTTCAAAGACGGTCCGGCGTTTTATGTTGATCGCATCAATCAGTGAGGCCAATGGGGTTCGGATTCCTTAACTTCCAAGTATAGAAGGCGCCATCGCGGTCGGCCAAGCGAGCCGGGGGTTCGCGCGCATAGAATGTTCATGGCAGTTTCCTTGGCCGCGATGGCGACGGTCGCGCAGTCCTTGCGCCGAGCAGACAGCGAAGACGTTCTTGCGGGTGGCGTATAAGCAGCAGGCTTTATTTAGCGTCGCTGCCATCCAGTTTTATTAACGGGACCTCGATTTGTTCGTGCTGACTCTCGCTCAATGTGACTTTCACGCCACGGCTCGCTGCGGCGTCCATGAACTCCCGGGTCAATACTCCTTCGCCTTCTTCGACGGCGTACATACGGTAGGTTCCGGGGGGCACGCCCTGCGTTTGGAAGCGGCCCATGGAGTCGGTTTGTAGGCGGCGATACAGATAGGGCATCAAGGGACGGGGTGGGTCGGGCAGCAGCGCCACCATATAAATTCCGAGCAGTGTGTCTTGCACGGGGCTAGTGTTTTGCCCCGGGGAGGCAGGTGCTGCGCTCTCAGAGAGCGCTACTCGCCCCTCCACCACCGCGCCTTTGTTGCTGACTGCGATGTCGAGGTTGCCGCTGGCAGGACCGTGAGTCAAGTCGAGGCCGTTGGTGAGCACGTCCTGACCTCCCCAACGCGCCGCTCTCACGTAACTTCCCTTGGGCAGGCGTCCGAAATTCAAGCCATAGAGTTCCGGCGCGATGTTCTCCATGTGGAAACTCCCGTCGTTGTTAGCGGAGATACTTGGTCCGTCGCCGTTCGTCGAAAGGCGTGCCAGTTGCACGGTGGCGCCCTGCAGGCGCTCGTGGCCTTCGTCCATTCGAAAGGCGCCCGATAGACTCAGCAAGTCTCCCGCGGTGATTTCCGCATCAAGAATATCGCGGCTGCCGACTTCGAGTGGAACACTCGCGATCATCCGCGCCATCCCGGTCTGCCTGAGAACCAACGAGTAGGAACCTGCGCGGACGCCGGTGATGTTAAACGTTCCATCCAGCGTGGGCTTGGTCACCGTCAGCTCGAAGCCACCTACTAATCCGGAGCCTTGCGGTAGAAGCATTACCTCTAGGCCGGCGCTGCGGCCCAACACCTTCCCGCTCACGCGCTGCAGTGGTTCCTTCAGCATTTGGATGTCGCTGCGCGACGCGTCCTGCCCTGCCGTCAAACGCACGGGAACAGCTCCGTTGGCGTCGGGGGCAGAAGGATAGAAGGTGGCAATAAAACCAGAATCCGGCAGCGCAGATGCGCCGGGGCGATTCGCGGCTAGCAGATAATTTCCTGGAGACAGATCCGTGAGGTGAAATTCACCGAGGGCGTCGGTACGGGTCTCTGCCGCGCGGGTCATTCGGCGCGTGTTTCCGGCTTGCAGACTGCGGAGGGCTACCACTTCAACGCCTGCGAGCGGGCGATCGGGGTCGGCCAATACGCGGCCTGAAATCTCGCCTTGCGGTGTCAACTTGAGTTCCAGATCCTTGATGGTTTGTCCGGGCGCGATGACTAGAGCTTCAGTGGCGGAGTATTCTGGCTGCAGATAACCTTTGCCCTCAGCGGCGATCCGGTAAGTTCCCGGCGCGATTCCATCAATCATGAAACGACCCGCGGCGTCTGAGGTGATTTCAGAGGCGGCATCTCCGCCGACAGAACGATAGAGCGTCACAGCCGCTTCTGCGACAGGCTGTCCGGTTAAGGCGTTGGCCACTCGGCCCTCGACATGAGATAGTTCGGCGCTACCGGGCTGCTGCGCTTGCAACCCGGCGGCGCAGTAGATCATCAGTGCCGCGGCGTGGGAGCAGTTTCGTAGGTAGGCGGCCAAGGGGGCTATCCTTTCGCTTTATTGTCGCGCCGCCGGTGGGTTTGTGCATCTACCCGATTGACGCGATTTTAAGCCGTTATACTCAAGCGTATGTACAGAATGCTCATGGTAGTTTTGCTGGCTGGGTTCGCGACGGTCGCGAGCGCGCAGACTCAAGGAGCGGCGCAGACCGCGGTGCTGGCGCCGGTGCATCAGTTTGTGGATGGCTTCAACAAGGGCGACATGAAGATGATGTTGGCGGTTTGCGCGGAGCAAACATCCATCCTGGATGAATTTCCGCCGCATGAGTGGCACGGCGCGGGGGCTTGCGCGAAGTGGGCGAGCGACTTCGACGCCGATGCCAAGAAGAATGGGATCACCGATGGAGCGGTCACGCTGAGCAACCCGTCGCACGTGGATGTCACCGGGGACCGTGCTTACGTCGTCGTTCCTGCTAACTACAGCTTCAAGTTGAAGGGGAAGCCGGTCAGCGAGGTCGGGTCCATCATTACGCTTGCGCTAGTGAAGAGCGCGGGCGGGTGGCGAATTACGGGGTGGGCTTGGGCGAAGCACTAGATCATAGTGCCAGCGCGTCCAAGACTGCTGCGCGGTTCTTGTTGACGACGGCGAGGTAGGAGCGGGCAAATTCACGTCGACTTCGTGCGGCAGTGCGGTTTTTGGGGCCTTCGCAGGCTCATCTGCGCGGCGAGTTTTGCGAGCGCATTTTCGATCGGTTACCGATTTTGCGTAAACGAAAAATAGGGACGGAGCCTGATTTGTTGGCGGGGCACGGGCAAAATCAGGCTCCGTCCCTATTTTTGGTTAGCGGATGGCGTAGCCGCCGTCGACGCGGATGGTTTCGCCGGTTACGAAGTCGGACGCGCGCGAAGACAGGTAGACTGCGGTACCGGCTACTTCTTCGGGTTGGCCCCATCTTGCGGCGGGGGTTCTTGCTAGGATTTCGTCGTTTAGGGGCATGCTGTGGACGGGTGCGGTCATGTCGGTTTCGATCCAGCCGGGCGCGATGGCGTTCACTTGAATGTTGTGCGGGGCTAGTTCGATGGCCAGGGACTTGGTTAGTTGGATGATGGCTCCTTTGGCGGCGCTGTAGGAGGGGATCAGGCCGGAGCCGAAGTACGAGTACATGCTGCCTAGGTTGATGATCTTGCCGGCCTTGCGCTTTAGCATGGACGCGGCGGCTAGCTTGGATAGCAGGAAGACGGCGTTGAGCTGGGTTTCGATGACGTTATCCCAGTCCGCGGGGGTTTCGTTTAGCACGCCGCCGCTGAGCG
>Ga0157374_10006056_pt1 | contig 10236 bp, 7 predicted proteins | sample M25metaG_FD_115308 | JGI IMG/M metagenome (GOLD analysis project Ga0157374, IMG submission 115308) | Miscanthus rhizosphere microbial communities from Kellogg Biological Station, Michigan, USA - M2-5 metaG | ecosystem: Host-associated > Plants > Roots > Rhizosphere > Soil | place: USA: Michigan... | reverse complement strand
GTAACCGATGCACCATGCCATGTTCGGCAGGTCTTCGAGCATGTGCTCCTTATAGACGAAACGGTCGGCGGGGTCGATTTGCTCGCCGTTGACGCTGACGACGATGCCACCCAGCGCCTGCAGTCGCAGGCCCGTCGCCGTCACGATCACATCAGCGTCGAGGCGATGACCGGACTTCAGTACGATGCCCTTGGCATCGATGTGATCGATGTGATCAGTCACCACGTCAACCCGACCGTCTTTGATCACTTTGTACAAGTCGGAATCCAATATCATGCACATCCGCTGATCCCACGGGTTGTAGAGCGGCTTGAAATGCGTGTCGACGTCGTAGCCGTCGGGCAGATTACGGATGGCGCGGCGGCGGATCACCCACTTCATGACGTTTGGCAACTTGCGGGCGAGCAGATACATAAACCAGAAGAACAGTGCATTGCGCCACCGGATGATCGAATGAGCGCGCTTTCGCGGCAACATTCTTTGGATCGCGCGGGCCATTGGCTCGATTCGCGGCAGCGAGAACAGGTAGGACGGTGACCGCTGCAGCATCGTTACCTGCGCAGCTTTCTCCGTCAGCGTCGGAATCAGGCTGATCGCGGTCGCGCCGCTGCCGATGACGACGATCCGCTTTCCGGTGTAGTCGAGTGACTCAGGCCAGTACTGGGGATGCGCCACCACCCCGGCGAAGTCCTCGATTCCAAGTAATTCCGGGCTGTGGGGGTTGTCGTAGTTGTAGTAGCCGGTGCCGAAGAAAAGGAAGCGGCAGCGATACGTCTTGTCGGTGCCGTCCTGTTCGGCACGAACCGTCCAGATGTCTGTTTCCGAATCCCAATCTGCGGACCGGACGTAGGTGTTGACTTGAATTCGCTCGTCAATGCTGTGCTTGCGTGCCGTTTCGTCGAGGTACCGCCAGATGTCGGAACCGTCGGCTATCGACTCCTCACGCCTCCACGGCTCAAACGGGAAGCTCAAGGTGAAAATGTCGCTGTCGGAGCGCACCCCCGGATAGCGAAACAAGTCCCAGGTGCCGCCGATGCGTTCACGCCGTTCCAGCACCGTGTAGGACAGCCCGGGATTCCTCTCGTGGATGCGGTACGCGGCGCCGATCCCGGAGATGCCTGCGCCGATGATCAGTACGTCGGAGTATTCGGCCGCTTCGGCGCCCACGAAGACCTCCTTTGGTCCGGCTGGGTACCACGATAGGGGCTCAGCCGTTGAGCGCGTCAACGATCGCCGCGAGTGACTCCACCGCGATCGGGCCCGGCTGGTAGATGCAGATCCGATCGGACACGCCCTCCACACGGTCGCGGATATGGGCCGCGATCTCGCCGGGGCGGCCGCACGCCGCGATGGTGTGCAGGATGTCGTCGTCGATGAGCCGCCCCATGTCCTCCCAGCGGCCCTGCTTGGACAGCTTGTTGAGCTCGGCTTGCAGATCGCCCCAGCCGTGCACGTCCAGCACCGGCCGGTACGCAGGCGTCGACCCGTAGAACGCGAGCAGCCGGCGGGTGGCGGCATGGTCTGGGTCTTTTTGGCTGCCCGCGGACACGATGATTTCCGGGACGACGGCGAAGTCGCCGGCGTCGCGTCCGGCGGCGGTGAGTCCCTCGCGAACGGCCGGCATCGTGGCCTCGTGCAGGAACCGCTTCGAGCCGAACGGCATGACGAGCAGGCCGTCGGCGGTCTTGGCGGTGGCCCTGGTCAACCGCGGCCCGAGCGCGCCGACGTAGATTGGTGGCGGGCCGTACGGGTTGGGGCCGGGGCTGAAGGTCGGGGTCATCAGCGTGTGCCGGTAGTAGCGCCCGCGGAAATCCAGCCGGTCACCGGAATTCCACGCCGCGAAGATGGCCCGCAGCGCACGCACCAGTTCCGTCATCCGGGCGACGGGCCGGTCGAACTCCGCGCCGAACCGCTTCTCGATCTGCGTCCGTACCTGCGTGCCAAGGCCGAGCGTGAACCGCCCTTTGGTGAGCAACTGCAGGTCATTGGCTTGATGTGCGAGGTGAATCGGGTTGCGGGGAAATGCGATCGCGACGTTGGTCATAAGATCCAAATCTTCGACCGCGGCGGCCAATGCCAGCGGGGTGAAGACGTCGTGCGGCCCCTCGAAGGTGAAAACCCCACTGGCGCCGGCCTCCCTCAGGACGTGCGCGCGCTCGATCGCATCAGTCGGTCCGAACAGCGCCGTCATGACCTTCACGGCGTGAGAGCCTAGTCGCGTGACTATCCCAGCCAATGCCGACGTCGTCGTCGTGGGTGCCGGGTTCGCGGGGCTGTCGGCGGCCCGTGATCTGGTACGGCTCGGGCACGACGTCGTTGTTCTCGAAGGCCGCGATCGCGTCGGGGGACGCTCGGCGACGACGACGATCGCGGGCACACCGGTCGATCTCGGCGGAACGTTCGTCGGGCCGACGCAGGACGCCGTCATCGCGCTGGCGAAAGAACTGGGCTGCGAAACGGTGCGCACGCACAGCCGCGGCAAGAATCTGATCCGATGGCGTGGCCGCGTCCGGTCGTACCGCAGCACCATTCCCCGGCTGTCGATCATCGAGTTGCTCGACGTGTCCCGGATTCAGTGGCGGTTCGAGCGAGTCTGCCGACGGGTGCCGGTGGACAAGCCGTGGACGTCGTCGATCGCCGACATTCTCGACTCCAAGACGCTCGATCAGTGGCTGCGGTACGTGCACGCGAGCGCGTCGACGCGGGATCTGATGGCGATCATGGCCCGGGCGACATGGGGCGCTGAGCCCGAGGAGGTGTCGATGTTGCACGCGGTCCGCTACGTCAAGGCCGGGGGCGGACTCGGCCGCATGCTCGACGTCGAGGGCGGCGCCCAGCAGGACCGCTTTCCCGCTGGCACGCAGCAGATTGCGCTGCGGGTGGCCGAAGAACTCGGCGAGCGCGTGGTGTTGAACGCGGTCGTGCGCAGTATCGAGCGGCATGCCGACGGCACCCTGACCGTCGGTTCGGATCGTGGCGACGTCGCGGCCAAGACCGTCATCGTCGCCGTCCCGCCGGCGCATCGGGCAGGGATCACGTTTGATCCGGCGCTGCCGCCCGAATACGAAAAGCTCACACAGCACTGGCCGCAGGGCAATTTGAGTAAGGCGTACGCCGCCTACGAGACGCCGTTCTGGCGCGATAACGGCTGCTCGGGTGAAGCGTTGTCCGACGAGGGGCCGGTGTTCATCACGTTCGACGTCAGCCCGAGCGACGCGGGGCCGGGCATCCTGCTGGGCTTCACGGATGCGCGCACGTTCGACCCGCTACCGGCCGAGCAGCGCCGCGAGCAGGCGCTGGATGGGTTTGCGACGCTGTTCGGTGACGCCGCCCGGAATCCGACCGACTATCTCGATCAGTGCTGGGGCGCAGAGGAATTCGCGCCAGGTGGGCCGACGGCCGCGGTCCCGCCGGGCTCATGGACGACGTACGGGCCCTGGTTGCGCAAACCGATCGACGGCATCTTCTGGGCGGGCACCGAGACCGCTGACGAATGGACCGGCTTCCTCGACGGCGCGGTGCGATCGGGTAAGCGGGCAGCCGACGAGGTGCACAGGACCCTGGCCGGTTAGGACGTGGCGCGCTGGTCCGCGGTGACCGACTCGATCAGCATCCGCAGGTGCTTGTTGACCTCGTCAGGGTGCTCGACGATCGCGCAGTGTCCGCCGGGCAGCTCCACGAATGATGCCAGGTTCGGCGCCATCTTCGCGATGTGGCGCGTCGAAACCATCGGCAGTAAGCGGTCTTTCGTGCTTCCGATCACCAGCGTCGGCACCGTCAGGTTAGTCAGCCCGATGTGTTCGGGGCCGAGCGCGTCAACCAGCGTGCGGGCCCAGCCGCCGCGGCCGGCAGGCGGTGTAGAGGTGAACAACTCGTAGATGAACTCGGCAACCGCCGGGTCGGCGTCGCGGCCCACCGCGATCGTGGAGACGAAACGCCGGCTCGGCCGATCCACCGCGCGCAGAAGCGGTGCAGCACCGAAGGTCTTGAGCAGGGTGCCCGCCGCCCGCACCCGCACGTCGGCCAGCTGCTGAGGCACCGGCAGCAGTTGCACGTTGCGCAGCAGGTCTCCGGTGGTCGTGTTGATCAGTGCTGCGGCGTCGGCGCGCTGCTGCACCCGCTCGGGATAGCGCTCGGCCCACGACGTGATCGCGATGCCACCCATCGAGTGTCCGGCGATGACGGCGCGCTCGAACGGCGCCAGCGTCGCCTCGAGTACGGAGTCGAGGTCGGCCGCCAGGAAGTCGAGGCCGTAGCGATGCCTGCGCGACGGCACCGCGCTCTTGCCGTGGCCGCGGTGGTCGAATGCGATGACGCGGTAATCGTTGGACAGGTCCGCGATCTGGTAGGCCCACACCCGGAGGGCGCAGGTGATGCCGTGCGCGAGCACGATCGGGTAGCCATCCTCGGGTCCGAAGACCTCGGTGTGCAGGCGGAGGCCGTCCTTGGAGCGAACGTGGACGACGCGGCCCTTCGGCAATGCCGCGGCCGCGGTGAATTTTCTGGCCGGCGGGCCGGCCTCCTCGCCACGTCCCATACGTGCTCCCATCGAGATCGGCAACGCTGCCGTGAATACCAGCCTACCGGTCGGTTGGGAGCAGCCGGCGCAGGAGTTAAATGGTGCGAGTCGACGAGAGGAAGGCCGCAATGCGCGCGATTCAGATAGCCCGGCTCGATGGCCCGCAGGCCGCGGAAGTCGTCGAGATCGACGAGCCAAGCGGTGACGGTCTGGTCCTCATCGACGTACACGCCGCGGGTGTGGCGTTCCCGGATGCCCTGCAATCGCGGGGGCTCTACCAGCACAAGCCGGAAATGCCCTACACCCCGGGGGCGGAGGTCGCCGGAGTGGTGCGCGGCGCACCGGAGGATGCGCACGTTAAGGCCGGTGATCGCGTCGCGGCGCTGACGATGCTGTGCGGTGCCATGGCGGAAGTTGTTGCGTTGCAACCCGATCGAGTGTTCAAGCTACCCGACACGGTGTCGTTCGAGGCCGGCGCCGGGCTGCTGTTCAATGATCTGACGGTGCATCACACACTGCGCACCAGGGGCAGGCTCGCCGAGGGTGAGACCGTGTTGGTGCACGGCGCTGCGGGCGGGGTGGGCACGTCGACGCTGCGCCTCGCACCCGCATGGGGCGCGGGCCGCACCATCGCGGTAGTGAGCACCGAGGCCAAGATCGCGGTCGCTAAGGCGGCGGGCGCGTCGGATGTCGTGCTGGCCGAAGGCTTCAAGGACACCGTCAAGGAGTTGACCGGCGGGCGAGGCGTGGACATCGTGGTCGATCCAGTCGGCGGCGACCGGTTCACCGACTCGCTGCGCTCCCTGGCGCCTGGCGGCCGGCTTCTGGTCATCGGCTTCACCGGCGGTGACATCCCCACCGTCAAGGTCAACCGGTTGCTGCTGAACAACGTCGATGTCGTCGGCGTCGGCTGGGGAGCCTGGACGCTGACTCACCCCGGCTATCTGGGCGAGCAGTGGGCCGAGCTGGAGCCGCTGCTGGCGTCGGGCACGGTGTCGGCGCCCGAGCCGATCGTCTACCCCCTGGAGCGCGCCGCCGAGGCGATCGCCTCACTGGAGGACCGGACGGCCAAGGGCAAGGTCGTCGTCAAATTGCGCTGAGCGCGTGCCCGCTCTTTGGCGGCTGACGCCTACGAAGTCAGGTGTCGCGCCAGCTTCTCGCTCGCCACGGCGAGCAGTTCGGCAGCCTGACTCATTGAGCGCGCAGCGTCTGGTTCCAAGTCGCTGAGCGGGTAGACGCCGGCGAATCCTGCGGCACGAACTTCGGCCGGGGCCAGCGCCGACACCCCCGCGACGGCGAACGTCGGTACGCCGTAGGCGCTGGCTCGCCGACACACCCCGACCGCAGCCTTGCCGCGCAACGACTGGCGGTCGAGCGAGCCCTCGCCGGTCACGACTGCGCGCGCAGACTGCAGATGTCTGTCCAGCTCGATCAGGTCGAGGATCACATCGATGCCAGGCTGCATCCGCGCGCCCAGTACAGCCAGCGCTGCGAAACCGACGCCACCTGCAGCACCGGCTCCGGCGGCTGTTCGGTGATCCGTCTTCGTTTCGCGTTCGACGACGTCGGCCCAGCGACGAAGGGATCGGTCGAGCTCGATGACTTGGTCTGGGTTTGCCCCCTTCTGCGGTGCATAGACGTTCGCCGCACCCAGCGGACCGTACAGCGGGTTGTCGACATCGACGGCGAGAGTGAATGTGGCGGAAACGATCTCGGGGTGCAAGCGAGTCAGGTCAAGCTGCTCGGCGGTGCCGATAGAAGTCCCCGACGGATCGACCGGCGCGCCGCACCGATCGCGTACGGTTGCGCCGAGCGCGGTGAGAAAGCCCGCACCCCCGTCGGTGCTCGCGCTGCCCCCAACGCCGATGATGATGTCGCGGCATCCGTGATCGAGCGCCTGAGCAACCACCGCCCCGAGGCCATGACTGGATGCAGTCATAGGAGCGGGCACGCCTCCGGGAAGCCGTTGCAGGCCACAGATTTCCGCCATTTCGACAAAAGCGGTCTTGCCACTACGGGCATACGCAGTGTGGACCACCTGGCCTGTCGGCCCTTCGGCATAGACAGGGATCTTCTCGAATCCCGCTGCAAGGACGGTACCGAGCGTTCCGTCGCCGCCGTCGGCGACCGGGCACAGCACCGTTGCCACGGCCGGGTAGCCGCGTATGAGACCCACGGATATCGCGTATGCCGCCTCTGCGGCCGTCAATGAGCCCTTGAACTTGTCGGGCGCAATCACTACATGGCCATCCATCGGACCACCGTCCATCTGCGAGATCCATCGTTGTTCCGCATTGCGGAATATCTGTTTCGATTGCTCAACGCTGGCACACATTGGAGGCCATCGTCAAGCGTTCATGCCAGCTGGCAGGTATTACTGACGGCCTCCCTTGACAACGCCAAACGGCGGAGGGTTTAGTATATTGCATAATGATATGAAAATTCCGTAATACGGAATACAAGTTGGAGATGGCCACGCGGGACGGTGCCCTCGCGATGTTCCCGCTGGGGTGCGCCCCCGCCGGCTACGTCCAGTTGTCGCGGGCTCCGTCGGCAAGAGCACAGAGAGGAACGCCAAAATGACGGCCACCTACACGGTCAACTGCTCGATCCTGCTGACCGAACTACCACTGCTGGACCGGCCGGGCGCGGCCAGAAACGCCGGCTTCGAGGCGGTCGAGTTCTGGTGGCCGTTCGATACCCCGACGCCACCGGTCGCAGATGTCACCGCCTTCATCCGGGCCATCCAGGATGCGGGCGTTCAGTTGACGGGCCTCAACTTCGCCGCCGGTGACATGCCCGCAGGCGATCGTGGGATTCTGTCCAATCCCGCCATGACGCAGGCGTTCCGCGACAATGTCGAGATCGCCGTCGGTATCGCCGAATCGCTCGGGACCCGCGCCTTCAACGCGCTTTACGGCAACCGCATTGAGGAATACTCGCCCGCGACCCAGGACCAAGTCGGGGCCGAGAACCTTGCCTACGCCGCGCGCGCGGCGAACCGCATCGGCGCGACGATACTGGTCGAACCCGTAAGCGGCGCACCACGATATCCCCTCACGACGGCCGCCGACGTTGTCCGCGTGATCGATCGGGTGCACTCCGAACACGGTGCAACCAACTTGCGACTGCTCGCCGACCTCTACCACCTCCACGTCAACGGCGACGACATCACCGCCGCGATAAACGACTACGCCAGCCGGATCGGTCACGTCCAGATTGCCGACGCGCCAGGGCGGGGTGAACCGGGGACCGGCGAAATCCCGCTCCGCACCTACCTCGAGCAGCTGGCCGGCCATGGCTACCGGGGATACGTCGGCCTGGAGTACAAGGCGACCAAACCGGACACCTTCGAATGGCTGCCCCGGGCCGAGCGCGTCGCGACCTTGCAACCACACGCAGAAACGAGGATCTAATGAGCACAATCGCTTTCATCGGGCTGGGGATCATGGGAAGCCCAATGGCAACCCACCTCATCAAGGCCGGGTATACGGTCATCGGCTTGGACACATCGCCGGGACGCACCGCCGCCGTGGTCGAAGCGGGGGGCAAGGCCGCCGAATCCATCGAGCAGGCGGTCAAGGACGCCGACGTGGTAGCGATCATGGTGCCGGACTCCCCTCAGGTGCAAAGCGTTCTGTTGGGGGATGACGGGGTCTTCGCCCATGCTCAGCCGGGCACTCTGGTGATCGACTTCTCCTCGATCCGGCCGGACGTCACCGCGGAGTTCGCCAAGATCGGCAAGGAGCGCGGACTGCGCATCATCGACGCGCCGGTATCCGGCGGCGAGCCCGGCGCGAAGAACGCCACATTGTCGATCATGGTCGGTGGCTCCGAAACTGACTTCGCCGCCGCCAAGCCGATTCTCGACACGGTTGGCAAGACAATCGTGCACGTCGGGGCCAACGGCGCGGGTCAAACCGTGAAGGCCGCCAACCAGCTGATCGTCGCGGGCAACATCGAGCTGCTCGCCGAGGCGCTCACCTTCCTGCAGGCCTACAACGTCGACGTTGACAGCGCGGTCAAGGTCCTCGGCGGCGGGCTGGCCGGTTCGGCAGTGCTCGACCAGAAAGCCTCAAAGATGCTGGCGCGAAACTTCGACCCCGGTTTCCGGATCGCGCTGCACCACAAGGACCTCGGAATCGTCACCGCCGCCGCGCGGGAAGCCGGTGTGGTCATCCCACTCGGTTCGCTGGTCGCCGAGCTCATGGCCTCTGCGCTGGCAAACGGCGAAGGTGGACTTGATCATTCGGCTCTCCTGTTAGGCGTCGAGCGGCTGTCGGGCACGGAAAGCGGATCGGGCAAATGACACGGATGCGAACGGTCGATGCGGCCGTCAGAATTCTCGAGATCGAAGGCGCCACGCAAGCTTTCGGCCTGCCCGGGGCGGCGATCAACCCGTTCTACTCGGCGATGCGCGCACACGGCGGGATCAAGCACGTCCTTGCGCGCCATGTCGAAGCCGCCAGCCACATGGCCGAGGGCTTCACGCGCGCCGCAGCGGGCAACATCGGCGTGTGTATCGGCACCTCCGGCCCTGCAGGGACGGACATGATCACCGGGTTGTACTCCGCCTCGGCGGATTCCATTCCGATACTGGCGATCACCGGCCAGGCGCCGGTGGACAGGCTCCACAAGGAGGATTTCCAAGCCGTCGACATCGCTGCGATCGCCGCGCCCGTCACCAAGATGGCGATGACAGTGCTCGAACCCGGACAGGTCCCGGGTGCTTTCGCGCAGGCCTTCCACCTGATGCGGTCGGGCCGGCCGGGTCCGGTACTCATCGATCTGCCCATCGATGTCCAGCTGGCTGAGATCGATTTCGATCCCGAGTCCTATCAGCCGCTGCCGGTCTACAAGCCTGTGGCATCGCGAGCCCAGGCCGCGAAGGCGATTGACATGCTGGTGTCCGCCGAGCGGCCCCTGATCGTCGCGGGCGGCGGCATCATCAACGCCGACGCTTCGGATCTACTGGTCGAGCTGGCGGAGATCCTCAATGTCCCTGTGGTGCCGACGCTCATGGGTTGGGGCAGCATTCCAGACGATCACGGCCTTGCGGCAGGCATGGTCGGACTGCAGACGTCCCATCGCTACGGCAACGCAACAATGCTCGCATCCGATTTCGTTCTCGGAATCGGTAACCGGTGGGCGAACCGCCACACCGGTGGGTTGGACACCTACCGGAGGGGACGACGTTTCGTTCACGTCGACATCGAACCGACCCAGATCGGCCGCGTCTTCGCCCCTGACTTCGGAATCGTTTCGGATGCGAAGGCGGCGCTCGAGCAGTTCGTTGCCGTCGCCAAGGAGCGACGCGCCGCGGGGACGCTGCCGGATTGGAGCGCGTGGGTCGACGACTGCAGCCAGCGCAAGCAGACAATGCACCGCAAGACCCACTTCGACGACGTTCCGATCAAGCCGCAACGCGTGTACGAAGAAATGAATCGCGCGTTCGGCCGTGATGTTCGCTACGTCACGGCCATCGGACTGTCACAGATCGCGGGCGGACAGTTCCTGCAGGTGTACGAACCACGGAATTGGATCAACTGCGGTCAGGCCGGACCACTCGGTTGGACGGTGCCCGCCGCCCTCGGCGTCGTCGCCGCCGACCCCGACGCCACCGTGGTGGGGTTGTCGGGAGATTACGACTTCCAATTCCTCATCGAGGAACTCGCCGTCGGGGCGCAGTTCAACCTGCCCTACGTTCATGTGGTCGT
>Ga0157374_10006055_pt1 | contig 10237 bp, 6 predicted proteins | sample M25metaG_FD_115308 | JGI IMG/M metagenome (GOLD analysis project Ga0157374, IMG submission 115308) | Miscanthus rhizosphere microbial communities from Kellogg Biological Station, Michigan, USA - M2-5 metaG | ecosystem: Host-associated > Plants > Roots > Rhizosphere > Soil | place: USA: Michigan... | reverse complement strand
TCGAGAACGCGCTGTCGGCACGGCTCGCTGCGGAGAACATCAAGCACCGCGTGATCAGCCGCATCAAATCGCCGTACAGCATCTACACGAAGATGCGCGCCGAACACAAACCCTTCGCGCAGGTGATGGACGTGTACGGCTTCCGCGTAGTCGTCAACGCGCCGATGGAGTGCTACCACGCGCTCGGTGCGATCCACGCGCTGTACAAGACGCTCGAATCGCGCTTCCGCGATTTCATCGCGATCCCGAAAGCGAACGGCTATCAATCGCTGCACACCGTTTTGTTCGGGCCGTTCGGCGGGCCGATCGAGATCCAGATCCGCACCGAGGACATGGATCAGATCGCCGAACGCGGCGTCGCCGCACACTGGACGTACAAAACCGCCGAACCCGCCACCGCCGCGCAGACGCGCGCGCGCGAATGGGTGGAGGGCCTCGTCGAAGCGCAGACGCGCGAAGGCTCGTCGCTGGAGTTTCTGGAGAACGTGAAAGTCGACCTGTTCCCCGACGAGGTGTATCTGTTCACACCGAAGGGACACATACTTTCGCTGCCGCGCAACTCGACCGCGCTGGATTTCGCCTTCGCCGTGCACACCGATGTCGGCACGCATGCCGTCGCCGCGCGCGTCGACAAGAAACTGGTGCCGCTGCGCCAGCGCCTGAATTCGGGCGAGACAGTCGAGATCATCACCGCACCGTCGGCACAGCCCAATCCGCAATGGCTGGAGTGGGTGGTGTCCGCGCGTGCGCGCACGGCGATCCGTCACTTCCTCAAGCGGTTGCAACACGAAGATGCGGTCGAATTCGGCCATCGCATGCTCGATCGCGCACTCGATGCGCGCGGCTTGAGCCTCGACGCGATTCCCTCCGCCGCGCTCGACCGATTCTTGAGTGACGCGCGCTACAAACGCCTCGAAGAACTGCTCGCCGACATCGCGCTCGGCAACCGCATGCCCGATCAGGTCGCCGGACAACTTGCCGAAACGCACGGCAGCGCGCCGCATGCGCAGGCCGAACTGCGCGCCTCGGAAAAAATCCTCATCACCGGCGCCGAACGCGGTGTGCTCAGTTTCGGCAATTGCTGCTATCCCGTACCGGGCGACGACATCTTCGGCTACCTGTCGTCGGGCAAGGGCATCGTCGTGCACCGCATCGAATGTCCGAACGCGCCGGAATACCGCAAGACGCCGGAACGCATCGTCGCCATCGGATGGGATCGCGAGGTCAGCGGCGATTACCGCGCGCGGCTGCGCATCGTCGTCGACAACAAGCCCGGTGTGCTGGCAACCGTAGCCGCCGCGATTGCCGAGCGCGATTCGAACATCGAGAACGTCGAGTACCAGGAACGCGATCAGCAGACATCGACGCTGATGTTCACCATCGAAGTGCGCAACCGCAAACACCTCGCCGCCGTGATGCGCCGCGTGCGCAACGCGCCGGTCGTGCACGCGGTTTACCGCTATCCCTGATTCGGGTTGCAGCGGCGAAGGGAAACGACTAGCGTTCCCACCTCCGACTTCCCATCCGAATCCCATGCGCAAAACCATTCACACCGACAAGGCGCCGAAGGCCATCGGCCCGTACTCGCAGGCGGTGCGCGCCGGCAATACGGTGTATTTCTCCGGCCAGATTCCGCTCGATCCGTCCACCGCCGAACTGGTCACCGGCGACATTTCCTTTCAGACGCGACGCGTCTTTGAGAACCTCAAGGCCGTCTGCGAAGCGGCGGGTGGAACGCTGGGCGGGATCGTACGCGTCGGCATCTACCTCACCGATCTCGGCAACTTCGCCGCGGTGAACACCGTGATGGCCGACTACTTCAAGGAACCGTATCCGGCGCGATCGACGATAGGCGTTGCCTCGCTGCCGCGCGGTGCACAGGTTGAAATCGACGCCGTCCTCCAGCTTGATTGAAGCGCCGCGCGCACGCTCGCGCGCGAAGCCGCCGGCCGCACCCGTCAACGATCCGAACGCATCGGTGGCGACGCTGCCCGGCGTCGGCCCGGCGCTGCTCGAAATCCTCGAGCGCGTCGGCTTGTCGACGTTGCAGGATTTGTGGTTCCACCTGCCGCTGCGCTACGAGGATCGCACGCGCATCACGCCGATTCGCGATCTCCGCCACGGCGAGAGTGCGCAGGTGCAGGGACGCATCGAAGCGATCGAAAAGAGTTTTCGCTATCGCCCGCAACTGCGCATCGCCATCGTCGACGATTCGCGGCAGACGCTGACGCTGCGTTTTTTTCACTTCAACAATGCGCAGGTGAACCAGCTCGCCGTTGGCGGCCGGCTGCGCGCGTTCGGCGAAGCGCGTTTCGCGAAGAACGGTTTCGAGATGGTGCATCCGCAATATCGCCGCATCGCGGACGACGATGCCGCCATCGTCGAGGAACAGCTCACGCCGGTTTATCCGACCACCGAAGGGCTCGGCCAGACGCGGCTCGCTGCGCTCATCGCCAACGCGCTGAAACGATTGCCCAACGACGAAGCACTCGAACTGATTCCGCCCGATCTGCGCGGCGCGAACGAGCTGTCGTCGTTGCGCGCAGCGCTGCTGTACGTCCATCGCCCGCCACCGGACGCCGATTTGCTGGCACTCGCCGCCGGAGCGCATCCGTCGCAACAGCGACTCGCCTTCGAGGAATTGCTGGCCCAACACCTGAGCCTGAAGCGTCTGCGCGCGCGTGCGCGAAGTCACGTGGCTCCGGTGCTCGACGGCGGCGGCAAGCTGCGGATGCAATTCCTGAAAAATCTGCCGTTCAAACCGACCAACGCTCAGAAACGTGTGGCCACCGAAATCGTCAACGATCTGGCCAGCGACAAACCGACGCTTCGACTCGTGCAGGGCGACGTCGGCTCCGGCAAGACCGTCGTCGCCGCGCTCGCCGCGCTGGCGGCAATCGAAGCCGGCTATCAAGTTGCGCTGATGGCGCCGACCGAATTGCTCGCCGAGCAGCACTACCGCAATTTTGCCGCGTGGATGAAGCCGCTGGGCGTCGATGTGATCTGGCTCGCGGGCAAGCTGAAAGGCAAAACCCGCGCGTCCGCACTTGCCGCGTTGGCGACGTCCGCGCCGATCGCCATCGGCACGCACGCGCTGATGCAGGAAGGCGTCGCGTTCGCCAAGCTCGGACTCGTCATCATCGACGAGCAGCATCGCTTCGGCGTGCATCAGCGATTGCTGTTGCGCGACAAAGGCCGCAGCGGCGACCTCGTGCCGCATCAACTCGTGCTGACCGCAACGCCAATACCGCGCACGCTCGCGATGACGGCGTACGCCGATCTCGACGTGTCGGCCATCGACGAACTACCGCCGGGCCGCACGCCGGTGACGACGGTCGCCATCGCCAACGCGCGCCGCGGCGAGGTGATCGAGCGCATCCACGCCGCCTGCGCCGATGGCCGCCAGGCCTATTGGGTGTGCACCATCATCGAAGAATCCGAACAGTTGCAGGCGCAGGCGGCCGAGGCGATTCACGGCGAGTTGTCGCGCGCGTTGCCGGATCATCGCGTCGATCTCGTGCACGGCCGTCTGAAGCCGACCGAAAAGCAGCGTGCGATGGAGGATTTTTCGTCGGGCAAGACCTCGCTGCTGGTGGCGACGACGGTGATCGAAGTTGGCGTCGACGTGCCGAACGCGAGCCTGATGATCATCGAGAACGCCGAGCGTCTGGGCCTCGCCCAGTTGCATCAGCTGCGCGGACGCGTTGGGCGCGGCAGCGCTGCGTCGAGTTGTGTACTTTTATACCAGACGCCGCTGTCGCCGATGGCGCGTCAGCGGCTGGACGTCTTGCGCGAAACCGGCGACGGCTTCCGCATCGCCGAGAAAGATCTCGAACTGCGCGGCCCGGGCGAGGTGCTCGGCACGCGTCAGACCGGCCAGCTTTCGCTGCGCATAGCCGATGTGAGTCGCGACGCACACCTGCTGCCCGCGGTGCAGCGCGCGGGCGAATCGATGCTGCGCGATCACGCGGATCTGGTCGACCGGCTGGTGGCGCGCTGGATCGGCGGCGCGGCGCGTTACGCCGGCGCATGATGTCGCGTCTGCGGGCAGCGCTCGCGCAGATTCGACTGCGGCAATTCGCGTTGATGCCGGCGCGCTGTCCGTTTTGCGGGCCGGCGCTGATCGTGAAATTGCGCGACGACGAAATCGCGGTGCGCTGCCTGCGCTGCGGCGCCAGCGCGATCCATCTTTCGGTCGGCTGCGCGATCGCCGCCGAAATTCCGGATTTGCGCGCGTGCGATTGCTACGAACTTTCCGCGCGCGGGCCGCTGGTCGATTTTCTGCGCCGATCGACACGAACATTGACGACCTCCGAATACTTTGCCGGCGTGGCGCCGGGCGCATCGCGCGATGGCGTGCGCTGTGAAGACGTGCAGCGGCTGACGTTTGCCGACGCCTCATTCGATTTGGTCACCCACACCGAGGTTTTCGAGCACGTTCCCGACGATGCAGCGGCGTTCCGCGAGGTGCACCGCGTGTTGAAGCCCGGCGGCCGCATGATTTTCACGGCGCCGCCGATGTCGATTCCGCACACCATCGAGCGCGCGCGTCTTCGCGACGGTGTGGTCGAGCATCTGCTGCCGCCGCAATCCCATCACGATCCTTTGCGCGGCGGCGATCCGATTCTCGTCTATCGCGAATACGGCGCGGATGTGGTCGAGCGTGTCGCCGCCGCCGGCTTCGTCGAGGTGCGTCTGCTGGAACCGCCGGCGCGAATTCCGTGGAATCTGAATCGCCGCGTCGTCGTCGCGCGCTGCAACTGAGCTAGCATTCGCAACGGACTGTCAGGAATCGCGCATGGAACGGATGAAACTGCTGATCGACACCGATCCCGGCGTCGACGACGCGCTAGCCATCATGCTGGCGCACCAGCACGCCGACGTGGTCGGGTTGACGATTGCGGCAGGCAACGTCGGCCTCGCGCATACGGTGGCGAATGCGTTGAAGCTCGTCGAGGTTATCGGCGCCGATACGCCGGTGTTCGCCGGTTGTGCGAATCCATTGGTGCTGCCCGCCGCCGACGCGGCCTTCGTTCACGGCAATGACGGCTTCGGCGACACCGGTTACGTGCCGAGCAAACGCGCCGTCGAACGCGAGCACGCGGTCGATGCGATCCTGCGCCTGTCGCACGAACACGCGGGGAAACTCGCGATGGCGTGCATCGCGCCGCTGACCAATCTTGCGCTTGCATTGCGGCGTGATCCAACGTTGCCCAAGCGCATCGCGCAGCTCATCGTGATGGGCGGCGCCGTCACCGGACGCGGCAACACGCATCTGGTGCCGGCCGAATTCAACATCGGATTCGATCCGGAAGCCGCGCACGTCGTGTTTTCGACGTGGCCGCAGTTCACGCTGGTCGACTGGGAGCTGACGCTGCGGCACGGCCTGGATTTCAGCATGCTCGGAAACTGGCTTGGCGACGCGTCGGCCGCCGGGCGTTTCTACGACGCGATTTCCGCCAAGACGCGCGCATGGACGACGCAGCGCGGCCGTCCGCGTCTGATGGTCGCCGATGCGCTGGCGCTCGCGGCGTTGCTGAAACCGGACATCGTGCGGCACGTTGAAGAACGCAATGTCGGAATCGAACTGACGGGCACGCTCACACGCGGTGCGACGGTAGTCGACTGGGATCGCCGGCTTGATGGACGCAGCAATGCGCGCATCGTCATGGATGTCGATCAGGCCCGCTTCGAATCACTGATCGGCGCGGCGCTCGCCGGCTGATTTTTCTCGGCGTAGCCGGCGCGCAATTCCTCCGCGTTGCGAATCCACACGTCGCGCTGCGGGAAAGCCAGTTCGATGTCGTTTTCCCTGCACACCTCGACGATGCGGAACTGCAGCTCGTTCTGCACGTTGCCGCGCTGCGCGATCTCGGCGACGTACACGCGCAACTCGAAATTCTGCGTGCTGTCGCCGAAGCCCGTCATCGGGCAACTCGGCGCGGGATCGTCGAGCACCTGCGGGTGCGATTTGGCCACGTCGAGAAGAATCTTCTGCGCGGCGCGCGGATCGTTGCGGTAGGCCACGCCGAGCTTGATGACCAGGCGCGTCGTCGCGTCGGAAAGCGTCCAGTTGACCAGTCGATCCGTGATGAAGCTCTTGTTCGGAACGACGACTTCCTTGTTGTCCCAGTCGATGATGGTCGTCGCGCGCGTGCGGATGCGCGCGACCACGCCTTCCACGCCGCCGATGCTGACGATGTCGCCGATGCGGAACGGCCGCTCGAATAGAACGATCAGGCCGGAAATAAAATTCGCGAAGATTTCCTGCATGCCGAAACCGAGGCCGACTGAGAAGCCCGCCGCGAGCCATTGCAGATTCGCCCAGCGCAAACCGAGCATCGACAGCCCGAAAATCACGCCCGTGAACACGATCAGATAGCGCGTCACGCTGGTCATCGCGTAGCGCGTAGCGGCGTCGACGTGGAAGCGGCGCAAGATGCCGACTTCGAGCAGGCCGGGCAGGTTGCGCGTGGCGATCGAGGTCAGCACGATGACGACGAGCGCTTCGACCAGATCGCGCACCGTGACGGTGATGACGAATTCCTTGCCGTCGACGATCTGCGTCGGTTTCCACAATTGATAATTGCCGAGCAACGACAACGCCGGCGTCACGTCGGACCACACCCACAGCAGCACGCTCACGGTCGTGACGATGGTGAGTGCGCGCAGCAGGCGACGCGTCTGCGCGCTCAGGCTGGCAATGGTGATTTCTTCGGCTTCCGGCGCTTCGGGTCGCGCTTCGCCTTCCGGCGTCGTGGTTTCCGATGATTCCTCGTTTTCGGCTTTGGCCTCCGCGCGCTTGAGCGCGAGACGCCGCTCGCCGAGCACGAGCCAGCGCACGGCGAGTCCGTAGAACGTCGAGATGAGCAGCGCGATGCCGATGGTCTGTACCAGGTGCGTCGCGAGCGTATCGACGGTAACCAGGTAGCCGAGCAGCACCAGCACCGCGGCGGCGCAGCAGGTGAACGTGAAGAACACGCGCGTGATCTGACGCAGGCGCAGTGGTTCCTGCAGCGTGGCCTGGCGCACGGTCCACAGACGTCCGGGTGCAAAGAGGTACCAACTGACGGCGGCGCTCGCGAGCAACGACAGGACGATCAGCGTGCGGCCGAAAGTATCCAGCGGCGCATCGATGTCCGGGCGCGACATCATCTTGATGAAGAACGTGGTCGGCAGCGCGATCACGGCAAGAATCGGCGCGATCCGATGAATCGCTTCGCGCCGCGGACGCGGCCAGCGGAAGTGGTATTGCGCGAGGCCATTCTCCATCGTCAGTGCGCGCATATACGACAGCACCGCGGCGGGCAGCATGAGCGCGGCGAGTCCACCGGCGATCGCGTCGGAAAAGCCAATCCCATTTGCCGCCGTATTCTGGAGGAACAGCCGGCTCAGCAAGCCGATGAACAACGGCGCGGGGACGATGCGCAGAATCGTCCATGCCAGCGCCTCGCTCGTGAGCAGGTAACGATCGGTGCGCAGACGACGCATCGGCGCCGCGATGACCGACAACCGCGCCGGCGCGCGATGGCCGAGCAGCAGCGCGAGTACCAGCGCCAACGCGCCGCCGATGGTGAGAAGCGGCCTCGATGTCGCCGCGTTGACGGCGCCGTTGAAGGCCACCAGCCAGCGCCGCGAGGCGAAGAAGTTGAACGTGTCGCCGGGCCACTGCGCGAGCCAGACAGCGCCGACCGACGCATGGCTCGGCGTCCACAACAGTCGCTCTTCGAGTTTCGCCGACAACTCCGAGGTGATGTCGGTGACTTCCGTCTGCTCCTGCTCGACGTCGCTCAAGGTGTCGGCGAGACGGCGCAGTTGCGCGGTGAGCTGCGCGACGATTTCCGCGCGCGCATCGAGGATGTCGCGCAGTTTCGCGCGCACGTCGCCGCGGCGTTCGTCGGGCAGATTCGGCAGGCGCGCGAGCGCGGCGTCAACGAGACTGTCGATATCGGTGAGCGCGCTCTGCCGTTCGCGTACCGAGATGAGATCCATGCGCGCGCCGGCCAGTTCGGTCTGCAGTTCGGCGAGCTGCCGCTTGAGCAGCGATACGGGTTTCAGTTTGCGTTGTTCGGCAAGCAGGATCAGGCCGACCGCTTCGCTCACGCCGCCGATGCGGATGCGCTCGTTGGTATTTTCAAGCGCCTGCTCGGTTTCCTGGCGCGTCGAGTCGAGTTCCTGTTTCTGTGTGCGCAGATCGGTCAATCGCGCGATGGTCTGCGCGAGCTGGTTGATCAGCGTGACGTTGGTGTTCGCGGCATCGGCGAGCATGCGCGCGTTGGCCGGGATCTGCCCGGCTTGCTGCATGACGCGGCTGCGCAGCGCGTCGACGTATTCGTCGGTGCGATTGAGCACCATCGCTTCGAGCGTGGAAACGTGTTGGTTCAGTTCGCCGATCGTGCGCTGGCGCTGACGCAACTGCGACGACAGCAAACGCATGCGCGGTTCGTAGCTGCGGTTCTCCAGCTCGAGCAGCGCGATCTGCGTGGTCGCCAATCGTTCGGCGGCTTGCGTGCGCAAGCTACGCGCGGACGCAAGTGGCGCGGATTCGCCTTTGTGCGCGGCTGGAGCCTGCGTGGTATCCGCCGATGCATAGGCGGCCGTCAGCTCGTCGCGGATCTGCGCCGGGCGCGCGCTTTGATGGCGCATCTCCGCATCGAGCGCCGTTACTGCGCTATGCGCGGCGGTGAGCGACGAACGCTCGGTCGCCAGCATCGATTCGAGCTGGTCGGTGCTGGCATGTGCGGGCAGATTTTTCTTCCACGCGTCGACTGCGTCGGAATCGTCCTGGGCGAGCGACGCGTCGATCTTCGCCGCGGCATCGTCGGCGGAGTCGGCGGTTTCACGCAGGGTCTGCCACTGGTGGGCTAGGTCGTCGGCCTGCGTCTCGTCGGCCTGCGCCTGATTGAGCAGATCTTCGGCCTGCTTGCGGTCGTCGGCGCTGAGGCTGCGCTGCTTCGACAGACCTTTGAGCGCGTTCGCGATCGCGCTGGCGTGCGAGGCGGGCAGTGCGGCATCGGCGGGTGCCGGCGCCTGCGCGGCGGCGGAAAACGTGAAAAGCAGGATGAAACAGGTGAAAATCAGGCGCATCAGGGACTTATTCTCTGCGAACTTGCGTCCGAAGGGCCGGACACGATACCATATCGCTCTTTTCTCGCCCGTTTTCTGCGGACAATCTCATGAAAGCCGATACCCATCCGAAATACGAACCGGTGGTGTTCCAGGACATCTCCACGGACTTCTCGTTCCTGACCCGTTCGACCATGTCGTCGAACGAAAAAGTAAAGTGGGAAGACGGCAAGGAATATCCGCTCATCAAGGTGGAAATTTCCAGCCAGTCGCACCCGTTCTACACGGGCAAGCACAAGATCATCGATTCGGGCGGTCGCGTCGACAAGTTCCGTCGTCGCTACGGCGCGAAGTAATTTCGCTCGGGCCAGGCCGTCCGCGCCTGGCCGTGATCTGCGCCGCACCTTCCGGGTGGCGCCGAATTTCCAGTGAATAAGTCTTCACGCGACGCTGCGCCTCCGCGCGGCGTCTGCGTTGCTGCGTGCGCACAACCTTCAAATGCCTGTGCGATAATGCGCGCCCCCGGCGGTCGAGTGCCGCTACTTCCTGTCTTGTCTTCTACAAGGAAATCGTCATGACCGATAAGTCCGTGGTTCTGACCGACAGCGCATCGAACAAGTCCACCACGATGCCGCTGGTGAGCGGCACGCTCGGCGAGCCGGCCATCGACATCGGCAAGCTGCACAAGGAACAAGGCTACTTCACGTTCGATCCGGGCTTCATGTCCACCGCGGCGACGCGCAGCGCGATCACCTTCATCGACGGCGACAAGGGCGTGTTGCTATATCGCGGCTACCCGATCGAGCAACTGGCCAAGCATTCGAGCTTCCTCGAAGTCTCGTATCTGCTCATGTATGGCAATTTGCCGAAGGCCGACGAATTCAAGCGCTTCGAACACGAAGTGACGCATCACACGATGATGCACGAGTCGCTGAAGAACTTTCTGCACGGCTTCCATTACGACGCGCATCCGATGGCGATGCTGTGCGGATCGATCGCGTCGCTCTCCGCGTTCTATCACGACACGCTGGACATTTCCGATCCGGAACAGCGCCGTCTGGCCGCAATCCGCCTGATCGCGAAGATGCCGACGATCGCTGCTGCCGCGTATCGCTATTCGATCGGCTGGCCGATCCGTTATCCGCGCAACAATCTCGAATTCTGCACGCGC
>Ga0157374_10006054_pt1 | contig 10237 bp, 12 predicted proteins | sample M25metaG_FD_115308 | JGI IMG/M metagenome (GOLD analysis project Ga0157374, IMG submission 115308) | Miscanthus rhizosphere microbial communities from Kellogg Biological Station, Michigan, USA - M2-5 metaG | ecosystem: Host-associated > Plants > Roots > Rhizosphere > Soil | place: USA: Michigan... | reverse complement strand
GGGCTGTCGATCGTCCGCTGGATCGTCGCCGCGCACAAGGGCAGCGTGACGGCGGAGAGCGAGATGGGGAAGGGAGCCAGTTTCACGGTGAAGCTACCGGTGATTTGACGGGCGAGGCGAAGCCTTCGCCCGTCATCCCGAGCGAAGCGAGGGATCCCGGGCGCGAAGGGACGATCGCAATCGAGTCCGGGATCCCTCGTCGCTCCGCTCCTCGGGATGACGTCTCCATGCCGTAGTCCGACCCGTCCTATAATCCCCGGCCCGCATGCGTCCCGTCTTCGTCCTCTCCGCGGCCCGCACCCCGATCGGGAAGTTCGGCGGATCCTTCGCGTCGTCGAGCGCGGCCGATCTCGGCGAGGCGGCGGCGCGGGCCGCGCTCGAACGCTCGGGTCTGCCGCCGGCCGCCGTTGACGAGACGATCTTCGGCCATGCGCGGCAGGCCGGAGGCGGACCCAACACGGCCCGCCAGGTCGCTCACCGCTCCGGCGTGCCGGACTCGATCCCGGCCTTCACCGTCAACAAGGCCTGCGCCTCGTCGCTCAAGGCCATCACCCTCGGCGCGCTGACCATCGCGGCGGGGGAGTCGGACGTCGTCCTGGCCGGCGGCACCGAGTGCATGTCCGCCACGCCGTACCTGCTGACGCGCGCGCGGTTCGGCATGCGGATGGGAAACGGAGAGGTCGTCGACGGGATGTATCGCGACGGCTTCCTCTGCCCGCTCTGCGGGCAGCTCATGGGAGAGACGGCGGAAAACCTCGTCCGAGAGTTCGGGATCCTTCGCGCCGAGCAGGATGCCTACGCCGCGGAGTCGCAGCGCCGCGCCGGCGAGGCGATCCGCGAGGGCCGGTTCGACGCCGAGATCGCGCCGGTCACGATCGAGGGCCGCAAGGGCCCGACGGTCGTCGCGAAGGACGAGCACCCGCGCCCGGACACGACGCCCGAGTCGCTCGCGTCGCTCCCGCCGGTGTTCGCGAAGGACGGGACCGTCCACGCCGGGAACTCCTCGGGCGTCACCGACGGCGCCGCGGCCGTCGTGCTCGCCACCGAGGAGGAGGTCCGGAAGAGCGGCGTGGAGCCCCTCGCGCGCGTGGCCGCCTGGACGTCGGCCGGCGTCGAGCCCGAGCGGATGGGCGTCGGGCCCGTACCCGCGATCAAGGCGCTCCTCGCGAAGTCGAAGCTCGCGCTCTCCGACGTCGACCTGATCGAGCTCAACGAGGCGTTCGCCGCGCAGGTCATCGCCTGTGTCCGCGAGCTCTCGCTCGATCCGTCGAGGGTCAACGTCAACGGCGGCGCGATCGCGCTCGGCCATCCGATCGGCGCGACCGGCGCGCGGATCACGACGACGCTCCTCCACGAGATGCGCCGCCGGGGAGCGCGGCGCGGGATCGCGACGTTGTGCGTGTCGGGCGGCATGGGGATGGCGGTGCTGTTCGAGAGGGATTGACGGGTTACGCGTTGAACCGGATGTATAAGCCCGAGCTAATATGTTCCGGGGCCGCAGCGCGTAACTCGTAACCGGCAACTCGTAACTCGCTGCGCAAGAGCCACGATGCGAATCGCATTGACCCTGGACCGCGACGCCGACCTCTCCGAGTCGAACGACTATCTCCAGTCGCTCGTCCGCGCCGGCATCCCTCGCGACGCGATCACGATCGTGACGCCCGAGACCTCCCGGCCCGAGGCGTTCGACGCGCTCGTCCTCGGCGGCGGCGTCGACGTGGACCCGGCGCGCTACGGGCGCGACCGCCTGGGGAACGGAACCGTGGAGGTGGACGCGGACCGGGACGCGCTCGACTTCGACCTGCTCGCGCGGGCGGAGGACTCCGGCGCGCCGGTCCTCGGGATCTGCCGCGGGCTGCAGGTGGTCAACGTCGCGCGCGGCGGCACCCTCGTGCAGGATCTCCCGAGCGAGCGATCGTCGGATGTCGTCCATCAGCGCACCCGCGACGAGAAGACGCGCATGGACCACGAGATCCGCCCGGTGACGGGGACGCTTCTCGCCCGGATCGCCGGCTCGCCGGAGTTCCGCGTCAACAGCCGCCACCACCAGGCGATCGACGCGCTCGGCGAGGGCCTGCGCGTGTCGGGCGTCGCCCCGGACGGCCTCGCCGAGGCGGTCGAGGCGAACGGGAGCGGGTGGCTGGTCGCCGTCCAGTGGCACCCGGAGAACCTGGCCGACCCCGTCTCACTCGCCCTCTTCCGCGAGTTCGCGCGCGTGGTACGCGGGGGCGGCGCTTGAGGCTCGCACCTGGACGGCGCGGAGCGCCGCGCCGGAATTTTCACACCGACCTCGCGTTCTGGAACCGGATCCTCCGGACCGTCCGCCGATAGGAGCTTTTCGATGAAGATTCGCGCCCGGATTCTCTCCATCGCCGCCGGCGTCGTGCTCGCGGCCGCCGCCTCCGCTCAGCCCGCGTCCTCGTCCAACTCGTCGAGCCTGAAGGTCGAGAAGATCGCCGACGGAGTCTGGGCCGCGGCGCCGGCCAAGGGCGCCAACGTCGGCTGGTTCCTGCTCGGGGACGGCGTCGTCGCGGTCGACTCCGGCGCCGACGCCGCGACGGGCCAGGAGATCCTGAAGAGCATCGCGGAGACGACGGGCGGCAAGCCCGTCCGCCTCCTCGTGCTGACCCACGCGCACGCCGACCACAGCGGCGGCGCGCGGGCGTTCGCGGCCGCGGGAGCGCGCGTGATCTGCCACGAGTCGATCGCGGGGCAGATCGTCGCGTTCGTGGGACAGGCGGCGACGGATCCGAACGACCCGATGGCGGGCAAGACGAACGTGCGGCCGGTGGTCGAGTCGATCTCCGAGCGCTCCATCCTCGTCGACGGCATTCACAACATCCAGATCTCGTTCCTCGGCGCGGCGCACACGAAGGGCGACCTGGTGATCTACCTGGTCACCGAGAAGATCCTGTTCGCCGGCGACCTGGCGCTGAACGGCCGCCTCCCGTTCATGCAGTCGCCCGACGTCGACTCGCAGGGCTGGACGCGCGCGCTCGAGGCGCTGGCGCGAGTCCCCGTCGAAAAGATGGTTCCGGGCCACGGCGACATCGGACCGAAGACCGGCCTCGCGGACTCGCACGCCTACGTGAAGCGCGTCGACGAGCTCGCTCGAAAGTTCATGCAGCAGGGGCTCCAGGACGAGGGGATCGAGATCCAGGTCCGGGCGCCCGAGAACAAGATCGAGAACGTGCAGATCACCGACGCGCACATCGCCAACGTCAAGGCGGTCGTCAAGGCGATGAGGGAGAAGGAGACCCGGAAGGCGGCGGCGACCCCGGCCGCGTCCTCCGCGACGCCGGGCGCCGCGGGCACGAAGCAGCCGGCCCCGTCGCCAACGCCGAGGTGACCTCGCCGGGCCGCTCCGGAGACTCCGCCGGCCGGCCGGCTCCGCGACCCGCGTCCGCGCTCGTGTCGGTCCGCCTGGAGCCGTCGCGGGACGGCGCGCGAGCCGACCTCTCGATCGAGCTCCCTCCCGTCAACGTCCTCGGCGTGGCCGCGCTCGCCGAGCTCGAGCGCGCGATCCGCGCCGCGTCGCCCCCGGCGCGGCTGATCGTGCTCCGGGGCCTGCCGCGCGCCTTCTCCGCCGGTGTGTCCGTGGCGGAGCACGTTCCGGAGACGGCCGCGATCGAGTCGATGCTCGCCGCCATGCGCGGGGTACTCTCCGCGCTCGTCGAGGCGCCGGCCGTGACCCTCGCGAGCGTTTCCGGAGCCTGCCTGGGCGGAGCCGCGGAGATCCTCTGCGCCTGTGACCTCGCGGTCGTCGCGGACGACGCGCGTATCGGCTTCCCCGAGATCCGCCTCGCGTGCTTTCCGCCGGGCGCCGCCGCGCTGCTGCCCGCGAAGATCGGAGAGGCGCGGGCCGCGGAGTGGATTCTCGCCGGCGAGACGCGCTCCGGCCGCGAGGCCGCCGCGGCCGGGCTCGCCTCGCGCGCGGTGCCGCCGTCCCGCCTCGCGGAGGAGACGGAGCGGCTGGCGGAGCGGATCCTCTCCGCGTCCCCGGAGGCGCTGTCGCTCGCGCGGGAGCTCCTGCGGCGGGGGAGGCGCGAGGCGATGAGGGACCGGCTGCCCGAGGCGGAGGACGCGTATCGAAAGCTCGCGGGCAGCGAGGACCTGGCGAGAGCGGTGGAGGCGTTCGGCAAGCCGAGGGGCTCACCCACGAACGGCTGACGGGTGACTCTCGTCCCCGGCCGCGATTTGCTACTCTCCGCCGCCATGCCCACCGTGTATTTGAACGGCCGCTTCGTCCCCGAGGCCGAGGCCGGCATCTCGCCGCTCGACCGGGGCTTCCTCTTCGGCGACGCGATCTACGAGGTCGTGCGTTTCGACCGCGGACGCGGGTATCGCCTGTCCGAGCACCTCGAGCGGATGCGCGACGGCCTCTCGGCGATCCGCCTCGACGCCCCGGTCGACTTCTTCGCACCCGCCGCCGAGCGCCTGCTCGCCGAGAACGGCCTCTCCGACAAGGACGCGTTCGTCTACGCGCAGGTCTCGCGCGGCGCAGCGCCCCGGTACCACGCGTTTCCGCCGCCGGGGACGACACCCACGGTGTTCGCCTTCGCGCGGGAGACCGATCCGCCGCCGCCGCCCGATGGGGGCCGCGCGATCCTCCTGACCGACGAGCGCTGGGGCCGCTGCGACATCAAGAGCGTCAACCTGCTGCCGAACGTCCTCGCCGCGCAGAAGGCCAGGGACTCCGGCGTGATGGACGCGATCCTCGTCCGCGACGGCTTCGCGCTCGAGGGCACGAAGGCGAACCTCTTCATGGTCGCGCCCGGCGGCGTGGTCCGCACGGCGCCCAACGGGCCGCGGATCCTGCCCGGTGTGACGCGCGCCGCCGCGATCGAGGCCGCGCGGAGGCTCGGCTTCACCGTCGAGGAGCGGGCGTTCCGGGTCGAGGAGATGTTCGCCGCGCAGGAGGTCATGTTCGCATCGACGACGCTCTGGACCTATCCGCTGGTCGAGATCGAAGGCCGGCAGATCGGGAACGGCAAGCCGGGCCCGGTCGCGCGGATGATCCGCGAGGCGCTGCTCGCCGAGTTCCAGGGTGTTCCGGCCTAGCGACCGCGGGGCGTCGCCGGAGCTCGTCACGGCGACGATCGACACTCCCATCGGCCGGATGGTCGCGATCGCCAGCAACGCCGGGATCTGCGTGCTCGAGTTCCTCGACGGCAGAGCCGCGCCGTCGGTAGCGCGGAAGTTCGCGCGTCGCCACGGCGCCCGCGCCGCCTCCGGCCCGAGCGCGCACGTCGAGCAACTGCGCGCCGAGCTCACGGCGTACTTCGGCGGAGAGCTTCGCCGCTTCGAGACGCCCCTGGATCTGCGCGGCACGCCGTTTCAGCGGGCGATCTGGATGCGGGTCGCGCGGGCGCCCTATGGAAAGACCATGACGTACGCGCAGGTCGCCGCGCGGGCCGGCCGCCCGTCGGCCGTGCGCGCCGCCGGTCACGCCAACGGCCGCAACCCCGTGTCGATCGTCGTGCCGTGTCACCGCATCGTCGGCACCGACGGCTCGCTCCGCGGCTACGGCGGCGGGCTGTGGCGGAAGCGCTGGCTGCTGGAGCTGGAGCGAGGCGCGTCGCCGACGGTCCGCGGCTTCACGCATGGCCACGGCGTCGCAGCGCCTACCGGGAGGTTCATCTCCGCGGGTAACTCGCTTCGATTACCGACGAGATCCCGCCCCGCGACGAGAACCGTCCCGTCACCGTCATCCGCTTCGGCCGGCACGCGGCGACGCAGTCCTCGAGGATCCGGTTGACGGCGTTCTCGTAGAAGATGCCGACGTTGCGGTACGCGACGATGTAGAGCTTCAGCGACTTCAGCTCCAGGCACGACCGGTCGGGCACGTAGCGGATCGTGAGATGGCCGAAGTCCGGCAGCTCCGTCTTCGGGCAGATCGCGTTGTACTCGGGGATCTCCACGGTGATCTCGTAGTCCGGATAGTGATTGGGCCAGGTCTCGATCGCGGGGAGCGGAGCGTCGATTCCGGCCTTCGCGTGTTCGTCGGTGTAGTCGGGCATCGGTCGAATCGTAATCGAACCGGCTCTGCTACCATCCCGCGACCTCATGGACTGGTTGAAGGACCTCTTCCACCGTCTCACCGACGTCGAGACGATGGTTCGCGTGGGCGGGTTGACCGCGATGACGATCATCGTCTTCGCGGAGACGGGGCTGCTCATCGGGTTCTTCCTGCCGGGCGATTCGCTCCTCGTGACCGCGGGCGTGTTCGCCGCGACCGGGCAGCTCAACTTGCTCCACCTGAACCTGCTTCTCATCGCGGCGGCGATCCTCGGCGACACCGTCGGCTACTGGTTCGGCCGCAAGACCGGCCCGGCGCTCTTTCGCCGCCCGAAGTCACTGCTCTTCAATCCCGAGCACCTCCGCCGCGCGCACGACTTCTACGAGAAGCACGGCGGCAAGACGATCGTGCTCGCCCGCTTCATGCCGATCATCCGGACGTTCGCGCCGATCGTGGCCGGAATGGGGCAGATGGAGTACCGCCGGTTCCTGTCCTTCAACGTCTTCGGGGGAACGCTGTGGGTCCTCTCGATGACCCTGATCGGCTACTTCCTCGGGCAGATCCCCGGGGTGAAGGAGCACATCGAGATCGTCATCATCCTCGTCGTCTTCCTCTCGATCCTGCCCGGAATCATCGCCGCCCTGAGGGAGTGGCGGAAGGGGAAGAGGGCCGGCGCCATCCCGCCCGCGCCGCCGGTCTAGCGACTTTCTTCCCAGAAGCTCCGGGGCGCCGGGCATCCGCGTCCGGCCGCGCGGGGGCGGTCACTCCGAAGGCCGAGGCCACGGCCTCGAGGATCCCGACGCCGCGTGCGATCTCTCCGGGCGGGACGCCGCCGTATCCCAGCACGAATCCCGTGCGCGCCGGTTTTCCGATGTAGCAGTACGACAGCGGATACACGCGCAGGCCCCGCTCGGCACACGCGAGCGCGATCTCGCGGTCGGGGACGCCCCCGGGGAGCGCCGCCGCGAGGAACATCCCCGCCTCGTCCCCCAGAATCTCGACGGAGTCGCCGAATCTCTCCGAGAGCGCCTCGACGAGAGCGGTCCGGCGCTCGCGGCAGAGCAGCCGCGTCCGCCGGATGTGGCGCTCGAAGTGGCCATCTCGAATGAACTCGGCGAGGACGGCCTGGTGGAGCGTCGGCGAGAACAGGTCCATGGCGCGCCGCACCGCGGCGAACGGCTCGACGAGGTCTCGCGGCAGGACGAGGTAGCCCAGTCGCAGGGCCGGGAACAGGAGCTTCGTGAAGGTCCCGAAGTAGACGACCCGCGAGTCCCGGTCCAGCCCCTGGAGCGCCGGGATGGGCAGGTTCCCGAAGCGGTACTCGCTGTCGTAGTCGTCCTCGATGATCCACGCGCCGGTCCTGCGCGCCCAGTCGAGCAGGCGCAACCGGCGCGGCGCGCTCATCGTGACGCCGAGTGGAAACTGGTGCGAGGGCGTGACGAACGCCGCGCGCGCCCGCGGCGCGCGCCGGATTCCGTCCTCGACGTCGAGCCCCTCGCCGTCGACGCGGACCGGGACGAGCCGCGCGCCCGCCAGCGTGAGCGCCCGGCGGGCGCCGAAGTAGCCGGGCTCCTCGAGCCAGACGGAGCCGCCGTCGTCGAAGAGCGTGCGCGCCGCCAGATCCAGCGCCTGCTGTGAGCCCGAGACGATCATGACCTGGTCGGCCTCGCAGCGGACGGCGCGCGCGGTCCTCAGGTATGCGGCGACCTGCTCGCGCAGCTCCGGGAGGCCCATCGGCGGTCCGTAGTGCAGCAGCCTCTCGTCGAAGCGCCTCGCGTGCTTCGCGACGAGTCTCGACCAGAGCCGCACGGGGAAGCGGTCGACGGGCGGCTGTCCGACGTTGAACGCTCCGACGCCGCCCACCCAAGGTCCGGGCGCGTCGCGCACCAGCGCGGCTGCGCGGCGCCCGACTCTCCGGCCGCGGGCGCTCGCGGCGGGAGGGACGCTCATGGCTGGCGCGGCTGGTGCCGCGACGCGGGGCGGCCGGATCGCCGTCTCCGGGAGCGAATTCGCGACGAAGGTCCCCGCTCCGACGCGCGTCTCGAAGTAGCCCTCCGCGAGCAGCTGCTCGAACGCGTTCAGGACCGGGATCCTCGAGATCGCGAGCTCGCCGGCGAGGCTCCGGGTCGAGGGCAGCCGCTGGCCGCCACGCAGCCGGCCTTCGAGGATCGCCTCGCGGTAGCCGTCGTAGAGCTGACGGTACAGGGGCCTGGGAGAGCGGCGATCCACGCCGATGACGGGGAGGATGCCGACGGGAGCGCGCCTCACGCACGCCACGATAGTGGTCATGTCGAGCGTGGTGCAAGCGTCCGGAGACGGCGACCACCGCCGGGCGCCGGCCGCGGATCAGAGCCGGGGGCTCAGTCCGAGGCGATCCGCCGCGGAGGCGGTCCGAAGCGGCGGACGGCGAGCGCGATCGGAAGGCCGACGCACACGAGGTGCACGGCGAGCTGTCGCAGGCGCAGCGGAGGGATGGTGGGGTCGAACTCCGACAGGTACAGCGCGTTCAGCGCGACCACCAGCGGAATCGCGACGCGGTACATCAGTATGAAGACGAGCGCTCCGTAGAGCGGTCCGAAGATCCAGGGGCGCTCGACCAGCACGGGGAAGCGCCGGGACAGGAAGTAGAACACCGCCGTCCAGAACGTCGCGATCGAGAAGTGCACGAGGAGCCCGAGCGCCGCCGTGGCCGCGCCGCCGCGCTGGCTCGCGGGTCCGATCAGCGCCTCGGCGATCCCGTGAAAGATCCGGACCGGACCGACGCCGTGCAGGCCCGCGAGCACGAACACGGTCGAGATGTCCAGCGCGCCGGCGATGAGGCCGCCGATGAGAATCGCGCGACCCGCCGTGCGGCGCGGCGCCGACGGAGTCTCTCTGGAGGCGGCGGCAGCGGGACTCGACGACATCGCGTCCGAGTCTCGCTGCGAGGCGGGCACCGCTCAATAGCCACCGGGCGCTCGCCCGGCATGACCACTTCAGGCGACGGCCGAGGTCCTTCCGGATTCCGCCGGTCTCCCGCCGCGGATCTCCTCGAGCAGCTCCGCGATCTCCACCTCGTGCGACTTGTCGTGCGCGGTCATCATGCGCGGGATGTCCGCCAGCGTGACCTGGCCCACGCCCTCCTGCGCGCCGGAGCGGCGCCAGTCGGAAGACGAGAGCACGCGGAGCGCCTCGAGGTTCAGCGCGCGGGCGCGAGCGAACAGCATCAGCCCGCGCTCGAGGTCCCGCTCCTGGTAACAGCGCTCGCGGGCGATGCGCTCTCCGTCGAAATTCAGAAGCGCCGGCGACTCCTCGCGGAGAATGCGGCGGATGCGGATTCCGAATCCTTCGCGCTCCAGGTCCGCGAGATGCCACACGTTTTCGAGGAGCGAGAAACCGCCGGCCGCCGGGCGCCGCCGGGCCTCGCACCGCGATACCGCGCGGGCCGCTCGCGAGAGCAGGGCGGGTGTCGATTCCAGAGTCAGAAAGAGAGTTTCGAGATCGCGCCGGTTCATGATCAGTTGCCTCGTCTCCCAATACGCACCCGGGGGAGAAAAGGTTTCGGCCCGATCGACCCGGAGGGCCCGTCTTTCGAGTCATTTACACGATCCGAGGTTCGCCTGAAGAGAACCTGAGACGTCCGCCCGGAACTCGAAACCCCGCGGCTCGTCCTCTCCATGAGCCGGTCCGGCCGTGGCGCTACACTGCCGCTCCATGCCGCTCCCGTCGTTGCGCCAGTTCTTCCACTCGCGCGTCCCGGGCGGGGAGAAACCGCACGGTCCCGATCCGGTCGCGATCGCGGCGTGCGCCCTCCTCCTCGAGATCGCGCACGCCGACGACGACTTCGCCGCCGAGGAGCGCGACCGGATCCGCCGCGCCGCTCGCGAGGATCTCGGCGTCGCGCGCGAAGACGTCGACGAGCTCGTGCGTCTCGCCGAAGAGGAACGGCGTGAGAGCGTGGACCTCTACCAGTTCACGAAGCTCGTCGCCGAGAACTTCAGCCGCGAGCAGCGTCTTCGGCTCATCGAGGTGATCTGGGGAATCGTCTATGCCGACGGAGTCCTGACGGCCGTCGAGAACCAGCTCGCTCGCCGCATCGCGGAGCTGCTCGGGTTTCAGCACCCCGAGGTGCAGGCGGTGAGGGAGAGAGTCAAGAGCTCGCGCGACGAGGCGTGAGCTTTCTGGTTACGAGTGGCGAGTGGGTCGACTCGTAACTCGTCACTCGTGACTCGACCCGCC
>Ga0157374_10006053_pt1 | contig 10237 bp, 7 predicted proteins | sample M25metaG_FD_115308 | JGI IMG/M metagenome (GOLD analysis project Ga0157374, IMG submission 115308) | Miscanthus rhizosphere microbial communities from Kellogg Biological Station, Michigan, USA - M2-5 metaG | ecosystem: Host-associated > Plants > Roots > Rhizosphere > Soil | place: USA: Michigan... | reverse complement strand
TTGCGGCTCAATTCTTCTTTGATCGGTAAATGCTGATCCAAGGTTGGTACATTATGATCAGCTGTTGCAACAGTTTGATGTGGACGAAAAACCCTGGTACCACGTTTGTTCAATCCTGTAAATGCCTGGGGACTGGTTACTTCATGGATAAAATGTTTATCGATGTATAAAACAGATGGGCCGCCCTCAATTTGCCTGATCACGTGCTTCTCCCAGATCTTATCGAATAAAGTTTTTGACATTTATCGTTGAAATATTTTTATTTAATTTTTCACGCAAAGGCGCTAAGTTTCGCAAAGACGCAAAGTCTTAGCGTCTTAGAATTTCATTTTTGCGTCTTCGCGTGAAATTTTTGCTGAGTAAAGAACTAAACGCACAAGAGTGCGACGCAACAGAAGTTCAACAAAAATCCTGTTGCTGATAACAAAATCCTACACTACTTCCACGGCATACTTTTCGGCCAATTCATGAAGATCCGCGTCTTCAACTTCTTTTTTTCTGTCGGCAACTTTCAAAAATTCGATATATAGAACATCAATGTCATCACGCTTATAATTGTATCCCAATTTTAAAAAGCGATGAGCCAATGCACTGCGGCCACTGCGTGCCGTAAGTACGATCTTTGAACCATCAGCCCCCACTTCCTCGGGATTGATGATTTCGTAATTGGTCGCATTTTTCAAAAATCCATCCTGGTGAATCCCCGAAGAATGTGCGAAAGCATTACTGCCTACAATTGCTTTGTTTGGCTGTACAGGCATGCGCATGGTCTCAGAAACCAACCTGCTGACAGGATTCAGTTTTTGAGTTTTGATATCTGTATGGTATCCCAGATTGTGGTGTTGTTTGATGATCATCACCACTTCTTCGAGTGACGTGTTACCCGCCCTTTCACCGAGACCGTTGATCGTACATTCGATCTGTCTTGCACCACTGATCACACCAGAGATAGAGTTGGCAGTTGCCAGGCCGAGGTCGTTATGACAATGACAGGAGATCACTGCCTTGTCAATATTGGGAACATGATTAACCAACCATGCTATCTTTTCACCGTATTGATATGGCAGGCAATAACCCGTTGTATCGGGAATATTAACTGTTGTTGCCCCTGCAGCAATAACCGCTTCGATAACGGTAGCGAGATAATCATTGTCAGTACGACCTGCATCTTCGGCGTAGAATTCAACATTATCTGTAAAATTCCTTGCCCATTTCACACATTGAATAGCACGTTGTAATATTTCTTCTCTTGTTGAGTTGAATTTTGTTTTGATATGATGGTCCGATGTCCCTATGCCAGTATGTATTCGTGGCTTAACCGCATATTTAAGAGCCTGCGCAGCTGTTACAATATCTTTTTCCACGGCACGGCTCAAACCACAAACTGTTGCATTCTTAATGACCCTTGCGATCTGGCTCACCGATTCGAAGTCACCCGGAGAAGAAATTGGAAAACCGGCTTCGATGATATCAACTCCGAGATCTTCCAATGCAAGTGCCAGCTCGATCTTTTCAGTTGTATTTAATTTACATCCCGGCACCTGCTCTCCATCGCGAAGAGTAGTATCAAAAATGAAGACTTTGTTTGAGGCCATAGTTTAAGATTTGAAAGGATATGACACAAAAAAAGCAGGCTGCTTATTTTTGTGTTGCTTGCCTTGTTAACATTGTAAACAACCTGCTTTTCGAAGTTATTCAAGACCAACGGGTTGATGAAACCAAAATGCAGTAGTTTTTACGTAACTTACAAGGCTCGAGATACCCTGAAACGCTTGATTATAAAGGGTTTTAAACATTTTTAATTACGATGCCCAACCGCTCAACAGATGCCTTGTTTCAACTGGTAAAATCACTGGAAAAGTCTGAAAAACGGAATTTTAAGCTCTACGTGAAGCGAAACTCGTCCAGTGAAGACCTGAAGATCGTCAAGCTTTTTGATGCCCTTGATAAGCTGGATGCGTATGACGAAGAGCAGCTCCTGAAGAAAAACAAGTCGATCAGAAAGCGACAGCTTTCCAACATGAAGGCGCATTTGTACAAACAAATACTTTCAAGCCTTCGGCTCATTAAGGATGAAAACAATATTGATATCCAGTTACACGAGCAAATGGATCATGCCCGGATACTGTTTAATAAAGGCCTTTACCTGCAAAGTCTGAAAATACTTGATAAGATGAAAGAAATGGCCAGAACTCACGAGCAGCTTACTTACCTGCAGCAGGCATTGTTTTTTGAAAAGAAAATAGAAGGACTTTTCATTACACGGAGCATGAGAGAAAAAGCCTCTCAACTTGCAAAAGAATCGGATGAAACAAATTGCCAGTTGTCACTCGTTAACCGGCTCTCCAATTTATCCCTGCAACTGTACGGGTGGTATATCACTCATGGCCATGCAAGAAGTCAAAAAGAAGTTGAAGAATTAAAAAAGTTTTTAGAGGATAGCCTGCCGGAAGAGACAAAGCATGCGCAGGGATTTTATGAACGGCTCTATTTAAATCAGAGTTATTGCTGGTATGCATTCATTCGCCAGGATTTTTTGCAATACTATCGTTACACACAAAAATGGGTTGACCTTTTTGCAGAATATCCCGGCATGTACGATATCGAAACGGCCCATTACATAAAAGGAATGCACAACCTGATGGGAGCTCATTTTGATCTTCGCAATGCAAAAAAATTAAAAGAATGTATTGATGAGTTTGAAAAATTTTCTCACCGGGCAGTTGTAAAGAACAATGATATCAACCGTATTCTTTTATTTGTTTACCTGACAACCGCAAGAATCAATAGTTATTTCCTCGAAGGAAATTTTTCTGAAGGACTGAAACAAGTGCCGTTTATTGAAGAAAAACTAAAGGAATATGAACTGTATATTGACAGGCATCGCATTCTTGTATTTTATTACAAAATAGCCTGTCTTTATTTTGGAGCCGGGAAAAATGAAAAGGCCATACAATATCTTAATAAGATCATCAACTGGAAAGTTGATCTTCGTACCGACCTCCAGTGCTATGCAAGATTACTCCATCTCATTGCTCATTATGAATTGGGAAATTTTGACCTGCTGGAGTACCTGACAAAATCTGTCTATCGCTTCATGGCAAAAATGGAAAGTCTGAGTGCCGTGGAAGAAGAGATGTTTCACTTTCTTCGCCGTTCTTTCCAGGTCAACGCCCATGCCCTGAAGCCCGAATTTGAGAAATTACTGGAGAAGCTGAAGAGATATGAAAACAATCCTTTAGAGACGAGGGCCTTCTCTTATCTGGATGTGATCTCCTGGCTCGAAAGCAAGGTCAATAACGTGCCGGTGCAGGATGTAATAAGAGAAAAATATTTGCAGAGCAGGAAGAAATAACTCTCTATTTGCAGGATGACATGGCTTACATGACCCGGACAATATTCAGCCCGGCGAAACTGAAGGATAAGGTCTCTAAAAAAATAGAATGGAATTAACGCAACGCAATAATGGTTTCAGATACAGGAAAGATCTTTTTTATATCCTGGCAATTATTTTGATCGCTTTTGCGATTTACTACCCGATCTTTTATTCTGAATATTTATACACCGATGAGGCTGTTCAGTTATGGCGATACCGAAAAGGATCAGGCGTGCATTTTTCCATAGTTCATGGCAGGTTTCTGTTTGACGAACTTACCACCTGGCTATTCAGCAATGCAAACACAATTCATGATGTCATCTCTATCCGTCTCTTTTCATTCCTTGGATGGGTTCTCTGTATTCCTGCCTGGTACCTGGTAATAAAAAAGATAATAACGAGAGAGAAATTGTCACAATCACTCATCTTCTTTTCAGTGCTATACCTGGTATGCACTCCGTCATTTGCGATCCAGGTAAGCTGGGCCTCGCTGGTAGGATTATTTATAGCCAATACCGCCGGTTTGATATCCGGATATCTTTTATATGCTGCGATTAATTTCGAGAGTAAAAAAATTGATCATCCGGCGATTACCCTAACGGGCTCACTATTGTTCGGACTAATATCCTTATTTACTTACCAAAACGGTTTCGGTTGTTTTCTTCTTCCTTTCTTATTGCACCTGATTTCAAAGCCCCGGAGTTTCCGGATAATATTTATTGCAATTGGGTCCTGTCTTCTTATTTATGTGATCTACTATTTTTTATTTAGATACTCTTTAGCTGCAAATCATATTCAAACAATAGAACGAACTCAAATCTCCATAAATGTTTTTCCCAAGATCAGGTTCTTTTTCAGGCCCCTTGCCACAGCCTTTCATTTTACTTTCTTGTTCAACGAAAAAAGTATAGCCGGTTTTGCTATTTATGGAATTACTTTGCTCACCTGGCTCTATTTTTATCAATCATCCCTTCATTTAGCGATCATTGATCGTTTAAAGGTAATTGCACTTGTCGTTTTTGTTTTACTGGTAATTTACCTGCCCCTGTTAGTTGTTAAAGAAAATTATTTTCCCAACAGAACGTTGCTGGCTTTAGACATGGCCGTATTTTTTCTCGTTACAAACACCTTGCTGGTAGTCATTAAAAAACATGAAAGAAAAATAACCATCATATTAATACTCTCATTCCTGTTGGTGCTGAATGCACGGCAAAATTTCGTGCGGCAATTTTTAAACCCTCTCAAAAGTGAATACAACCAGGTAAGATCATTCATTGAAAGCAATTATAATCCCAACATCACACTGGTTTATTTTATCCGGCCGCATGAAGATTTTTTTGTAAGGAAATACGGTATCACTCGTTCATGGGATGAATTTGGTGTTCCGTCAACGTTTTTTGACTGGGTTCCTGAATTTTTTACGAGGCAGGTGGTTTTTGAAAAAACGAATAATAGAAAAACGGCAGACAACCTGACTATTAAACACTGGCTGGGTAAAGAAGGATATACGAAGGCGGCCCCACCGCTTTCACCCAACACAATGCTTGTCGATGTTGAGGAAATTATGAATCGTTAAATAAGTTATCCTTGTTATCTAAACTTATATTTGCTTATCAACGATTGATCAATGAATATTGAGTTCAACAAGAATGAAGATGCACTGAAAATGTCGCTAAGCGTGATGCAAAAGCGACTGGAAAAAATTTATGAAGGCGGCGGGAAAAAATCCATTCAAAAACAGAAAGAAAAAAATAAACTCACAGCAAGAGAAAGGGTTGACTACCTCATTGACAAAGAAAAAACATTCATAGAGATCGGTGCTTTTGCAGGTTATGAGATGTATGAACAGCAGGGTGGTTGCCCTGCGGGTGGCACGATTGCTGGTATTGGTTATGTTAGTGGCAGGCAATGTGTGATCGTAGCAAACGATCAAACGGTAAAAGCTGGCGCATGGTTCCCTATCACAGGCAAAAAAAATCTTCGCATGCAGGAGATGGCGATGGAAAATCATCTGCCGATCATTTACCTGGTTGACAGCGCCGGTGTCTTTCTTCCCATGCAAGACGAAATTTTTCCTGATAAAGAACATTTTGGCAGAATTTTCCGTAACAATGCAGTCATGAGTGCCATGGGTCTTACTCAAATTGCAGCCGTGATGGGAGCATGCGTTGCCGGCGGCGCTTATTTGCCAATTATGAGCGACGAGACTTTGATGGTCGAAGGTGCTTCTATTTATTTAGCCGGCCCTTACCTGGTAAAAGCTGCTATTGGTGAAGATGTGGATACTGAAACTTTAGGTGGTGCTACGACCCATACTGAAATATCCGGCATTGCTGATTATAAATTCAAGACTGAACACGAATGTATGGATCATATTAAAAAGATGATGTCCATGCTTGGTGAGAAAGCAAATGCAGGATTTGATCACATAGATTCAAAACTCCCTAAAAAAAAACCTGAAGAACTGTATGGCATCTTTCCTGCCGACGGGAAACCTTATGATATCATCGATGTCATCGAAAGAATAGTTGATGATTCCGAATTCGAACAATTCAAAGAAGATTATGGAAAAACAATTGTTTGCGGATATGGAAGAGTAGATGGGTGGGCAGTAGGCATCGTTGCCAACCAGAGAAAAATTGTAAAGAATAAAAAGGGTGAAATGCAAATGGGTGGTGTGATCTATAACGACAGTGCCGACAAAGCCGCTCGTTTTATTCTCAACTGCAATCAGAAAAAGATCCCCCTCGTTTTTTTACAGGACGTAACAGGTTTTATGGTGGGAAGTCGCAGTGAACAGGCGGGCATTATAAAAGACGGAGCAAAAATGGTGAATGCAGTCGCCAACTCCGTTGTCCCAAAGATCACCATCATCATTGGCAATTCCTACGGTGCCGGAAACTATGCCATGTGCGGGAAGGCCTACGATCCACGATTTATCTATGCATGGCCTTCGGCAAAAATTGCAGTAATGGGTGGCGACCAGGCCGCTAAAACCTTATTGCAGATCCAGGTATCGGCTATGAAATCAAAAGGTGAAAAAATTGCAGTTGAACAAGAGCAAAAACTTTTGAACGAAATAAAAAATCGATATGATCAGCAAACTACACCTTACTATGCTGCCGCGAGACTGTGGGTAGATGCGATCATTGACCCTGTTGAAACAAGAAAAGTTATTTCAGAAGGAATTTCAGCCGCAAATCAAAATCCTGATATCGCAGAGATGAAGTTGGGTGTGTTCCAGGTGTAATTTTAGTACAATGGCCAAAAAGAAAAAATTCTATGTCGTCTGGGTAGGAAGGAAAAAGGGAATTTTTACAACCTGGGAAGAATGCAAGAAACAAGTTGATAAATTCTTCGGCGCAAAATTTATGGGGTTTTTGACCAGAGGAGAGGCTGAAAAAGCATTTTCCGAAGGATTTCAAAAACATTGGGGATTAAGAAGGAAAGTTCCCGAAAAATTAAATGAAGAAAGTTTAAGAAAAATTGGAAGTCCTATAAAAGAAAGCATCTCCGTAGACGGTGCCTGTGATACATCAACAGGTTTAGCAGAATATCAAGGCGTTTCCACAGAGGATAAAACTCTTTTATTTCATCGAGGACCATTTGAAGATGGCACCAATAACATTGTCGAGTTCTTGGCATTGGTTCATGCATTGTCTTATTGCAAAAAACATAATATTGAACTCCCGATTTATTCTGATAGCAAAATTGCCATTGGCTGGATAAAGAGAAAAGAAATAGCAACTAGTAAAGGACGAAATGAAAAAAATAAGGAACTTTTTGAACTCATAAAAAGAGCTATAAATTGGCTCAAAGAAAATGACTATTCAAATAAAATACTTAAGTGGGAAACAAAAGCCTGGGGCGAAAACCCAGCTGATTTTGGAAGAAAATAGTTTATTTAGGCTTTATCTTGCAGACATAAATTCAGATGCAAGAAACAACCAAAACAGATTTAAGTTCACTAAACGAGAAGCAGCGTGAAGCAGTTGTCAGTGAAGACAAACGACTTTTGGTTTTAGCTGGAGCAGGTTCTGGCAAGACAAAAACGCTTCTGCAAAAAATCATTTATCTGATTGAAGAGAGGGGCGTAAGCCCGTCAAATATACTTGCAATCACTTTTACAAAGAATGCGGCTAACGAAATGATTGACCGCTTAATCATTTCAGCTGATACAACAGGACTTTATAAAAAGAAACTTTCTGACAAGCGGCTTAGCAAAGCAGATAAGGACAAAATAAGATTTTCTGAACAAAAAAAACATAAATGGATTGACGGATTAACCATCAAGACCTTTCACAGTTTCTGTTACAGCATTCTTCGGACTCACGGAGTGAATGAGTTTGACAATAAGTTCAGAATTATAGGTGATGAAAAAAAGGTTGAAGAGGATGAGCTTTCAAAGCATGTAGCACCCGAAACAGTTTTTGACGTCATGCACAAGCTTTTGATTGAACAATGTGAAGACACAGAGTACTTATTGCAACTCAAACGTTACATTCTGGACTATGTGATTGACAAAATCCATTTAAAAAAAGACGACCCAAATTTTTTACCGAAGGACGGAAAATATTTTACCACTCTTGACGGAACAAAAGTTCGTTCCAAATCAGAACAATTTATTGCCGACTGGTTTTATCGGCATAGTATCAAATACCAGTATGAGCCATTGCTTAATGTTAAAGACTTTCCATTTTATCCCGACTTCTACATTCCTGATGCCAATCTTTACATTGAGCACATCAGCAAAAAAAGTTTTCCAACCAAAGACAAAGAAGAGCAATTCCAGAAAGGCAATTTGCTCCTAGTGAAAACCTTTGAAAGTATGACAAAGGATTCTGCTTTGTTCAACCACACTCTTGACAAGATTGTAAAGAATCGTTTGCCTGCAAACTATCACAAGACTGTTTCGCTAAACTTCAAAGAAGAATTTAATGGCTATTACGAAGATGTAAAAGATTTCGTTCAGCAAATCATGCGAATTACAGGCATGATTAAGGTAGAGAACTTCAGCATTGACACGGTTTTGGGAAACGCCCGGAAAGACCAACACGAAAGAGTTCGCTACTTTTACGAGTTGGCAATTCCAATCGTCAAGAAATACATTCATTATTGCATCGACAAATCATATCTTGATTTCGATGACCTTATTTCACGAAGCATTTCACTGTTTCAGAACCAAACAGATATCGCGAACAAATACAAAAGCAAATACCAATACATTTTAGTTGACGAGTTCCAGGATGTAAACAATCTACAGGTTGGATTAATCAAGTTGTTACTCACAGATGATACCCAACTCTTTTGCGTTGGCGACGACTGGCAAAGCATTTATGGTTTCAGAGGCTCAAATGTTAGCTATATTATTGAATTTGAAAATCACTTTCCCAATTCAAAAATTGTAAAACTCAATTTGAATTATCGGAGCACCCAAAATATTGTTGGAGCAAGTAATGAGGTAATTAAGCACAACAAATTCAAAATTGAAAAAGACATCTGGTCACCAAAGAAATCAGAACATAAGATAGTGGTTTACGCAGGCAGCAGCGAAGAAGAAAACATTGAATTCTGTGTTAACACAATAAAGGAGCTACTTAACAGTGGACTTTCGGGCGAAGACATATTAATTCTCTATCGCAGGACACATATGTACAATCCCGGGCCTTATTCGAGCCGCCCTTCCTATTCAAAAATACTTTATAAAGAAGGAGTAAAGGTGCAGGCTAAAACAATTCATGCAGCCAAAGGGCTCGAAGCAAAAGTTGTTTTCATCATCGGTTTAACAGAGGGCAACGGCGGTTTTCCCGATATTTGGTTGGAGGATAGAATATTTCAGGTCATCAAAAGAGCAAATCACGATTTGCTGATGGAGGAGGAAAGACGATTATTTTATGTTGCAATTACCAGAGCCAAAGAAAAGCTGTTTCTAATAACAGAAAAGGGCAACGAATCAAGCTTCCTAAAAGAGATTCCAGCAATATTTACCGTTAAGACAAGCAGACAGCTAAAATCAGTTGTTGAAAAAGTGATCACTTGTCAAAAGTGTTTCAGCCAACTTGAAAACCTTTGGGTCGTTTGCCCTTACTGCGGAGAAAAAGTTAACTGACAGGCAAATGGACAAAAAATAAAATGACTGCAAAAAACTTTATCGTTATTCGGCTTAACCGATAGATGAGTAACGCCTTATGCACAGATTCCTACGATCTCTCCAGCGCCTGCAAAATATCATTTAATATATCATCCGGATGTTCTAATCCCACCGATATCCGGATCAGTCCCGGAGTAATATTTACTGCCTGTCTCTCTGCCTCTGTTAATTTAGCATGAGTGGTACTGGCAGGATGAGAAGCAATGCTTCTGGTATCACCCAAATTAGCTGTAAGCGAAAGCATTTTCAAAGCATCCAGGAACTTTCTCCCGCTCTCAACTCCTCCTTTTAATTCAAAACAAACTATCCCTCCTCCGTCTCTCATTTGTTTTTTTGCAATTTTATATTGGGGATGATCTGGTAAGAAAGGATACCTGACGCACGAGATCTTTGCATGGTCTTTTAGCGCTTCGGCTATTTTCAATGCATTTGCTGCATGGCGTTCCATCCTTACCTCCAATGTCTCCAGGCTTTTGCTCAATATCCACGCATTGAACGGAGATAACGCCGGACCCGTGCTTCTGCAAAACAAATAAATATCGTGTATCAATTCTTTTTTGCCAACGATCACGCCGCCAAGGACCCGGCCCTGGCCATCCATCCATTTTGTTGCTGAGTGCACTGACAGGTCCGCCCCAAAATCAATTGGCCTTTGACTAATGGGAGTTGCAAAACAATTATCGACATTCAAGATCAGATTATGCTTTTTC
>Ga0157374_10006052_pt1 | contig 10237 bp, 4 predicted proteins | sample M25metaG_FD_115308 | JGI IMG/M metagenome (GOLD analysis project Ga0157374, IMG submission 115308) | Miscanthus rhizosphere microbial communities from Kellogg Biological Station, Michigan, USA - M2-5 metaG | ecosystem: Host-associated > Plants > Roots > Rhizosphere > Soil | place: USA: Michigan... | reverse complement strand
TTAGTATTAGATATTTCATTTTGCCAATTTGTGAAGACAATCCGGAACGGAGATGAAGCCGAGCGCAACTGGACCGGGCGTAAGCACCATTTAAAACCGTTCTATTTGCGGATATGTTTTATTCCCACGCGGGGGCGCGTGAGTGAGGCCGGGAAGCCTGACGGCCGCTGGCCCAAGATGGTATCGAGGTAGCTGTTGCTTTTTTCTAGATTATACGCCAGTTTGCGTAAAAAATACTGAGAACTTTTCTACATTGAGAAAATAATTCAGGGTATAACAGATTTAGTGCCATGCAATCGCAAGGCAATAACTGTCCCTCTGTTGTGCTGGGCGGCTATTGCCCTCGCTGCAGGGAGCGCCGACGCCGGCCCGAATCCCCCAAAATCTATCGCAGGAATTCGTCAGGACGTCTGGAGGTCCGAAGATGGGCTGCCCCAGAACACGGTGCCAGCCATTGTCCAGACACGAGACGGTTATTTATGGGCGGGTACCGAGCTAGGCTTGGTCCGTTTTGATGGTCTCCGTTTCACCGTTTTCGATAAGAGCAACACGCCGGAATTGAAGAGTAATGTCGTCGATGCCTTGCTAGAGGATCGCGCCGGCGATCTGTGGATCGGCACGATCGGTGGCGGCTTAACCCGAATGCATGCGGGCAAATTCCAGACCTTCACCACCAAAGATGGTCTGGCAAATGACACAATCCATTCGCTGCTCGAAGACAGCTCGGGAGATTTGTGGGCGGGTACTGATGGCGGCGGTCTGAATCGCCTGCATCATGGCCGGTTTTCCGTTTACACAACAAAGGATGGTCTCTCCGATAATCAGGTATTTGCGCTCGCGCAAGATCGTGAGGGAACGATCTGGATCGGCACGCATGACGGGCTCAGCCGATTTTCAGGCCGCACCTTTCAGAACTACCGAACCAGGGATGGCCTGCCCAGCGCTTATATACGCGCGCTCTACGTGAGTACGCAAGGCGTCTTGTGGGTTGGGACCTATGGAGGCGGCTTAAGCCGCTTCGAAGATGGGGCGTTCCGCTCATTCACCACCAGGGACGGCCTTTCCAATAACTCGATCACATCGATTAACCAGGACAGCGCAGGAAACCTGTGGATTGCGACGTATGGCGGCGGGCTGACCAGAATGGCGGGAACCGAATTCGCCTCGTATACCACCAAGAACGGCCTGCCGACTAACGACGTATGGATCATCTATAAGGATCGCGACGCCAATCTGTGGATCGGTACCGGAGGCGGCGGCTTAACGCGCCTGTTCGACTCGACGCCGTTTACTTCCTATGGAGTAAGCGATGGACTCTCGAGCGGTGTTACTCTACCGATTTTCGAGGACCGCGAACTCAATCTATGGATCGGGACGAGCGGCGGCTTGAATAGTCTCCGCAATGGCCAATTCACCTCACTTACTACTAAGGATGGGCTCGCCGATAACCTTATATTCTCCATCGGCGAGGATCACGATGGTGCTCTCTGGATAGGAACTCGCAAGGGGCTCAACCGGCGAAAAGACGGAACGCTGACTACCTATACGAAAAAAGATGGCCTTCCTAGCGACATCGTAACGTCCATCTTCACGGATTCCGCAGGCGCTGTATGGATCGGAACGCGTGCCGGCATCAGCAAATGGCAGGACGGCCGGTTTAAGACCTACACAACCGAAGATGGTCTGTCGAACAATGTAATTCGCGCGATCACGGAAGATCGCCGGCACAATATCTGGATCGGCACGGCGGGCGGAGGGCTGAATCGATTCGATGGCAAGCGCTTTGAAGTGTTCGATTCGCGCCGCGGCCTTTCCAACGACGTTGTGATGGACATTCATGCCGACACCGATGGAACGCTCTGGGTGGGCACGAACGGCGGCGGATTGAACCGCTTTCGAAATGGTACGTTCACCGCCTTTACGACCAGAAATGGATTGCCGGACGATGCCGTGTTTCGAATTCTCGAAGACAAGGCGGGCAATCTTTGGATGAGCAGCAACCGTGGCATATTCCGCGTTGCCAAACAGGCGCTCAATCAATTTGCGGCGAACCGGGATGAGCGGATTTCTGCCGTTTCGTACGGCAAGGGTGACGGCATGAACACAACCGAATGCAATGGAGGATTTCAGCCGGCCGGATGGAAAACGCGCGATGGCAGACTTTGGTTCCCGACGATGAAAGGTCCTGTGGCGGTCAATCCGGCGAGGCTCCAGATCCGTGACACGCCTCAGCCTGTCATGATCGAGCAGGTTTTCGTCGATGGCGGCGAAGTAGATCCGCGGTCGGCGGTGCACACTCCGCCAGGGAAAGGCTCGCTGGAATTTCGCTATGCCGCCCCCAACTTTCGCTCACCTCACCGGGTTGCGTTCCGCTACCGCTTGCACGGCTTCGACAAGAGTTGGATTGACGCCGGCGGCCGGCCGATCGCCTACTACACCAATATTCCGCCCGGCAAATATCGGTTTGAGGTCATCGCGAGCAATGGCGAGGGCAACTGGAATTCTCCGGGCGCCTCGTTCTCGCTAGAGCTCGAGCCTCACTATTACCAAACGTATTGGTTTTTTTTCCTCTGCGTCTTCGGCTTGGCGGCCACAATTATTGTCTTCCATTTAATGCGCGTGCGCGATTCGCGGAACCGGGCGAAAATGCTTGAGCGCTGCGTGGACGAGCGAACCGCCGAGCTGCGCAAGGAAATTGCCGAACGTCAGCGCGCCGAATTAGAGCTCGTGAAAGCCAAGGAAGCGGCCGAACACGCCAATCGCGTCAAGAGCGAATTCCTGGCTAACATGAGCCATGAAATCCGGACGCCGATGAACGGCATTCTGGGGATGACGAAACTGGCGCTCGAAACCGATTCCCAACTCGAACAGCGCGAGTATCTGAACATCGTCGAAAATTCCACCACGTCACTGCTCAACCTGATCAACGACATTCTCGATTTTTCAAAGGTGGAAGCAGGCAAAGTGGACCTCGATAATCTCGACTTCGATTTGCGCGAGGAACTGCAGACGACCGTGAAATCGATGGCCCTGCGCGCCGAGCAGAAAGGACTGCGGCTGTTGTTCGACGTAGCGCCGGACGTGCCGCAATTGGTGCATGCTGACCCGACGCGGCTGCGCCAGGTGATCCTCAACCTAATTGGCAACGCGATCAAATTTACCGGTAAAGGGGAAGTGGCACTGGAAGTGATGTGCCAAAAGATCGACGCATCCTCTGTTCTTCTCCATTTCGTGGTTCGCGACACCGGCATCGGCATTCCGAAGGAAAAGCTCGAGCCGATCTTTGAAGCGTTTTCACAAGCCGACAGCTCGACCACGCGGCGATTCGGCGGCACAGGACTGGGCCTCGCCATCTGTCACCGGCTGGTCCATTTAATGGGCGGGGAAATCTGGGCGCTTAGCGAGCTACATCACGGCAGCCAATTTCATTTCACAGTCCGGTTTGCAATCGCCCATGACGCAAGGCGGCCAGCGCCCGCGCGTAAGGATCGTCCCTCGCTGGTACCGGCGAATATGCACATTTTGCTCGCCGAAGACAATCCGGCCAACCGCATTCTCGCGGGCGTCACTCTGAAGCGCGCCGGTTTCCGCGTTCATGAAGTGGAAAATGGCAGGGACGCGGTGGAAGCCGTTCGCCGCAACCGTTTCGACGTTGTCCTGATGGATTGCCGCATGCCGGTTATGGACGGTTACGTTGCGACGAAACATATCCGGCAGCTCCCCAGCCCCTCGAACCGAGTTCCAATCATCGCGCTGACCGCCAGCGCATTCAAAGAAGACAGAGAACGCGCGGAACAGGCAGGCATGGACGATTTTTTGTCCAAACCGTTTCAAGGCGAGGAGTTGATCGCCAAGTGCCTGAACTGGGCCAAAGCCGACGTGCCGCACGAGGCGCCGCCGCCTGTCGATTTCTTAAGTAGCCTGATGGGAATCTTTCTCGAAACGGCGCCGCCGGTTTTCGACAATTTACTCAGTGCGATAGAAAGCGGAAATTGGGACGATGCGAAAAGCTCGGCGCATTGGCTGCGCGGAGGAGCAACACGATTGCTCGACCCGGTGCTGCAGCGGCGCTTCGCCCAGATTGAAGAAATTTGTGGGAGCGCGGCGCCATCCTTACAGCCGGAGGACATCGAAGCCCTTTGCGCGAACTTCCAGGCAGCTTGCGAGAATGCCCGCATCTGGGTCGAAGAGCGGCAGTCGGCGACTGTGCTTCAGGCGTCCTAGAACGTAAATCCCACTCGTGCAATCAGCGTTCGCGGTTGCAGAAAATGCGTGCCGCTGAATGTCGATAGAAAGCTATAGAGCGCGACTTTGTTCGTTAGATTGTCGATTGTTAGTGAAGCAGTAATGCGCCGGTGACCTTCGACATGAAACAGATTGTCTGTTCCGATGGCCAGATCGAAAATATTGCGCGGCTTTACGCGATCCGGGTTATGGTCGTCGTCTGCCATTCCGGCTTGCGGGAGCGTCAACAGCTTCGACGTGCCGATTCCGCTGCAGCTTGTTATGGGCGCCCCGAAAGCCGCAGCCACACCGTCGCAGGCAAACCCTATCGTTACCTGCTGAGCCGCTGATAGCGTCAATGCTTCGTCAGCGTCCGCAATGCCGGCGACTAGCCCGCTATCATATCGCCAGCTAAACGTCACATATTCGGTATTCCTGGGACGCTGATAGCGCAGCACCATGCTCGATTGGAACGCCTGGTCGTGATCGATCCGGAAAACTCCTGCCGGAACATCCTGGGTGTTCAGAAGTCCACCGGATTGCGGCGGAAAATAGCGTGCCCGCGTGTGGCCGAACGTCCAATATCCCACGAAACCACGGAGATTGGTCGTGCTCACACGACCCGTGACGCCGTCGAGCTTCGACTTGTTCCACGCGATTGGAAACGCGATGGTCGTGTTTTGCAGCGTGCCGAAATCGTATCCGTTCGTTGTGTACTTCCAGAAATAGTCGGCATCGATTAGCAGATATTTGCCGATCGCTTGCTGCAAACCTACGTTGTATTGATTGCGCCGCCCGGGCGAAATCGTCGGTGTTTCATTGACCCCCAGCACAGCCGTGGCCACGCCGTTACTCAAACCCGAGGCGCTCGATAACAGAAGATTTTCGTTGAATGGGGTCTCAAATGTCCGCGAATAGGCGCCGCGCAGCACCGTGTTAGTCGCCTTGATGTGGTAGGCGAGACCGGCGCGGGGCTCGGCCGCGCTGTCCGACGCCAAGCCGTAATACATGTCGCCGCGCAGCCCGACAGTTAGCAGCCAATTGCCCATCGTAATCGCATCCTGCGCATAGAATGCGTATTGATTGATATTGTGCGAAGCACGGTATCGGAACAGGTCGCCACCGCGCGTGAGATCGAACGGAATCAATCCTGGCTGCAAATTCGGATTAGTGACATAACCGAGCGAATCACACGAATCCGGGTTGGTGATGGCTGGATCGGTTATTGGATCACCGTCCACGTCGTGGCAAACCGCGTTGAATGTTAGATCGGTAATGGCGAAGCCGAATTCCTCGAACAGACGCGTTTGTTTGAGGTCGATACCGAGTTTGAAGTTGTGGCGGCCTCTCGTCAGCGCCAGATCGCTCCGCAAACCGTAGTTCAGCAAATGCCGGTTTTGGCTCTGTGTAGACGGCGTGTCCGCCAGGGGATCGCGGCTTGGATAGTAATTGAACTGATCCTCGCGGATGTAGGGATTCATCGTTAACAAGGAATGCGCATTGAAGGTGTGCTGGTAGCCGGGAGCGATGTTCCACGTCGACACGCGCTGCCTCTGGTCTTGGGCCAATTGATCGTAGTCGTTCGGAATCTGAATCCAGTTGCGCGCTGTAAACAGGTTCAGATGAACCGCGTTCACTGAGTTGGGTTGAAAATCGAGACGATCGAAAATCGTTTGATTGTTGCCTTTGTCGTGGAAGGGCGTGAATTCGGGCGAGTCGAGAAATCGCCCGCTGCGGGTCCCATCGAGCGCCAGAAAGTTACCCATCTTCTCGCGGCCGAATCCCCAGGAAACATCGCCGCCCACGGAACCGAAACTTCCGTAATAGCTTTCCACACTTCCGAACTGCCGCATCGCTCCGAGGCCCGATCGGGTGGTGATCTGGTCCACCAGGCTCGATTTATCGCCGAATTCGGCCGCCGGTGCGCCGGTGATGAGCGACATGCTTTCAATGGCGCTGGTGGGTAACTGCGTCGAGAATACTTTGCTTTGTTGATCGCTGATCGGCTGGCCATCGATGACGAAACTTACTTGCGCATGGTCGCCGAGCGGATGAAAGAAGCCGTTGGCATCGGCTGCAACACCGCCCGTACTGTACGTGATCGCCTGGCTGAGTCCGCCACCGGGATCGAAGGCCGGCAGTTTCGCGAGCTGATTGCGATCGGCGTCCACGTGTGCCGAGGGGTCCAGTTCAATCAAATCCTGTCCTGCCGCTTCGACCGTTACGGTAGTTGCTTCCGTCCCAAGGGTCAGCTTCGCGTTCACTTGCACAGGCAATGAATTCCGTATTGCGATGTCCTGATGAAAGGCCGCAAAGCCGGATGCCGTTGCTTTCAAGTGATACGGATTCGGCGGTATGTTCACCAGTCGAAAATCACCGGAGGCATTCGAAGTCACCGTTTGCGTGTAGCCACTGACCGGGTTTTGCAATTCCACCGTGGCGTTCGGGATCGCAGCGCCCGAGGGATCGGTCACCTTGCCTTCAATAGTGCCGGCATTTCCGAGCGATTGCGCTTGTAAAAGGCCGGCTATCCCAAGCATCAGGATAAAGCAACGGAGGAATTTGCTCATCAACTTCCATCTAAAACGCGACTGCCACCAATCACGAGCGGATTCACACGGATGGCATTGAATATTCGACGAACGGCCTGAAAATGCCGACGAACGGACTCACCAATTCAGAACGTCACGCACGTTCTTTGCCTGCCGCTTGCTCACGATGAACTCCTGCCCGTTGTTGAGCGTAACCAGCCAACGTTGGCTGCTCAGCATGCTCATTTTTCGAATTTGTTCGATATTTACAAGCGCGTTCCGATGAATCCTCCGGAACGACGTGTTTTGCAGACGGCTTTCGATGGTGGTGAGATTCTGCGTGGCCGTATAACGCTGCTTCGCAGTGACGATCCAGGTCACTTCTCCGTCCGCCTGAAAGGCAAGCACCTCGGGAGGATTCAGCAGGAAATATTCCTCCCCCAGTTTCCCCACAATCTTTCGGACTTTGCGCTCCCGGTTTGCAGTAGTAGGCGCAATTTCATGCAAGTGGGCCAGGTTTTCCGCGGTTTCCAGCGGGTTCCGTGCTATCCGACTAGCGCGTTCGACAGCTTGCGCCAGCCGGTGCTGCCCGATCGGCTTCAATAAATAATCGACGGCGCCCGCTTCAAAGGCGCGAATCGCATGCTGGTCATAGGCCGTGACCATGATCACGACAGGCATGTGTCCGGCTTCCAGGCGATCCAGTACTTCGAATCCGCCCATGCCTGGCATTTGAATATCGAGGAAAACGATATCCGGCCTGGCGGAGACAATCTCGAGTAGCGCCGTCTTTCCGTTATCGGCTTCACCCACGATATCGATCGAACCCAGGGCCTCGAGTTCTTCCCGCAGAACCCTGCGAGCGACCGGTTCGTCATCGACAATAAGTGCGCGCATGAGGACCTATCTTGTCATTGCGAGCGGACGCGTCTCCACGTGGGCCACTTTCGGAATCAAGAAACTAAGCGTGGTTCCCGCATCGCTGGATTGAATCGTCAACTCGGCGGACGGTCCGTAATATAGCGCGAGCCGCCGCCGGACGTTTTCGAGACCTAAGCCGGTTCCTTCCTGCGGATTGCCGCCCGCCACCGCGAAGCCGACCCCAGTATCTTCGACACGAACGCGTAGGCCGGCATCGGTCGTGCTCACGCTGACCGAGACACGGCCGCTGCCTTCCTTAGCAGAAATCCCATGTTTGACGGCATTCTCGACCAGAGGCTGAATGGAAAGAATGGGAATCATTGCGGCGCGCGCTTCCGGGTCGACAACCAACGTTGTTTCGAGACGATCCCCTAGCCGCAGTTTTTCGATTTCCAGATACGCTCCCACGATCCGCAGTTCTTCAGAAAGCGGAATCGTGACGCGGTCACCTTGTAAAAAATAACGAAAAATATCGGCAAGGTTCAGGACCATGCGGCGCGCTTCGTGCGAGGTCCGGTCGATGGTTCCATAGAGTGTATTCAGCGCGTTGAATAAAAAATGTGGATTGATCTGCGCCTGCAGCGCTCGTAATTCCGCCTCGCTCGCCAAGCGCCGCAGTTCCTCTGCCCGGAAGCGTTCCACCTGCTCGACAATGGCCGCTCCCAGACGGTGCATGTCTTCGAGGTCCTCGCTCAAATAACGCCGGCCGCCACGGCGCGCTCCGGTAACCAGATAACATACGTCACCGCTCGAAAATCGTAAGGGAATCTGCGCGCCTTCGGAAGGCTCTACGCCGAATAAAACGGAGGGCCCTTCTAAAACGCCGTCGTTTTTGGAATTCTTCGGTACTGCAAACCGGTCCGCTCCGAGGTGCCGCGCGACTTCGGCCGCCGCTCCCGACAGCAACTCTTCTTCTGAACGCGCCGCTAGCGCTACATTCCCGATGGCATCGATGCAATCTTCCACGCGGCGCCGCCGAAAAATCACCCGGCCTACCCAAACTTGCAGCGCATTCCGCAGGTAAGCGAAGAGGATGAGCGAGAGGCAAACAGCGACCAGGGCAATGCCGGCCGAAAACATGCTCGATCGAATCGCATCCCACCAAAGGAATTTCCGATTCAGCAATAGGAGCGTGGCAATGTAGGTCGCCGCCAACCCGAAATTCACCAGGAAACGAACAAACGCATCGAGCAGCAGGAAACGGTAATCCTGCAGAAGAACGATGAGCACGACCGGAATCCCCACGTGATGCCAAGTAATTTCAGCCGCCCAGGGAGAACTCACGTGCTGGTAGCCGAAGTGCAAGAACGAGCTTGTGAATAGCAACAGGCAGCCGAGCGAGATCCACTGGCGCGGCGTCAAAAAGAAAGCGATCAAGGTGAGCAGGCCAAATCCGCTCGCTATGAGAACGACGGCCATCAAAGGCAGGCCCGCGAAATGCAAAATGACAGCGGAGATACTGACCAGATAGCCGGCGATGGCGATGGGGCGGTGCTGTTCTTTGAGCGTCACTTGCAATAACACCGCGGGCAGCAGACTCAGCGCCGAAAAGCTGAGAACCACCACGGTGGCAGGATTGTGCGAGGCGAGCGCAATCAGCGACCCGGCATTCCAGAAGAGAGCCAGGGCCGCGGCAGCGAGCGAAAGCCGCGTCTGGCGCACACCATGCGCACGCCAGTCCCGGACCAGCAGAATCAGAATCAGCCCAAACAGCAGTAGACCTGCCGAATGCCCGACCGTGTTGATCAGGACAGGATCACGCAAACTGGAATACTTAAGCAGCTCTATTTCAGGCTAACTGAAGCACCCGCAAGCGGTAGCGCAGGTCTTGGTTAGGAAAAATACATGGCCTGCTCTCTTCTGGATCACGGCGGCCTGCCGCTGCGGGTCCGGCGAAGAAATAGAGAGATTCGATCCGAAAAACTCCCACAACCTCTATTCGAGCCATCAATCCGATGCGAGCGATCTTGACAATTCTTCCGCGGTCCGATTCGCGCGAAGTTGAGGGCGAACACAGGCCGCCTTCTAAGTCCACCGAGTCCACCGCGCTACAACCGGCCAACAGCGCGCCTTCGGGCGCTCTGGAATCGGTTCTAGTCGAAAAATTGCTTGCCGAACTCGACGCTCGCACGGCTGCGCGATTCGCAGGACCGTACGTTATGGAGCGGCCGCCGGTTCGCCGGCATGTCATTTGGCTGCGTATCCTGTGGGCCGCGCTCTGGGTGATGTCCCTTGTGCTTTGTGTTTTCGTCGTCAAATATTTCGACCGGCAACCTGCACCCCAGGCTTTCGATCCTGCCCAGGCCCAGTCGATCCATCATCTGGCGAATTCCATCGGCGATCAAAACCAGCAGTTTTCGCGCATGATCGATTCGGTTCAGACGTTGGCGAACGCTGTCGCCGCAGCCTCTGCACGTACATCTGCGATGCAAACGGCCTTAAGCCGCTTAGGACATGACTTAACACCAGTAGCAGCGCCCATGGCTCGGCCCCAGGCAGTTCCAACCCAGGCAGTTCCAATCGCCGCGCCTGCCACGGTGCTGCTTCCGCAGCCGGTAATT
>Ga0157374_10006049_pt1 | contig 10240 bp, 9 predicted proteins | sample M25metaG_FD_115308 | JGI IMG/M metagenome (GOLD analysis project Ga0157374, IMG submission 115308) | Miscanthus rhizosphere microbial communities from Kellogg Biological Station, Michigan, USA - M2-5 metaG | ecosystem: Host-associated > Plants > Roots > Rhizosphere > Soil | place: USA: Michigan... | reverse complement strand
TCAAGAATACACTTGAGTTGAGTTTGTGTTGAGTCTAATTTTCCCGACAACTAGTGCTCTGGTTGTTCTTTTTTCTCACAGACATGTTCCTTTTCTCACAGACAGGTATCAAACCATTTACAGGAAGACGAGCGGAAGAGACAGGAAAGAGAAAAACTCCCAGGTAACTCAACCAGAGACTACTTACTTTTTCTTTTTGTTCTCTTTTCTTTCTTCTTCCGTTGCTTCTTTTTGTCTCTTCATAGAAAATAACTTGGAATACAAACGGAATATAACAAACTACTCAATTTCTCTGAGAAAATGAGAGCAGTTGAGGTGGTACCACAAAATTTAGTCATAGTATGGGCGATGAACTTCATTTCAAGATCTCTTTAACTTCCTGATGTCGATCTTGTTAAATCTCTCTTATCATTTCTGGCCACTCGTTACTCAATTGACTTTGATTCAGGTGATGATTGCATTGCAAGTCGAGCAGAGAACACGGAAGGATCCAACAACACAATACTTTGTTAGGGATGGAATGCTTGAAAGATGATAACACAACAGACTAATATCCAGCAGCGATACACTTTCAGCCTCCAATAAAATCAAACAGCAATTTTTGCAGAAACACATCATGAGAAGAACAAAGGAGTTGCTTATCATCTTTATTTGTTACGGATCATCCCTCCTTGCAATTGCTTGCTGTTTGACTCACATTTCCCTCATCTCTTGATGTCAATCTCGTCATCATTACTCGATCGATGCCTGTCTTTTTGTTTTCATTAAAAATCCGTCATCCTTTCCGTCAGGTTAACAAAGCAACTCATTTTTCATTTGGTTACTGCTACTCCAACTCTACTGATCGATAAAACTTTTATTACAATCTGTACTCAGATTTTCTCTCTCAAACAAAGAAAGGAAAAGAGAGTAAACGATAACCCTTGGAGTCGATGATAATGATCTATTCTTGATATCAGATAACAGTACACAATTACTAACCGTTATTATGCTTCATTCTATTTTCTAGTCCTGATGCGCCAACTAAACCACTGACAGACATATTCTCTTGGTGTTATTTTAGTTCCCATTGTTGTTACTCTGGATTTGATGAGGAAACAAGGTCTTATTCATAACAATTTGTGATCCACATCCTGATGCTACCTTTTCTTCTTTCATTTCTATTCACGACTACATCAATTGCTCTTTCTTTATCTGGACTCTTTAAAGTGAGTTTCCGTTTTCGTGATCGGATGTCTAAAAAGTAAAACTCGAGTGACTAAACATCCTACGGATGTCTTGTGACCAAAATAAGGTCTAACTCAACATCCTGTTGTTGGATCCCACACGAAGTTGCAAAAACAGTACATAACTAACTGACGACTAGACAAATTGAGTTAGCCATGAGTTGAGCAATTTCTTGGTATAACAATATTTCTTGTCTGAAAGAAATTAATTTTACTTTTCATCTGCATCATCACTTGATTCCACATAAAATTTAGTTGTTTACTAAACAAAAATTTGCCCCTGGGATTAATAACAAGCAAACGGTTCTAACCTGTTGTTTCAGTTCTCTTTCAAAAGAAAGATGCGCATGAAATCGACTACGAAATGCTCTTCGTCAATAAAGGTTTCTACGTATTATATTTGCATTGAAAGCGTCAAAATATTGAGAGGGAATCCACTCACAAGCACATGGAAAGAAAGAGGAACAAGAATATAAACTTACAAGGGCATCAACAGGTAGTCTCCTCCCGAAGGAGGAGACTCTTCTCCCAAAAACAGAGGTTTGTTTGATGCAATGCTTTACGTATGAGATGAACGCAATAAGTTTGAATAGAATGAAAGCAGAGTAAAAGAAGCAGACACTCTCACAACCTGAGTCCAGTCTTGATCTCAAGGAGAACCAGAAAAGAAACCACGAAACGGTGTGTAAGAGAAGTTGAGGGAGAGAACAAGTGAAGGAGGAGGAGGAGGAGGACGACTCAGGGAAAGAAAAAATCTTCTTCAGGTCCGCTGCTTCTTTTCTACCTTCAATTCAGACCAGATCCCGGTCGAGTCAACTTGTCTTCTTGTTTTCTCTCTTTTTGTGCGTAAAAGCAGTTCTGTTCTGTTTGCAAGTCAGACAAATCTTCGTTCGATCAAACGAACGGACTTTTACTTTTTCATTCCAAGAAGAGAGGAAAGACGTCAAGGGAATTCAAACCTCCCTTCCGTCCGACTTCGCCCTCTTAAATATTTGATACCTCATTTTGTTTGTACTCAAAGACAACAAATAATCGACTTTGACAACGAGAGTCAACAAATCAAGAACAGAAACAAGTTTAGAAAACTTTTCCTCCAGAAAACAATCTTGTTGTTCAAGCCATTCATATCAGAACTTTGTTTTACTGATTGTCGTGGGGCAACTTGTACTTCTCTGTCCTTCAACTTGACTTTTTATCAACATCGTCCAGTTCTTTTCTTCTCCATCATCCTCTTCTTGATCTCCGAGAGAAGTTTTACTCACTTGAGCACCATTATTAGCACTTTTCAAGATGAATCAATTGTGTAAAGTTTGCGGTGAACCAGCAGCCGGATATCACTTTGGAGCCTTTACTTGTGAGGGATGCAAGTCCTTCTTTGGCCGGACCTACAACAACCTGGGAGCCCTTGGAGACTGCAAGAATAATGGACAGTGTGTTATCAACAAGAAGAACAGAACATCCTGCAAAAGTTGTCGTCTCAAGAAGTGTCTCACAGTCGGGATGTCCAAGTCTGGGTCCCGATATGGAAGAAGATCAAACTGGTTCAAGATTCATTGTCTCATTCAAGATCAAGCAGACCAGGCCAGTAAAACAATGGAACCCAATAACAATATGACAGAACCAAAGAGAATAAAAGACGAGGAATCACACCCTGTTCGTAAAAGGACCCCTCCTCAGGAAGAGGACTACCACCACCATCACCACCGATCAAAGATGATGAAGACTGAAATCGACCCCATTTCACGCATCCCTGACACCAACATGGCAGCTACAGCGGCTGCCATGTTCAAGAACCAATGGAATGGTCCGATTGATTGGGTCTCAATGATGAACGGACTTGGTCTCAATCTCTATGGTCCTAACCTGTTAAACTATGCAACCCTTTTGCAGCAACAACAGGCTCAGATGGAATCGCAACAAACAATTCATGCAAAACTCAACTCAAAGAACTTGGATATGAAGCATAATAATAACTCTTCTCACCATCGACATCACAATCGTCTCTTTCCCTCCTCAACGGCTGCTACTCTCCCGTCACCCTCTTCCAGAAGGAAGTCCTCTCCTCCTCCTTCGAGAAGGAAGTCATCTCCCCCACCTGCCTCTCTCTCTTCTCCCTCACTCTCTTCCTCCCTTTCCTCTTCAGCAGGGTCTACTTCCTCTCCTCCTGAACAAGAGAAACCGATCGACTTGTCGGTCAAGACAATTGATCCCGTTCGTTTGTGGCCGGGTCTTCCTGCCTGGCCAACTGGTCTCTTAAAAATGTCAGGAATGCCTTACCTGCCCGGTCTTCCCGGTACAGCTATCAGTCCGACTACTCGACTCCCATCATTAGTCAACATGGAGTCCGATCTCGAGGACGAGGAAGAAGAGGAAGATCTTGTCGTCGATAACGATGACGAAGAAGAAGAACCATCCTCTTCTCACGACTTACGGATTCAGGAAAAGAGGAGCCTTTGACAGAGTGATAGAGAAGATGACGTTTAATCCTTATGATTCAACAGGAAAAAACTTGATTCAGACTTAAAGCATCTCCTTTTATTTTCCATTTTTTATTTTCAATTCAATACATAATAATTTTATACTATAATATGAGCACACATTTATAATTAAGATCCAGGATAAATAAAGAAAATCCGTTGACTTTCATGAGACTAAACCAGATGCCTCGAAAGCAACTGGTGTCATTATAAGAGGAAAAAGCAGATGACTCAGGAAATCAGTGTGTGAATCTGATCTGGTCGACTGAACTCGCTTTCGAGTCAAACCTGAGTCTACGACGTTCTTTCCGTTCGTTAATTTGAGTTATTAATGCGAAAACATTTTTGAGGGGAATCGGAAGGATGGCTGTGCCCTCACAGGTCAGATCTCATTCCACAGTTATATTATTATTCTCGAAACCGCTTGAGCAGTGATTTTAGCAGCTTCCTCTCGGGGCTCATTATAAAAATTCTGTCATGCAAGACATGGCATCGAGGAATTCTTGACGTGACTGTGTTTTTGCAGTCACATCACAAAAAGAGGAGATGATGATTAGACAGAAGACTAAAAAGAAAGAAACAAAGCATGATGATGATGATGAAAATGCAAGGATAAAGTAAGGCAGGAGAGAAGAAACAATAAGATCCAATTGTGAACGTTAGACTAAGTAGCCTTGGTTTGAGGGTTATCTTGAAGCTTTAATTGTATGTTCTTATCGCCTTCCTAGAGCCGTTTCACTCTACGCACTCATTTTTTGGACACCACACCTTGATTCTTTCCTCCCAAGATCTTTGAGTCCTTTTCAGGAATGAAATGAAAGAGTGATCGCGCGCCTCAAGTGGCCTTGAAACCCTTTTCTCTGGCTATTCTGACTCTATTAAATGATGATAAAGATTCCCATGTTCCATTCAATTTCTTGCTGGAGAGGAAAAGTGGAAGGAAAAATAGAAGCAAGTTATTATTATTATCAAGAACCAGAGAGAAAGGGGTGCGTGATATTTCCTCAAGAAAATGGGAGGAATCAAGTCATGAGGGACTCGAGTGACTAAAAAGAATGAGAGAATCCAAGGATAAAAGTCGCTGTCAATGATGATGATGATGATACGGTAGAGTAGAGTAGAAGAGAAAGACGATTGGTTTTCAAATTGAAAACTCCTTCTGGCAATAAATAATACAAGCATAACTCAAAATCACAAAAAGAAGTTGATCAAAGAAGTAAAATGAGTGTATGAATGTATGACGACAGTAGCTGTACAAACACATTTGATCTTCTTGTTTCGTCATCATCAATGAATTTGAACGATCTTTTCTTATTTCTCTCTTGAGTTGTTAGCTCTTGAGTCCACCTCTTCCATCATCATCATCTTGTAGTCACGAGTTCTTAGTGTTTGAAGCTGCACAGACATGTTTATCTGAATCAAGGCAACACCTGAATAACCTTGATAGCCTCCCATGTAGACTCAGAATTCCAATGGAATTCTGATTTTCTTAGACGAAGAGGATCCAAATCATGTCAATTAAAGAGAAAGAACTACTATCAATTGATAACTTGCGGTTGGGTTCCCTTGGAAATGTGCTCTCTCTCACGATTAGCCTTCACCTTCCTTTGAATTTGAAGATCATTACTACCCCTTTCCTTTCTTGAGTCTGTCAAAGTAACTCCTTGTTCTGCTTATCCTTTATGTCTTGTTATGCTCGTGAGAGCAAAACAGAATCTTCTTTTCTTATCAACTGTCTTGGACCCTCATCAACTTCTCACTCAAACTTTTACTTTCTTCTTCTTCTACTTTTACTTGCACTTCTCTTCTCCTACTGACTTCAAGGTAACGAGATGATGATTCACAAAAAGAAACAATCACTTTATACAGACTCCTGTTATTCGTTTCGAGAGACTTTTAAGGAAAGAAAACATTGAAACCATCACAACATGTATGTAACGACAACCGGGTTATTTAGAGAAACATGTAAGACATGGGAACAGTAGTTCCATTCATTCTCATGCAACACACCTGTTGAGTCCTGTGCGTGAGTCAGTGTAAAAAACAAGGATATCAAGATTGAATGCGATCTCATCTCCTCTTGCTTTACCAGGAATTCAAGATGAATTCTCCTGAGTTCTTTCATGTAAAGGATTGCATGAGAGACAGATCACATCACGTCATAACTTCAATTTTGTTGTTTTCGCTTTCATTAACCGGTGAAACGAATAGATAACTTTCTTGAAGTGACAAGATAACGATACTTCCAAGAAACAAGAGTAAAAGAGCGTAATAAACGAAATTCAAGGATTTTTAAGTGAAGACACGTCAACTACAACTAGATTTTGGGTACGAAAGAACGATTTGATGTGAATGAGTGATTTAGAGAGTGAATCTGGTCCACTTTGTTCACAAAACATTGAAAGGGAGGAGGGAATAAAGTCGTAAAAAGAGATCAGACAAGAAAGCAAGATTTTGATATCATTTCTTGTTGTAAAAGTCTTAAACCACAATTAGAATTAGGAACATGTCCTTACTTGCTATCCTGCAGCTTCAATACTTTGTAATTTCCTTCCAAAATGGGTTCGATTCAAATTCACTCTCAATCTCATTCCCAGTCATCAATGAATGATTTTGATTCGCTTCACTTGCTCACACATACATTTGATACATACAGGATCATCAGTTGAGAATGTGTGTGTCCTTTTTTCTTTTCTCTTCCATTCAATTGAAGGTCTGAAATTACATTCTAGTCAAACAGTGACAGAAATATAAGGAGTGTGATCACTGACCAAAATCTTACATTTCAATCACCATCTTCATACTGCAATCAAACTATGTCCTTCGGGAAGGAAACTAAAAAGGTTTCAATACATCAACAATAAGAACACAAATCATCCTTGAAAAATTCTCGGACAAGTATAGTGTATGATTGACGTGCTTGATGAGTGTGTTTGCTCATGGGATCAAAATATAAAGGAAAGAATAGGGAGTAAAAATAGAGAGATGTCGTTAAAATCAAATTAAACTTGAGACTAACACACCTTCTAACTTCTAACCTGATCTTTTTCTCACACAAGAACAACACATCACAAAACACACCTTTTGGTCGGAGATGATGATGACAAGGACTACTTTGCCTCCTTCGTCATCAACTCAATTCAAATCATCGTCATCATCGACATTATGATTACGATGGTTATCAGCTTCTTCACTTCGTGACCCTGACAGCACAAGTTATTGGACCAGTCAATTGCTTTCATTTCTCAACCCCTTTGCTTATGATCATCAAGAGAGCACATGTTAATATGAAATGAGTAAGAACGGCATGAAAAATGAATGTGTACTCTGCCTGTCATCCCGATCCACTTTAAAGGACTGGAGAAACATTATCCATGCTTTTGATGAATATAAAGGTGGACAAGATACTATTTCTTAAGAAAAATATAAGATGGAGTGTGAAAGAATCAAGGATAACTCGTGAGTGAATGGATGAGAGAGAACGAAGACCGAATCGAAAGGAAGAAGTGGTAAAGTAATAACAACAACTCACACAACAACACAAGTAAAGATTGTAGCTGATCCTTGAACTGTTTCCCTGAATTTCTCATCATCATTTCCAGTCCTGTCCTCAACTGTAATGTAATGGCAAACTTTGTCCTCCAAGTCTACCTTTTGTTTTCATGCAAATGTTGAGGCCTCGTCTCATCTGCTATCATTGCGGTTATACATTCCCGACTCGTGATGTCTTTAAAATGAATGTGAACAGTTTGCGGAGGAGTTTGTTATACGACCACCATCACTACTACTCTAACCCATCATACCGTGAACACAATTGCTGTCATCGAAGGATTGAAAAGAATGAGTCACGAACTGAGATTCGAGAAGCAGTGTAAATCAAGCAGAAGGATATGAAGTGTTATTGGGAAATAAATAAAAAGGCCATGTCTTTCTTATCAAAAGAAAGAGGACCCATACTGATCAGGATAAAGTCATGTAAGATTAGGAGGATCAGCAACAACAAAATAAAACTTGAAGCCAATTGAGGAGAAAAGTGAGGAAAATGAAGTGAATGTCATGACAAGTCATCGAGTCCTTCTTTTTTCTTATTATTCTTCCACCTCTTTATTCCCTTCGATTTTGACTGATATCAATCAAACTGGTTTATTCTTGACATCTTTCTTACCTCTTTGTCTGCCTTCATCCCTGTCATGTCATGATCTTACTCCTCTTGTTCTTGTTCTCTCTTGCAATGAATAAAGATTAAATGAAAGAAGTTAGTGTGGGTGAGACAAAAACACGAGTAAAGGAAGGAGGATAATGAAAGACTTTCTTTTTGATCAACATGACCACGAAAAGAGATGAAGAAGAAGGTCCTTTTTATTATGAACCTGCAGCTGCAGCTTCTTCACCCAAAGGAGTAGTCGAGAAAAAGAGAAAAGAAAAAGGAGCGACATAATAGAATGAAAAGTCATGATGAATCCTCCCATCGAACGAAAGAGAAAAGAAGGCCATGAAGACGATCAAAACAGGACCAAAAATGCGTGGTGCCATCATTTAAATGCCTTCATGGTCAACACAAGAAAACTGTACAAACAAGGAATGAAATGAGAGCAACGAGACTGACAATCATTCTTCACTTTCGTTTTCTCACTTTTTATCCCTCAAACAAAAAGAAGAAGAGCAGGTTGACCATTACTGTCCATGACAATACCATCCTCATTGTTATCACCATCATCGTGATGATCAAGTATAGTGTGTGTGAGCGTGAATGACTAAAACAAAAAACAAATGAGAACATTTTTCTGTCTGTTTGTGTTGGTTGTGGTAGCATCTCTTGTTTGCCTTCAGTCATTCAATCATCTTGTGTTGGAGTATAAATTTTGAGCAAATCTTTCTTCTTCTCAAACAAGGATGGATTCATGAATTTTGAGCTCAAGCTTCTAAGCTCCATCTGCTTTAAAGCTGATCCTCACAAGTAATTCATTGGATGCAAAAAAGGCAAAACAACAAAAAGATGTCAAGTTGAGACGAAGGAAGAGAAGAAACACGAGGACACACATTTTTGGCTGTTGATGACATGGCAATCAAATCAAAGGAGAAGCAGCTGCATTTACTGCTGGAGGTTATCTATCCTTGAGTTTCTCTTTCGGCAACATTTGACCCTGGACTTGTTTAAAGACCCTCTTCCAACTCAATCTCCTTCGATGTAACTAATTTAGCTTCTGGACCAACAAAAATTAAAAAGAAGAGGACGAGACAACTCGTCAACTGAACTCAGAGTATTAGTAACGAGCATGACATCCAAGACAAGAGTATGAAGCTTCACAAGGAAAACAAGATGCAACACATCATCATCGAGAGCTTTCCCTCTTTCTTTTACTCCTTCACAGTTTGATTGGGAAGAACAAGTCATTTACAGAAATGAAAGAAATTGGCTTCTTCTTGTTGATCGCAATCAAAAAGGAGTAAAACAAATCAGTGAAAGAAAAAGTTTCCAACATTAAAAATGACTTTTTAATTAATACTAATCGTATATATTTCTTCCAAATCCTGTAACAAATCATGAGAGATCGAAGGAGAATGAGAGGGAAACTTTATACTCCACCCAAATTATTGAAGTTTCTCTCTTATCTATTTCAACTGAAAAACGAGATCAAAAGGGATCAAAGTATACATGGTTATGATGATGGCATCATGTTGTTAAGCTTCTTTTTCTTGGTCTGATTGATGTGAAGGGAGGAGGCCTCCTTCATCCTTTATTATTACATCTCCTTTCACTTTCTTTTCTTTCTTTAGTTTGTCCCTCGTGATCCCTCATGAGTTGCACTGACTCAAACTGTTGATTAAAAACACGTCCTCAAGTAAAACAAGGCAATATTTTATCATGAAAAGGGATCCGTAAAAAACCTTGGATGAGATCCTGCCATCAAAGTGCCTTGGTTTGCATGTTGGGTGTCAAACAAACGAAAAGTGAAACCAAATCAGGGATGTAAAGCAAACATTAGGATGAAAAGTAGTTCTTAGGGCTGTGTCCGTGAGAATAAAGTGGTTATTACGTCAGTTACCTCGTGAATCATCAATTACTCATGACACGTGTGGTGTCGATGGGTCTCTCACGACAATAATGACTCAAATAACAATTTCACTTAACCCCTTGCCTTGAATCTGTTCCAAATCCAGAGTTGAAGGCGGTTTTAATAATAGAATTTCGGGAGGAAAGTATTAAATGATGATTAAAGTCATGCAACTTGAGTGTCAATTGAATCCCTTTTGAAAGAAGCGCTCTTTCATTGAAAAACAACAGCTGTAACTCATACACGATTCTCGTGACAGTCTGTTCAAGAGAGAATGGCCAGCAATCAAGGCAGACATGATTTCAGCGAAAGATATCGAAACAAATTAATTCTGGCTCCGATGGTTAGGATTGGGACACTTCCAGCACGTCTTTTAGCCCTCGATTACGGAGCAGATCTCGTTTACACTGAAGAGATTATCGACTTTAAGTTGATTCGATGTAAACGACACGTCAATCAACTTCTTGGAACCATTGACTTT
>Ga0157374_10006047_pt1 | contig 10243 bp, 10 predicted proteins | sample M25metaG_FD_115308 | JGI IMG/M metagenome (GOLD analysis project Ga0157374, IMG submission 115308) | Miscanthus rhizosphere microbial communities from Kellogg Biological Station, Michigan, USA - M2-5 metaG | ecosystem: Host-associated > Plants > Roots > Rhizosphere > Soil | place: USA: Michigan... | reverse complement strand
TCAAGGGCTGCCAGCCGTCTCGAAGCAGCTGCATGGGCCGCCTTTGGTGCCTGCGCACGCACATCCGCGTTCACAATCAGGAGCAACTCTTTCTTTACGTGGTCGAAGGCGATGACCTCGTGGAAGAAGGCCAGACAGGCGTCGGGAAGCTGGAGGTCGTCCTCAGCCAGGCTGGGCAGCTTCTCAATCTGGCGAACCGAATCATAGGCAAAAAAGCCGATGGCGCCTGCGGTAAATGGCGGTAATCCAGCGACATGCGCAGGGGAATGGCCAGCCAAGGCGACTTTGAGCATCTCGAAGATATCGCCCTTGACCGTGTCATTCTTTGCAGGGGTCTGACGATTGTTGCGCCAGGTCGTCACTTCGCCATTGCGCGCGATCAGCTTGCTTGCTGGCCTGATCCCCATAAAGGTGTAACGGCCGAGTTTTTCGCCGCCCTCGACCGACTCCAGCAGGAAACATTCGGGTTCCTCAGCAGCCAGCCGGAGAAACGCAGAGACCGGTGTCTCCAGGTCCGCGACCAGGCGGCGGCAGACGGGCACAAGCGTATGGGCGCGAGCCAGCGTCAAAAACTCAGGGAGCGCCGGAAGAAGCGCTTCGGGATCGGAGGAGTTGCGAGGCATAAGACATGCTCATGGTACATGGGCAACGTGAAAGCGATTCGGCTTTGGGAGCGAGGACAGGTACTCCTGTAGATGGGATCCGGCATCCCCCGAAAAGGGGTGTAGCGGGTGCCGGAGTCGCTAACTCCCTTGGTTGTTGAGGTATCTCAAGGGGGCCTATACTCATGAGTTTGGCCAGATCGAGGTGGATCTACCGTCTACGAGGTGTCGCGTGCGGCACCGGGGAGAGGGAAACCACCCATTCGTAGCATTTCCTGCGGTTCTCTGCGTGCGCCATGCTGGTTGGTTCGCAGGGGACGGCGCAACGTTCACTGAACACTGGAGACACGCAATGCAAACACTCACCCTCGAGCAGGAGATCAATCCCTGGGAAGCCCAGGCTGCTCGGTTCGATTTCGCGGCGCAAAAGCTGAATCTGGATGATGGACTTTGGAAGGTCCTGCGATATCCAGCACGCGAACTCATCGTGCACTTTCCCGTCAGCATGGACGACGGCTCCATAGAAGTATTCACGGGTTATCGCGTACAGCACTCGATCGCGCGCGGACCCGCCAAGGGCGGCATTCGCTATGCTCCGGACGTGACGCTCGATGAGGTGCGCGCCCTGGCCAGCTGGATGACATGGAAGTGTGCGGTGGTGAACATTCCCTTCGGCGGCGCCAAAGGCGGCGTGATCTGCGATCCGAAGAAGATGTCGATTGGCGAGTTGGAGCGCATGACTCGCCGCTACACAGCGGAACTGATCGAGTTCATCGGTCCGGAGAAGGACGTGCCGGCGCCGGACATGAATACCAACGAGCAGGTGATGGCGTGGATCATGGACACCTACTCCATGCACATGCGCCAGACTGTCACTGCAGTGGTTACAGGAAAGCCGCTGAATATCGGCGGATCGCGCGGACGCCGCGAAGCTACAGGACGCGGCATTGGTATTGTGTGCGATGAGGCATTGCGTTACCTCAACCTGCAACGCGACGGCTGCCGCGTCATCATCCAAGGCTTCGGCAACGTGGGATCTAATGCCGCGAAGTTAATGATGGACAAGGGCTACAAGATTGTCGGCATCGCGGAGTATGACGGCGGACTGTACAACACGAACGGGATCGACATTCATCAACTCGTCGAATACCGCCAACGGAATGGTACGGTGCTCGGTTTCAAGGGCGCGGAGGCAGCCGATCCGCAGGAGCTGATTCTCGAGGAGTGCGAAATCTTCATTCCCGCGGCGACAGAGAATGTGCTGACAAGCCGTAACGTGGACCGGTTGAAGGCGAAGATTGTCTGCGAGGGCGCCAATGGACCGACGACCGCGGTGGCCGACGAGATCCTGGCTGACAAGAAGGTCTTTGTCATCCCCGACATCCTCGCGAACGCAGGCGGCGTGACTGCCTCCTACTTCGAGTGGGTGCAGGACCGGCAGGGCTACTTCTGGAAGGAGTCGGTGGTCAACGAGCAGCTGGAGAGCATCCTCGCTGAGAGCTTCGACGATGTTGTCCGCTATTCCGAGGCGCACGGAGTGAACAATCGCATTGCGGCCTACATGCTGGCCATTGACCGCGTTTCGTTCACCATCAAGCAGCGAGGCATTTACGCCTGACGAAGGTTGCCTGGAATCCAGAAAAGGAGGGCGTTTTCGCCCTCCTTTTTCTGCGCTTTTCCGACGTTGGAATTGACTCAACTTGCGCTCCTTCGGCATCTTACGAAGACGATGATTCGCCCGTGTTTTCTCGTGATCGATCATGAATTCCCAGACAGTATTTCCACCCGCAAACTGGTGCTTGAAACGGCCAAATACAATGTGATCACCGCGTACAGCGGTAACGAAGCGATTGACACCTTCCGTCTTTTCCCGAATGTAAGCGGAATCGTGATGAATGAGGCAGTGACCGGCATGGATTGCGCCTCCCTGGTTAAGGAATTGCGTGCGATTCGCTCCGATGTTCTGCTGATCGTCACTTCGAGCCGCGGCGTTACGGACTGCGTAGTGGCCGACCACCAACTAGACAACTTCGATCCTGCCTCCCTGCTAAAGCTGCTTCGCAGGCTGGTTCCCAATCCGCTGGAGCACTATCTCTCGGAGTAGCCGGGACGCTCCAGCCGAATAGCCCTACGGGACAACACACTGAAAATACAAGTCAGGCATAATGCTGGAAGGGCATCTGGAATCTTGCCCACGTGGCGTCCGCATGAACCTGCCCAACTCCATCACGATGAGCCGGATTGCGGGTGTGCCCCTGCTCATCTGGATGCTTTCTGCGAGCTTTCCATTTCGCGACGCATGGGGTGAACAGGAACTGATTGCTTCGGGCATCTTCATCCTGCTGGCGATCACGGATGGGGTGGATGGTTATCTGGCCCGCAAACGCGGGCAGATCACGACCATGGGAATGCTTCTCGATCCCTTGGCGGACAAGCTGATGATCTCGGCGGCATTCATCTCGCTGGTGGAGTTTACGCCGAGCATCATGAAGCCATGGATTGCGATCCTGGTGATCGGACGCGAGTTTCTGGTGAGCGGATTGCGTTCGATTGCGAGCGTCGAAGGGTTCACCATCCAGGCGAGCAATCTTGGCAAGCTGAAGACGATCGTGCAGATCGTCGCAGTGGTTGCGACGATTCTGGCCCATCGCTGGTACGCGTGGCAGTGGGGCTGGTACATCCTGCCGGTGCGGTGGACGGCTTACACCGCGATCTATTTCATGGTGCTGGTGTCGATCGTCTCGGCGGTGGACTACTTCCAGGCGTTCTGGAGGCAGATCGATCATTCTTCCTCCGACCGTCGCAAAGCGGGCGTTGTCATGCAACGCGACAAGAAGAATGCTGCTTCTGTCAATTGAGCGGCGAGGGTCATCGAGCGCGCACTTTCAATAGCCCATCACTCCAGACTGGAGTTGTGACCGCGATCTTCTCGAAGCTGGAGACGATCGCCTTGGCCCGTGGGATTGCGTTCTTCACAGATGGCAGCGACAAAGAGGCGTCGTGGCTGACAGCTGAGTCCCATACTTCGGTCACCCAGAGGACATCTTCGTCAGCGGAGTCCTTGGCGACCACGTAACTGAGACATCCCGCCATGTTGGACGCGCTCTCTTTCAGGATTTCGATCATCTCTTCGCGCCGGCCGCAAATCATGGCCATCTTCACAATCAATCCGTACATGCTGGTTGCCTCCCGTAAGTCCGCGGACCGCTCCTCAACTACGGAACGATGACAGCAGGGTTGGTGAATTTGTCGTTACGGATGGTCTGGAGCGCCTCATTTGCGCGTTCCAGCGGATACGTGGTGACGGTGGGTTTCAACCCGATTTCGGCGGCGATCTTCAGGAAGTCGCGCCCATCCTGACGCGTCATGTTGGCGACGCTGCGTATCTGTCGTTCACCCCAGAGCAGTGAATCGTAGTCGAACTCGGGAATGCGATCGAGATGGATCGCGTTGATGGCGAGGATGCCGCCCTTGGCGAGCGAGCGCAGAGCAGCGATCACGACCTCGCCAACGGGCGCGAAGGTGACGGCGCAGTCGAGTGCGACAGGCGGGAGGTCCGTGCCGCCGCCGACCCACTCGGCGCCGAGCGAGCGCGCGAGTTTCTGGTGTTGGGCTTCGCGTGTGGAGACGTAAACTTTGCAGTCCCATGCCAGCAGCACCTGAATGATGAGCTGCGCCGATGCACCAAATCCGAAGAGCCCTATGCGCTGGCCGCGCTTGACCTCGGCGACGCGCACGCTGCGAAACCCGATGATGCCGGCGCAGAGTAGCGGCGCGGCGTCATTATTGCTCAACTGCTCCGGCAGCACGGAGAGGAAGTCAGCGCGCGCTGTGGTGTATTCGGCATAGCCGCCTTGGTGAGTGTAGCCGGTGTAGGTGGGGTGATCGCAGAGGTTTTCTCGTTCGGTGAGACAGAAGGAGCATGTGCCGTCGGTGCCGCCAATCCAGGAGACACCGACGCGCGCGCCCTTCTTCAAGCCTGATCCGTTTGGTTCTACGACTTCGGCGACGATCTGATGACCGGGAATGACCCAGGGCAGGCGTGGGGACAACTCGCCTTCGACGATGTGGAGGTCCGTATGGCACACGCCACATGCGAGCACTTTGAGTAAAACTTCATTGTCCGCCGGTACCGGAATTGCCAGATCTTCGAGCTGCAGTGGGTTGGTGTCGACCGGGGCCGAAGTTCTGAGGACGGCTGCACGCATGCTGATTCCTCCGTCTGGGCTCATGATACGAGGGGACAAACCGCATGGAAGCTTGCGCGCCTTGAATTCCAGCGACTACATTGGCTGAGTACCTCGGTGGCCTTTGCCGTTCGAAGAAGAGGCCCTACTCACACTCCGTTCTCGCGAGGAGCATGGATGGAGGAGCTGCGAGCACTCACCAAGGTGTGCTTACGCTCGGACGCCATGCAAAGGAGACTGTGATGGAAACGACTCGCGACCGGAAGATCGATTACATCGAATTCAACTCTAGAGATTTAGAAGCGACCAAGGCGTTCTATGAGCGGGTGTTCGGCTGGTCGTTTGAAGACTAGGGCCGGATTACACAAGCTCTCGGATGCCCGCATTGCCGGCGGATTCAGGAGGGGTGAAACCGGAGGCTCATCGGGACCGCTAGTGGTCATTTTTGTCGACGAACTCGAGGCGGCGGAGCTACAAGTTCGAGCGGCGGGTGGAGTGATCACGAAAGAGCGCTTTTCGTTTCCGGGTGGATCGCGTTTTCATTTCCGCGATATCGCCGGTGGAAATGAGCTCTCATCCTGGCACGCCGAGTAGCGTCTCGGCGTGGAGCACATCTTCAAAAGCAAGCAGAATGGAAAAGCCCGCCGATGATGATGGCGGGCTTTCTGGTTGTGCCTGGAGTTGCGGCTGATTAAGCGGGGATGCCTGGCGCGACGGGGTGAGGGCGCGTCAGCCGGTGGACGAAGTGGTATGGAGGCCAGGGGCCGGAGAGCTGCATCTGACAGTCCTTGAGCAGTTCGCGCGTGGTGGCGAACTTATTCTGGTATCGCTCCACGCATTTTGCGTCGATCAGATGCGAGATATCCAGCAGCATCTTGCCATTGTCCATGGTGCGGCAGGTGACCTCTTCATCCTGTGGCACGAAGAGGCGCTGCATCTGGACGGCGATGGCGCGACCCTTGGTCTGCCGCTCGCGTTGTCGGGCAGCGGTCTCACGCAGGTTGGAGAGGTATTCCTTGCCGACGCTCTCTCCTTTGTAGACAGCGCGGAGCGGCTGCGGAAGACAGCAGTCCTCGACCGCGACCTTGAGGTGCATTTCGGCTTTGCCGCGCAGGCGCTCTACATGCGTTGTGTATTGGCGTTGATTGGAGCGGATGGAGCGGCGGAGCGCTTCGTCATCGGAGAAGACGGTTCCGAAGCGGAATGGAAGAACAGTAGATAGTTTGAAGCAGTCACCGACCACGCGGGCGTGGTCTTTGGCGGCCTGTTGATCGAGATTTTCCTGCGGATTGTGTTCCGAAACGATGACTGCGAGATCACTGGCTGGGTAGAGGAAGATCTGATTCCCTGAGATGCCGGTTAAGGATTGCATTGGTACCGGTTTGCGGTGGCGGGCTAATTCAGGGAAGGCTTGTTTTTCACTAATGCAGTAGGCGTACCACGCCATAGAGAATGTCACTCCATTGACGCTGGCGGAAAATCACCAGTTGATTAACCAATATCCTTGCGATAAGGCGACTGCGCTTGCCCTGGCGCGCCTGCATATATAGGGCTGCACCGAACTTACGGCACATCCTAGACCCCGCATGACACGACTGGCAACTGCGAAAGGCCACCCGCGCGACGCTTCATTCCCGAATGCGGTAATACCGCGATTCGCTTATGTCGTTGTAAACGTTACCAGTCCAATAGCGGAGCAGGGATGAAATGCGTACGCAAAATAAATTTAAACGTGCGACATGCGGAAGAGGATGAGCGCGCTGAGCGTAGTGAGGGCCACTAAAAGGAAAAGAATGGCGAAAAAAAGTCCCTTCAGCAATCCGGCGAGTGAGCGGAATGTTTTGGCAAGCTCTTGCTGTTCGCGATGGATGCTCTCGATGCCGGAGGCGACACGGTCCAATCCGTCATGGTGTTTCATGAGGATTCGCTCGATCTCTTCGCCCTGACTTGCCAACTGGGAGCGCAGACCGCGGCTCTCGATCTGGATTTCGCCGAAGCGACGATCGACCGTGGAAAGGTCAGCGCACCGGGCCGGCTCGGCAACGGCTACGCCGGTAAGGACGGGCAACAGCTTCGCGGCATAGGGCAGCAAAGCGCGGAGTTGCGACAGCGAGCGAAGATTGGGCAAAGGGAAGTTCCTTCGATTTAGCAGAGTCGAGGGGAGTAGCCCAGCAGAGGAAGGCTATCACCCAAGATTTGCTGCAGAGCCGATTCCCTCTTGATCAGAGCCGATATGCCGGGCGTGTCGCTCCGGCTCAGGCGGTTTTTGCGGCCTGTCCAGTCTGTTGCTGCAGCTCATGGATTACGACGCGGCGCATGTCTGCCTCCGGGGCGGGTTTGCCGGTCCATATCTCGAACTGCCGCGCCCCCTGGTGGACGAACATCTCGAGGCCAGGAATGACGGCGATGCCCTTTTCGTGGGCCATGCGGAGCAAGGGCGTTTCAACTGGGTTGTAGACCATATCGAAGACCAGCCGTGCGCGCAGCTCATCGGGCTCAAGAAGAGTAGTCACTTTGCTGCCGTGCATGCCGGCGGGGGTCGCGTTGAGCACGATGTCGAAGTCAGTTTTGGTCAATTGCTCGCGCTTGAAGACCTTCGCCTTGGCCTGCGTGGCAAGTTCCTTCGCGCTCTCCGGTGTCCGATTGAGGATGTAGACCTCTGCACCTTTTTCCTTAAGTCCAAACACGGCGGCCCGCGCGGCACCGCCCGCGCCGAGCACCAGCACGCGCGCACCTTTGAGCGAGAGGCGGCGCTCGAGCGGTCCAATAACCGCGCTGACGTCGGTGTTAAATCCGAAGAGGCGACCATCCGGTCCGCGCACGATCGTGTTGCAAGCGCCGATGCGGGTGGAGAGCTCATCCATGCGGGCGAGCGAAGGCAGGATCTCCTGCTTCAGCGGCATGGTGATGGCGAGGCCGGCGAGCGGGATGCGGTCCACCAGCGTGAGCAGATCGGTGATTTTCGCAGTTTCGAGAGGCACGAAGACGGCGTTGACCCGCTCGCGACGAAAGGCAGTGTTCAGCATGAGGGGCGAGAGCGAGTGCGCGATGGGATGGCCGGCAACGCCATAGACCCGGGTGGCGGCGTCGATATCTTCGAAGCGATAGAGCGAGCGCAGTGTGTCGAGGCTCATCTGGCCGGGCGCGGTCTCTTCGCCGGCGGCCGTCGAGGCAAAGGTAAACGCGCTGCCCGCACGGGGGGCAAGCAGGCGGCTCACTATGCCGGGCTGGCCCATCGCCATCGCGATCATGTTGGTGCTGTCGCCGTGCTGCTTCAACAGATCGAGCACGGCAAGATTATCCGTGAGAGAACGTGCCGTGGAAACGATCTTGTAGAACTCAGGATCGAGCCGCTGCATCCGCTCAAAGGCCTTCTCCAGGCTCCGAGTATGGGAGAAGTCGTGATAGCTCAGGATGAGGGCGGCGCCGCTCGCACGCAGACGTTTCCAGTCGGCTGGTCGCATGGTCTCGGCGGATTCGATCTCGACGTCGATGAGTTGGCAGCCGGCTTTCGCGGCACCTTCGAGAATCTCGGCCTGTTCGAACAACTCCCCGACAAAGTGCCCGCCACCTTCGGTGCGGCGGCACGTCGCTATGACGGTGACGTGGCGGTTGGTGGAGGTGAAGGAGCGGAGTTTCGGCAGGATGGCCTGGGGTTTGTTGAGGGTGTCCAGGCGCAGCTCGATGAATGGGTTGTTGTCGGAGATTTGTTCGGCGCGGGCCAGCAATTCATTCGCAGTTGCGCCGTTGACGGAAACGCAAATCCTGCCCATGCGCGAGCGGAGCTGATGGGCGGCAATGGCTGGAGTCGTAGAGGTCATGCGAAGGTCATGCCTGAATTGCGAAATGGTAACCAGCACCTGCACTTAGTTGCAAGGTGTTCTCTGCATTTAACCTTTTGTTAGAGGAACGGATTCGAGAATGAATGTTACAGATGCAGCAAATTCGAGCCGCCATGCCTGGAGCCTGGCCGATACCCCGGAAGTAACTCCGGAGAGTCTGGAGAGCTGGGGGACCGCCCGCCTGTCCGCCCATCAGGCCAGCCTGGCCCGGTTGCTGGCAGCCGAAGAGCGAACGCTTGCGGCCACATGGCGGGCCTATGACGACGCTATCGCGGCGCTGGGACAGGCGGGTTCAGAGTGCGGGCTGCTGGATAGCGTACACCCCAGCAAGCCGGTGCGGGACAAGGCGCAGCAACTCGCGCAACGCGTCGCCCAGGCGGCGACGGCGCTCTCACTGAACCAAGAGGTGTATCGGGCGTTGGCCTCCGTCGATGCGAGCCAGGCGGACGAGGCGACGCGGCACTATGTGGAGCGGACGCTGCTGCAGTATCGACTGGCCGGCGTGGACAAGGACGATGCGACGCGCGCCAAACTGCATGAGCTGCAGGACAAGGCGACGCTTCTGGGCCTGACCATCGGACGCAATGTGCAGGAGGGCGGCCTCAAGGTGGAGATCGCGGACCTGAGCGAGTTCGAGGGGCTGCCGGAGGACTTCCGCCAAAACCATTTGCCGGACGATTCAGGCAAGGTGGTGCTGACGACGGATTATCCGGACTACCTGCCCGTGATGACCTTTGCGACGAGTGACGCATTGCGGAACCGCATGTTTCTGGCCTACAACACGCGTGCATTTCCGGCGAACCGCGAACTGTTGCTGGAGCTCTTCCGGACGCGGCACGCGATCGCGAAGCTGCTTGGCTTCGCCACCTGGGCGGACTTTGCCACTGCGGACCAGATGATCGGCTCGGCGGGAGCCATGAAGCGATTTTTGGAGCGGCTGGAGGCGGCGACGCGCGCAGGTGCGCAGCGCGAATACGGGATCATCTTTGACTTTGCGCGCAGCCAGAGACCAGGGCTGGAGGCGATTGACGCAGCCAGCCGCGGTTACTGGCTGGAACAGTATCGCCGTAAGGAGTTCGCGTTCGATTCCCAGGCGGTGCGGCCGTATTTTCCCTATGCACAGGTCGAGGCGGGCGTGCTGGCGACGGCGGCGCGGCTGTTCCGGGTGGAGTTTCGGCGTGCTGAAGATGCTGAGGTGTGGCATCCGTCAGTGTCGGCGTGGGATGTGTTCGATGGCGAGAAGCGAGTAGGGCGGTTCTACCTGGACATGCATCCGCGCGAGGGGAAGGACAAGTGGTTCAGCGCCGCGCCGCTGGTGCCGGGGATCGCGGGGCGTCAGATTCCGGAGGCTGCGCTGATTTGCAACTTTCCCGGCGGGGATGACAAGGGTGAAGATCCGGGTCTGATGCAGCACTCGGATGTGGTCACTTACTTCCATGAGTTCGGCCATCTGATGCACGCCATTCTCGGCGGGCAGCAGCAGTGGGCAGGCATCAGCGGCATTGCTACGGAAGGCGATTTTGTTGAGGTGCCGTCGCAGATGCTGGAGGAGTTTTTCCGCGATGCGAAGCTGTTGCAGACGTTTGCGCGTCACTACCAGACAGGCGAGCCG
>Ga0157374_10006046_pt1 | contig 10243 bp, 6 predicted proteins | sample M25metaG_FD_115308 | JGI IMG/M metagenome (GOLD analysis project Ga0157374, IMG submission 115308) | Miscanthus rhizosphere microbial communities from Kellogg Biological Station, Michigan, USA - M2-5 metaG | ecosystem: Host-associated > Plants > Roots > Rhizosphere > Soil | place: USA: Michigan... | reverse complement strand
GTGATCCTGTTGAAGACGACGGTGTTGGCGAGCGAGAGACGGAGGACGGCGGTGGCGGTGTTCTCGAGGCTGAACTCAGGCGCATTGGTGGTGGTTCCCGGGATGACATATCCCGGCGGGAAGAAGTTGAAGACGCTGCCCGAGGCGTAGGGTTTCTGACTGAGGGTGGAGGTGAAGTTGCCGAGGGAGTTGTAGGAGGCGTTGGCGACGACATCGTTGCCGGCGACGGCATCGTTGTTGGTGAAGCCGAGGCCACGGATCATGTTGGTGAGCCAGAGAACGGGTTCGCGGAGATGGCCGCCGGGAGCGGTGGCGTCGGTGTCTGCGGCGCGGGCTTCCTTGGCGGGGAGGATGGCGGTGATGACGGCCTTCATGTCGCCGCGGACGTTGCTGCCGTTGTTGGCGAAGACGGCGGAGACGCGCGCGACGTAGGCGGGGCTGGGATCGCTGGCTACGAGATGCTGGATGAGCTGGCGGCAGACGAAGGGGCCGACGTTGGGGTGAGCGAAGATGTTGGCGAGCGCGCCGTCGAGATCCTGCGCGGAGGTTTGTCCGGCGGGGAGGGTGGTTCCGTTGAGAAGGACCTTGGCGGCGGTGTCGTGGTTCGCTTCGACCGCAGCCATGGGCATGGTGTAGTTGGCGGCGCGATTGGGGAAGCTGGTGGGGGTGCCCCCGGTGGCGGTGGCGTAGGTCCAGCCGGTGTAGGCGCGGGCGAATGCCTGGACCTGATCCTGGGTGTAGGCGGGGATGGGATTTCCGGTGGAGTCGAGCTTGGGTGTGCCGTCAGCGTTGAGGAGGTAGAGGCCCATGGTGAAGAGCTGCATGAGCTCGCGGGCGTAGTTCTCGTTGGCGATCTGGGGGGCGCCGTTCACGGTGACGGGTTTGTTGCTGTTGAGCATGTCGAGATAGGCGCCCATGCCGGGGGAGAGGGTGACGTCCTTCATGATGGTGGCGAAGTTGCCGAAGGCGTCGTTGACGAGAGTGTTCTGGAAGGCGACGACGGCGCGGGAGTTGACGGAGTTGGTGGAGATGACGAACATCTCGGCGAGGGCGAAGGCGACGCGCTGGCGAAGTTGGTCGGGTGCTGTGAGGGTGGCCTGCCACCACTCAGACTGCGCGCAGGGGACGAGGTTGTTGGTGCACGCGGTTGGCGGCGTGGCGGCTATGAGCGCGAGGGTGGTAGGCTGCGCGGCGAACTGCTCGTTGAGGTAGCCGGTTATGCCGACGGATTCGACGTGCTGGATGTCGGTGAGGGTGGGGCCGAAGGTGGTCTGGTCGAGCAGGCGGGCTGCGGCGGTGACAGGTGCCTGGATGGTGACCTGCGCGTTCGCGGGCGAGGAGGTTGCGGTGCCGGGATCCGGGTTGATGACGCTGACGGGGATGGAGGTGGTTCCCTGTGCAAGGGTGAGATTGGCGGTGCAGGTTAGCTGTGTTGGAGAAGCGACGGTGGCGGCGAGTGTCTGGCCTTGCAGCTGTACCTGGGCTCCGCTAACGAAGCCTACGCCGGTGACGGTGACGGTGTAGTTGGGCCCGAGTCCGGCGATGGTCGCGGTGGTGACAGTGGGGATTGGATTAAGGATGGCCTCCGTCATGGAACCGGAGGAGGATGCCGAGGCCTGGCTGACAGCGGTGATGGTAACGGTGTTGGGGCTCGGGATGGCGGCCGGCGGTGTGTAGAGGCCGGTAGTGGAGATGGTTCCGGTGGCGGCGGCGCCTCCGGTGACTCCGTTGACCTGCCAGTTGACGGCGGTGTTGGAGGTGTTGGTTACGGCTGCGGTGAGTTGGGCGGTTGTGCCGAGGCGGACCTGGTTGTTGCCAGTGACGGTAACGGCGACTGGAGCTGCGGGAGTTGAGATGCCTCCCCCGCCGCAGCCGGTGAGTGTGATCGTAGCCGCGAGTAGCAGGGCGGAGACGCTTGGGAGGCTATTTCGCAAAGACACACAAGGACCCATATGCCAGACTCCGCCTCTTCGGGCTTTCTATTGCCTGGCAGCCGGGGAAATGCTGCCTTATACAGGCACCTTGTATAACATCGGCCGGCGGAACAAGTCGCGAATTTTCTTAAATTATTTCTGCGAAGGTGAAACTTTTGCGGGCAGCTTTCGTCTTTGCGCTTCCAAGTCTAGTCTGCCAGATTGCGAGATAGAGGGACGATTGCTGCCTGTTCGTGGCTTCCCTTATGAAGACAGGCGGGTATCGCTCGTGTGACTGGACTCAGGTTTCCTCCTCGAATAGGTTTCGGAGACGCACCAAGACCTACATGGTAAACACTGTTCTTTCGGGGGCTTTGAACTACCAGCAATCTGTATTTCTTTACGACTGAGATCCTATCCAACCGTGCGGCTCACGAGTAATTGCTAGAGAAGCGAGGCTATCCCTTACAGGCGTGTTCATGACTTTCCAGATTGGTATCGACAAATGCCCTTGCGTTTACCAGCGTTCCTGAAAGTCGGATTCTCGAAAACTGAGATCTCAATTGGGCGCCCGCGAACGAGCTGGCCCGTTGAGCTCAACGGCGGCAAGCAGTCGCCACCGTCTCTTTCCTTCGCATCCAAACAAGCTGGGGTGATGCTATGAGTAGGAATGAGCAAACGAGACCTGTCGATGAGGGGGTAGATCCTTCCAACGAAAAAATCGTTCTGGATCGGATAAAAGTCCCAACAGAGAAAAAGAAGCCTTCACGTAACGAGACGGGTACTTCATATCCGAATTCCGAAAAGTAGTGGATGCTCTAGTCCAGTATCGTGCCCCGAAGTCCGGTTTTCGGCAACTTCGTGCTAAGCGGACACTGATACCTGCTTCCTATGTGCGGTCGCTACTATCGAAGATCCGACAAACAGAAGATCGCCGAGGCCTTCCACGCCACAAAGGTCGGTGACTTCCCGCTGCCGCCTTGGGACTACAACGTCGCTCCCACCAGCATGCAGCCCATAATCCGCCAGAGCCGCGACACCGGCGAGCGCGAACTGGTGCAACTGCGCTGGGGCTTGATCCCTTTCTTCACGAAGCAGCTCTCTGACGTCAAAGGCATCTCTACCATCAACGCCCGCGCCGAGACCGTCGCCACTTCGCGCACGTACCGCGAGCCCTTCAAGAAACGACGCTGCCTGGTCCCCGCCTCCGGATTCTACGAGTGGAAGAAGCTCGACGCGAAGAACAAGCAGCCCTTCGCCTTCGATCTTCCCAACGGCAAAATGATGGCCATTGCCGGTCTTTGAGACGCCTGGAAGGAAACTCCCGACGCTATAGAGGCCAGAATTCGGCAAGCGACTGAGCGCTTTATCGTCAAGGGAACTATTGGTGCGGAGTTCGACGAAGCGTTTGTCAAAGACATGCTGGATCGCCACCCGAAATGGCTGCAGAGCTACACCATAATCACCACCGAGGCAAACGAGCTGATGGCGCCCATCCACGACCGCATGCCAGGCATCCTGCACGCGAGGGATTACGACCGTTGGATCGATCGCGAAGTGACCGATCAGCCGCCGGTCGATCTTCTCCGCCCGCTCCCCGCCGACGAGAGGGAGGCCTTCGAGGTCTCCAAAGACGTGGGCAACGTCCGCAACAACTCGCCCGAACTGCTCAACAGTAAGTGATAGTCTGCTCTGAAATGATTGAAAATCACTTCCTTGGTAAGCCCGAGATTTATTGGATCGGCCTCACATCGCTCGTTGGTGTAGCGACGCTCATGATCATTTTTTTCTATACGTTGTACACGCGAAGAATGATGAAACTTGCCGAAGAAAACCGGCGAGCAGATATAAGCGTTGTACTCAGCCTTAGAGAGTATGACTTTGGAAACTTTCTTCCGATTGCTTCTCGTCCATTTGAAATCGGAAATTTTATTTGTGTTGTCAGAAACATCGGTCGGGGCCCAGCTGCCGGTCTACAAGCGTGGCACAACGAAGTTAGTGATCGATTCACTCTCGGAAATATTCAGATCCCGGCGTTGAAATCAAAATGGTTCAAGCTATGGGCGACTCAAGAGGGGAACGAATCACGCGATTTGTGGCACGCTATCTTGAAATGGCACGCTATCTTGAAACATTGAGGTCGATCGAGGGTCTACTCGACAAACACGAGGACAGATGATTCGACCGATCTCATTAGTTAGCATCATCAAGACGATGTCTTCGGGAGGGGGTAGATATGGGGTATGCGCAACTGACTGTGCCCATTTTTGTACCTCCTCTAGGGGGAAATTGGGGGCTATCGAAGGCACAAACGGCCTAACGAGACTGCCGTCAAGTCATTCAAAACGCAACAAAAAGGAACAAAGGTAACGGGAGAGTATTCAGCTAAAATTCAGCTGTTAACCGAAAGGTTGTAGGTTCGAGTCCTACCTCAGGAGCCAATTCTTTCAGTTAGTTAGCTCCCCTTCTCAAAGTCGCGCTGTGATGCTCTTTCCATGGCTTCCACTTTGTTCGTTCAAAGTGATGTGTCCGTACTCATCCGATGGCCTTAAATGACCCTGGAAATTAGAACAACAGCGTTCACCATCCTGGGTCGAAACCGCTTGAATTCAGGCTCTATCGTGGAGTGGTATTCTCCCCTGTACTCCCGCAGAGTTTGTTGATAACCGGGCCAAATGCAGTCTTCGATTTCAGCGCTGTGTACGACTTTTGAGCTTCAGCGCTGGCGCGGTATGGACCAAAGATAAAGGAGAACGACATGAAGTTCATGATTACCTGGAAGATTCCGACTGGTACCTACAAGGCCGCAGCGGAACGGTTTTTGAGCACGGGCGCGCCGGATGCCGCAGGGATGAAGACGCTTGGACGGTGGCACGCTCCCGCGTCCTATGCAGGATGGCATCTGGTGGAAGGGGACCTGGTGGCCGTGGCGGAGTTGCACGCGGGATGGGCGGATCTGTTGGAGCTGGAGATTACGCCTGTGCTTGACGATAACGAGGCCGCAACCGGCATCGCCAAGACGCTGAAGAAGTAACATTGCCTGCCATTCTCTCGAATCTCACCTATCTCAATCGCCTAGAAGCGGAGATTCCCGCCGTAGTTCGCTCGTACCCCTCGAGGCTGGTTATAGGTTCCTTAACTCCGCTACTCTAGTGCTCAGTACATAGACTTGTCTGGGACATATGGCCCTTGCGCATCATCCGTTTGCGCCGATACGATGCGATGTGCCGCCCAACCCTGCGGTCCTTACTCCAACCACGTCGTAGTGCGCGACCGGATACGCCGGGCGCCAGGAGCATGATGTCTGTCGAACGTCCGACCCGTATCCGATACTTTCTCGCCTTTTGGCTCTTTGTCCTGAGCGGCGTCGCCTTTCTCGATCGAACTAACATATCTATCGCGGGACTCGAGATCAGCCGCGAGTACGGCCTCGGAAATCAGCGACTCGGTTGGATATTCAGCGCCTTCCTTATCGGTTATGCAGGCTTCCAACTTCCTGCCGGGTGGCTGGCTGCGCGCTTCGGGCCGCGCAAGGTTCTTACGTTAGGAGTTATCTGGTGGGGCGTCGCAACTGCTCTTACAGCGATGCTTCCCACTGATATTGCTCATGCCGTCCTGCTGCTGATCGCCATACGTTTTGCACTCGGTGCGGGTGAAGCGGTCATCTATCCAGCCGCCAATCAGTTCGTAGCCCGCTGGGTGCCGCTTGAAGAGCGAGGCCTTATCAACGGATTGATCTTTGCCGGAGTGGGCGCCGGCAGCGGCCTGACTCCTCCGTTGCTTGCCTGGATCATTAAGAATCAGGGATGGCGTGCCGCTTTCTGGTTCAGTGCTATCGTCGGCCTCATCGCAGGCGCAATCTGGTGGTACGCTGCGCGCGACACTCCTGAAGAACACCCAGCTGTTTCTCCTGCCGAACTTCGGCATATTCGCGACGGACTAACGTTTGGTTCCACTCCCGCTCCGTCTCGTTCGTCTGAGCCTGCTTCTACGGGCATCTCATGGAGCGCAATCTTTCATCGTCGCGACCTTCCTGCCCTGATGATCGGTTATTTCAGCTTCGGTTACATAGCGTGGATCTTCTTCAGTTGGTTCTTTCTATACATGAATCAGGCGCGCGGATTCGACACGAAGTCCAGTGCGTTCTATACCATGTTCCCATTCCTTGCGATGACGATCTTCTGTCTGGCAGGCGGTGCACTCAGCGACAGACTGACCTTACGCTACGGCCTTCGCGTCGGACGCTGCGGACTGGCCTCCGTTGCTCTGCTGGCCACCGCGGTTTTTCTCGTAGTAGGCTCGCAAGTTAGCAACCCTCAACTTGCTGGCATCATTCTGGCATGCGGTGCGGGTGCCATGTATCTTTCACAAAGCTCTTTTTGGTCAGTGTCTAATGATATTGCGGGCCGTAGCTCGGGCGTCTTTTCGAGCATGGTCAATATGGGAGGCCAGATCGGAGGCGCACTCACTGCCTCGCTTACGCCTTGGATCGCCCAACGTTTTGGCTGGACGACATCCTTCGCCGTTGCCGCTACGCTTGCGGTTATCGGTGCTGTCTGCTGGCTTATCGTACATCCGGAACGCCCGCTTGACGCTTGATTTTGCAGCCTGACTTCTTGTCACTTCACAAAGTATTTGTTAGCTAAGAATGACTACACGGCGAAACGCGAAATCGCATCTGGCACGGATGAGGCGACTATTGTTCCTGTTGATGAGTCTTGTTGTTATCGGCGCGACGGCCGTCGCGCAGGCTGCTCCAGCGACCCCTCCTCAGGGAGGCGTCGACACTCAAAAGCCGGACCGGCAAAGCGGAAGCATGCCAATCGATAACGGCATTCGCATTCTTCATCAGGATTCTGAGTGATCACTCTGGATCGCTACTCAGAATGGCGTGGAACGGCTGGCCAATGGAAATCTTGAGGTTCTGCTGGTAGGTGGAATCTCCGCAGATATCGCCGCCCCGTTTGCAGAGGATGGTGCCGGCGGTATGTTCTTTGTCACTTCATCCGGGCTATTCCACTGGCAGAAGGGAACCGCGAGTAAGCTACCGCTCTATCTGCCCGAAGGCGACACTGTCGTAGCCGTCTATCGCGACATTCAACAACGTGTATGGATCGGAACTTCAAAAGGAGTCTTTGAACTCACACCGCGAAAGGACGGCCTCGGGGAGCCATCGAGGGAATACGATGCAGTGCCTCGAGCGACCCTCCGCAGCGCGGTCTCGTCGCTCGTCTCCGACGGTGAGGGAAATCTCTGGATCGGTACGCGGCACGACGGGCTCTGGCGCTTGGGCCCTGATGGCCTTTCCCGTTGGCCCGCGCAGGATGGGCTTGCAATGAGCAAGGTCGCACCGGCAAGTTCTGACGACTTAGCCTCGTCTTCTGCCGATTCATCCAATCATCGTCGGCCCTTCTATCAGACTTGGTACTTCTATCTCGCTCTTGCTGTCGCTGTAATTGCTTTCACGACATATCTCTTCCGCCGTCACATTCAACTCATGACCGGTCGCCTCGGCATCATTCTTGAAGAGCGCAATCGCATTGCGTCTGAGTGTCACGACACACTCATGGCAGGTTTCGCGGCGATCTCCTGGCAACTTGAGGCAACGGCGAAGCTCTTCCGTGACAGCGGCTCCGACTCTACACCTGCGGCAAAGTCCTGTGAGTTGGCGCGCAGTATGGTCGCACATTGCCAGGCGGAAGCACGACGCATCATCTGGGATCTGCGCGATACCGATGAGGTTACAAATGTGCTCTCGCAGGCGCTTTCGCGCACATTATCGTCAAATCACATCCAAGGAGCCATCGACACGACCTTGGACGTGGAGGGAGAGGAGATTCGCCTGGCTCCGGGCTGCGTGCATCATCTCGTCTGCATCGGCCAGGAGGCTGTTTCGAACGCCATTCGCCACGCCGAGTGCTCCCGCATTGTTGTTCACCTGAAGTACGAGAACGATTCGCTTAGTCTCTCCATTCGTGACGATGGTCACGGCTTCCTCCAGTCCGATCGATCGTTGTCGCGTCGCGGACACTTCGGTATACCCGTTATGGAAGAGCGCGCCCGGAAGCTGGGCGGCAGCTTCCGCATTCAAACCTCTGCTGGAATTGGCACCGAAGTCACCGTCAGGGTGTCTTTCGATGCGATGCAGCAACCTGTTAACCAGGAACATCACGTGATACGTTGGATTGGCATATGAAACAGATTCGAGTCCTCCTCATCGAAGATCATTTTCTTGCGCGCATGGCGCTTCACTCCGTCCTCTCAGGCCATCCGCAGATTCAGATCATCGGCGAGGCAGGCGATGGCGAACTCGGTATCTCGATGTATCGCCAGTTGCGTCCCGATGTAGTCGTGCTTGATCTGCGGCTGCCCCGCGTCAGCGGCTTCGAGGTTATCACCGAGTTGCGTCGTGAGTTTCCTACGGTTCGCATCGTCGTGCTCTCCAACTATCAGGGAAGCGAGGACATCTATCGCGCCGTACGGAGCGGAGCCATGGCCTATCTCACCAAGGACGCAAGTGGTGAAGAGTTGTTGAATGCGATCCAGAACGTCGACCGCGGCCTGCGCTATCTCCCTCACGGCGCGCTCGATCGACTCGCACAGCGTATGCCTGCCGTCGAACTCACTCCGCGTGAGACCGAGGTGCTAACGCGCATCACTCAGGGGCGCAGTAACCGGGAGATCGCCGAAGATCTCAAGATCGCCGAGAAGACGGTGCGGATCCATGTCAGCTCCGTTCTCGACAAGATGGGCGCGCGAGATCGCACCCAGGCAACGATTTATGCACTCCAGCGAGGCCTGGTTCATCTCGACTAAAACAGCCGCAATCTTCATGCACAGCGTCACTTAGCGGGTCCGATAGGCCATTTGACCTAACAACCCGACCGGCAACCGTCCGATTGACAGTTGTTTTACGTGTAGTTTGAAATCAATTCACACAAAATAACCCCGCTCGCAGCAGAGCGGGAAATGCAAGCGCTCCACCTCTATCCCATCGTGGATTGGGAATAATCGTCCGTTTATCACCTGCTTCATAGCAGGCAGGTCTAGGAGGCTACCGTGAAGAAAGCATTAGCTTGTTATCTCGTATTGCTGCTAAGTCCGCTGTTTCTTCGTGCTCAGGTTGCGGACAACACCGCGCTTGTAGGTACGGTCACTGATCCAACCGGAAGCGTCGTTGTCGGCGGCAAGGTCGTCGGTGTCAATCAAGACACGAAGGTGTCATATACCGGTACCACCAACTCTGAAGGCTATTACTCCATCCCCTTCGTAAGTCCTGGAATTTACGACATCACCGTTGAGATGACCGGATTCAGGAAGATGACCGCAACCGGAGTCGTCGTCCAGCTTAACCATGCTGTGCGTACTGACTTCGCTGTTTCGGTCGGTTCGGAGGCATCTGTCGTCACAGTTTCGGCCGATACTCCTGCACTCTCGACAGACGATGCGTTGCTCGGCGAGACGATTGATTCGCAGCAGGTACACGATCTGCCCATGAACGGCCGTCACGCGATCGATCTCGCAGCTACTGCTTCGAACATCACTATCAGCGGTAACGCTCTCACGGGCAATCCTCCTGGAAACCGCGCCAGCGGCTCTGGTACTCGCAACATCAACAACAGCATCTCGCTCGACGGCATCTCGATCATGAACAACCTGATCACGACTGCCACGCTGTCTCCCAATCCCGACGCACTGAGCGCGGTACAGACACAAAACGGAAACTACACCGCGCAGTACGGGGACTACCTCGGTGTTCACATCAACCTTGTTTCGAGGACCGGCACTAATAGTTTTCACGGCACCGCTTACGACTACATCCAGAACGACGCCATGAATGCTAAGGGTTGGCTTCAGCCTCAAACTGGCCCAGGCTCAGCGAAGCCTAAGCTGCGCTACAACCTCTTCGGTGGCGTGCTCAGCGGTCCCATCATCATTCCCAAATTGTATGACGGAAGAAACAAGACATTCTTCACGGGATCCTATGAGGGCCTTCGCAACAACGGTGCGGCCGTGACGAACGGAACGGTGCTCACCAACAAGATGCGCGCTGGAGATTTCAGCGAACTGGGCAAGAATCTCTTCAATCCCAAAACACGTTTTGCGCTGTGCCCCCCTCCCAATTTCGCCTGCGCGGCGGCGCAGTATCCTAATGCAATCATTCCTATCGATCCGACGGCTGCAAAGATTCTGCCTTACCTCGCAACTCCTACGAATTCCGCCCCGACTCAAAACTGGACAGGAAATCTTCCGACTGCGGTCAATGAAGACTCAACTCTGGAGCGCGTGGATCACAACATCAATGGTAAGATTTCCCTCTTTGGTCGGTT
>Ga0157374_10006039_pt1 | contig 10246 bp, 8 predicted proteins | sample M25metaG_FD_115308 | JGI IMG/M metagenome (GOLD analysis project Ga0157374, IMG submission 115308) | Miscanthus rhizosphere microbial communities from Kellogg Biological Station, Michigan, USA - M2-5 metaG | ecosystem: Host-associated > Plants > Roots > Rhizosphere > Soil | place: USA: Michigan... | reverse complement strand
TTTGAAAATGGAAGGAACAACAAATACTCAAAATACAGCTGAACACCAGGAAACGAAATGGTATGTATTACGTGTAGTTAGCGGCAAAGAACGAAAAGTAAAAGAGTATCTTGACAAAGAAATCTCCCGCGGTGGCTGGGGCGAAATCGTGAAGCAGGTTTTTTTGCCAGTTGAAAAAGTATACAAGGTGCAGAACGGAAAAAAAGTGATGCGTGAAAGAAACTACTATCCCGGCTATGTAATGATAGAGATCGGTGAAGGTAAGTTGAGCGATGATCTGCGTGACACAATTAAGAACACAACCAATGTTATTCATTTCCTGGGAAAGGAAAACCCAATTGCCTTGCGCAAGGCTGAGGTGAATAAAATGCTCGGTAAAATGGATGAGATGGCTGAAGCGGGTGGTGTGAGCATGAGTGAACCATTTATCGTAGGAGAAACCATCAAGATCATTGAAGGGCCTTTTAATGATTTTAATGGCGTGATCGAGGAAGTAAACGATGAAAAGAAGAAACTGAAGGTAACAGTAAAAATATTCGGACGCTCAACGCCTGTCGAACTCAACTATATGCAGGTGGAGAAGATCAGCTAAAGCAACTTCCATAGACTCTTTTTGCTTTCAACTGAAAACCTTCGTTATTCCAGCCTTTGTTTGGATAAACGGTAACAAAAAGCATTTCTTGCCCGTCTAACTTTGTAGCAGCAAACCATAAACCAGCCTGGTATTAGCCATGAGAAACAAGCATAGTGCGCGATTGATCATTGCGATATTGATCGTTATCACCTTCCTTCCTTCTTTTGTTCTGTCTCAAAGCCCCACTCCGAGAATATTGCCTGCAAAAAGAACGACTCAGCATATAAGGATCGATGGATTGCTTACCGATAGTGCATGGAAAGACGCTGCTATGATGAGTGACCTTGTTGAATTCCGCCCAAAGATCGGGGATAAAGAAGAATATAGTAATCGGACTGAAGCCTGGTTAATGTATGATGATGAAGGAATCTACTTCGGTGGCTATTGTCATGAAAAAACTAAAGATAGCATAGCAAGTGAATTGGTTGGTCGGGATGGTTTTGGCACGAACGATTATGTAGGGATCATTTTCGATACCTATTATGATAAATTGAATGCCTTTGAATATTTCGTTACACCATTAAACGAGCAATGGGATGCGAAAATGTCACCACCGCCTACTCCCAACAGTGACGCAGAAGATTTTACCTGGAATTCAGTATGGCAGAGCGGGGCAGTGATCCATAAAGATGGATGGAGTTTCGAAATGTTTATTCCTTATTCCGCTATTCGCTTTGGTAAAAAAGATGTACAAACGTGGGGATTTAATATCACCCGAAGAAGAAGAAAAACTGAAGAGCAGTTTACCTGGAATCCTATAAATCCGAATGTAAATGGGTTTCTTACCCAGGAAGGATTATGGACTGATATTTCTCATATCAAGCCACCACTTCGATTACAATTTTCTCCCTATTTTTCTGTTTATGCTAACCACTATCCGTATAATATACCTGGAGTAAAAAATTGGACCGGCCAGGTAAATGGTGGAATGGATGTAAAATATGGAATTAACCAGGCATTTACTTTGGACCTTACATTGATCCCTGATTTTGGGCAGGTTCAAAGTGATAACAGGGTATTAAATCTGACACCGTATGAGGTCAAGTATGTCGAAAACAGGCCATTTTTTACCGAGGGCACTGAACTGTTTAATAAAGGAAATTTATTTTATTCCAAAAGGATAGGCACCTACCCGGCATTTCTTCACGATCCTGATCCAGGACCCAGCGAACAAGTAATAAAATACCCACAGGAATCAAAGCTCATTAATGCTTTTAAAATTTCAGGGAGAACACAAAAGGGATTGGGCATCGGGTTTTTAAATGCCATTACTAATACGCGTTACGCTACTATGGAAGATACATTGACGCATCAAACCCGTAAATCCCTGGTTGATCCGCTTACGAACTATAATATTTTTGTTCTTGACCAAACATTGAAACACAATTCAAGCATTTCGTTTGTGAATACGAGCGTTATAAGAAATGGGAGCGACTATGATGCAAACGTGTCGGCCGGGTTATTTGATTTTAATGATAAAACGAATACGTGGAATGCAGGGGGAAAAGTATCAATCAGTAATTTGATAAATTATTTGCCAAATGGTAAAACGCAAACCGGGTATAATCACAGCCTCTACTTTGGAAAAACAAGCGGCAATTTTGTTTTCAAGGCAAACCAGGATTTGGCGGACGATAAATATACGAGCAACGATTTTGGCTATTTTGCGTTAAAGAATTTTTTGGATCATTCTTTATGGATGCAGTATCATTGGTTGAAACCCACGAGTTGGTATAATAATTTCCGCATCAATGTCAATGCTTATTATTCCCGCCTTAGTACTCCGATTAAGTATCCTGATTCTCCTTTCTTTAAACTCCCAATGTACCGAAATGCAAATATTAACATCAATGCCAATAGTCAATTAAAAAGTCTCTGGTTTGTCGGCGCGTTGGTTGGTTATGAACCGGACAATAACAATTTTGATGAACCACATTCCGAAGGCCATTTTTTCCGGGGTTGGTCTGATTGGTTTGTTGACGGGTGGGTACAATCAAACCAGTCAAAAAGATATAACGTCTATACGGAACTTTTGTACGCGAGAAGAAATATGTTTAAAAGCAAACACTTGCTGTTGACGTTCCAGGAACAATTCCGGTTTAACAATAATTTTTCTATTACGCATAGCCTGTCTGCAGAGCCCCAGACGGACAATGTCGGGTATGCTACTTTTGAAACTTCTGCTAATAAAATAATCTTTGGACGACGGGATAGAAACACTATTGAAAATATTTTGACCTTCAAATATAATTTCAATGATAAAATGGGGATCAGTACAAGAGTAAGACATTACTGGAGTAAAGTGGATTACAAGGAGTTTTTTACACTGGTTGAAAATGGCCATCTGCAACCTAATGCTTCATTCAACGGAAATGAGAATCAAAATGTCAACTACTTTAATATCGATATGACATACACCTGGCAATTTGCTCCCGGTAGTTTCTTAAATATTGTTTGGAAAAATGCTGTTACGGATGTTACCGACCAGGTGGAAAATAAGTACGTTAAAAATTTTGACACTACCATGGATGCGGATCAGAACAATAATTTCTCACTTAAGGTTATTTACTTCCTGGATTATCTGAATCTTAAAAAGAAAAAGAAATCCTGACAATACTCTCAGTTTTCCTCACGCGCAGCATGGGCCGTCTTTTCAAAATCAATTCTTGGATGATAGATTTTTGTAAAAAGAGTAGTAGACCAAAAATCTTTTGTAAAAAGAACGGAAGGTTTTTTGAGTACAATGTCCGGGACCAGGTGATACCATTTATACCCGTTACTTTTAAAATATTCCCGGCATTGATGTAACATTCCTAACTCGTCGGCGGCCACTTTTACCGCATCACGCTGGCAACTGGATCTGATAAATGGTTTAACAAGCCGCGTTTGAAATCCGTAAATATATAGATTGTCCTTTACTAACTTGTAGTTCTGATATCGTGATCTTATATCTAATTGAGCAATGAGGGGGAGCCCGAACACAAGACTTAAAGTTATTGATTTTAAAAACTTGTTATCGGTAGCAAGCAATGAAGAAATATCAAAAAAATAAAACAGGCAACAGGAAAACAATAGTTCAATAACAGCAATTAAGAATAGCAGCGAGCTGGCGGTTTTGATGTTCCATTGTTGAATAAGCGAATACAGGAATATATACCGAAGTTATTCCAAATTCATTTTCTTTATCAGCGCTTTAAACCGTGGCTCATTTCTGATAGGGTCAAAAGCAGGATCAACTTTTATCCAAAACATATGAATATCGCGGAACTCATAACCTGATTCTAACTCATTTAAAGCTTCATTGATATTTCCAAGTGCGGTGTATACCTGCGAATTCCTGTAATGAGAGAGATTGGGGTGTTTTTTCAGGGCCTCTTTGAAAATCACCTTTGCTTTTATTGTATCTCCTATAATAGCATAACCATAACTTTGCATAACCTGCGGATCATCGATTTCAGTTCCATTGCCCGGAGGAAGTTTGTCAAACAGTTCTTTAGCATTCAGGTATTCATGTTTTTTTAGATAGTTGAGTCCAATAGAAAAATCAGGTACAAAATTCACTGGTTTGGGAACCAATGATCTCATTCTGTTGAACTGTTGAATAGAAAGATCATATTTACCAGAAAAGTATAAGTTTCTGGAATAGTTCCAATTTGCATAATAGGAAAGCGGATCAAGATCGACTGCTTTTTTAAATTCTTCCAAAGCTTTGTTTTTATCCGAGCCGGAATTTATTAATACCAAACCGTAGAACATATGCGCTGCAGAATTATTTGGATTCAGCAATATGGCTTTTTCCAGATTCATTTTTGCATTGGCCCAGTCATAATCGAAATTCTGTTGAATAAACCCTAATGTGGTCAGTGCCTCACTCAGGTTGCTGTCTAATGACAGCGCTTTTTCGACATAAATTTTTGCAATAGGTACCCGCTCCAATTGTGACCGACCTCTGTAATTAACGTCATAACAATCGGCGAGTCCTGCATAAGCCAGCGCATAGTTTGGCTCCAGTTGGATAGCCCTCTTGTAATTGGCCTCTGCACTGTCGAAATTTTCGGGGCCACTTGCATTCCAGAAATTCCTGCCTCTTAAATAAAATTTATAAGCCTCTGTATTTTCAGCGTAGTGTTTGGAAAGACTCTTTTTTTCCTCCGGCGTTACATCAGCTCTTAAAGCAGAAACAATTTTTCCTGCTACTTCCGATTGAATAGATAAAATATCCTTACCCTCATACTCAAAATTATCCCCCCATAAACGTTTATTGGTACTTACTTCAATCAGTTCTGCAATAATGTGCATCTTCCCTTCGTGTTTTTCTATTGTACCGGAAAGAACAGCAACCACACCCAGTTCATCAGCTATTTGCTTCAGGGTTTTTGTCGTTTTCTTAAAACTTCTCACCGAAAACCAGCCAATCACTTTTTTTAATGAAGAAATTTTTGAGAGATTATTGATAATATCCTGCGTGATGCCATCGGTAAGATATTCTTCACTATTATCGGAGCCTGTGTTTTCAAAAGGAAGAACAGCTATAGATTTTTCCCCTGCAAATCCGGATGCTGCTGAAAATTTCTTAAAAATCAGAAAACCCGTCACCGATAGAATCAAACAAATCGCAACTATTGCTAATTTTTTCTTTGCAGATTTTTTTTTGATCTCTTTCAACTTTCCACTGAGTTGTTCTCTCTTTGGAACAATTAATCCTTCCATGGTCAAGGCAAAAATTTCTAGGGGTTCATCGACGTTTTTAAATTCAAATTTTCCCAGGGAAACAGATTTGTAATCGGGCTGATTTTTTAATTTATCAAAAACTTCTTTTGAAAATAAAATGGAGTTGGCGCAGGCCAGAGACTGGATGCGTGACGCAACATTGACACTATCACCCATCACTTTGTTCTCTTCGAAGAACAATTCGCCAACGTGAATACCAATTCGAAGAGGAACTTTTGGTTCATGTTGGAGTCGCTGTTGTATTTGCACAGCTGCTTTTACTGCCTCAGTTGCACTTGGAAAACAACAAAGACTTCCATCACCATAATCATTTAAAATTCTTCCGTGAAATGTTTCGGCGGTTTGTTTTAGTGTAGCAATGTAATGTCGGGTAACCGCAAGAGCATTTTGCTCATTTTTCTGCATCATGGCCGTGTATCCGACAATGTCAGTAAACAGAATAGCAGCAAGCTGACGGTTTTGTTCCTGCATAAATTATCGACGAATATTCATCCGCTTCGGATCATTAGTATTTATTGAGAAGTTAGAACTATAACCTGAACTGAACACCTAAGAATATGAGATAATCCCCCGAACCGCCCGGTGCAACCACTTGCTTACCTGTTATGTCTTGCTTCATTTGATCAGCTACGCTCAGTTTTATCTGGTGTTTGACCATTACCGGCACATAAAAAAAGATTGAAAATCTAGACTGATTATAAATAATACCCGGCTCTACAGATAGATTGTAGCCTGGGCGACGCAGGCCATTACTTCCGCCAATTACATCATTAACTGGTACGCCCTCATCCCGTATGCCAAAAGAAAATCCCCAATTCTTCAGATTGTATTCCATACCTGCTCGCAATGCCCACACATCCGGAACAGAATTTTCATAATGGATGGTACTAGGCGAGGGATTTACAGGCGGCGGCCCTCCCGCAGTAAACAGAACCCCATTTTGCTCACGCGGACTGAACATATAGTAACCGTTTGCATATACACTTAGAGTCCTCACCGCATTAAGGAACAGGTAAGTATTAACATCCGCAATCAGTCCTGTTCCTCCATCGCCCAACTGTATAGAAGGATTAACATAAGATAACACAGCTGTGGAATCTGTTTTATGAAAGTAATCCTGGTATTTGTAATCGCCGTTGGGAAGCTTGACGCCAAAGCCCAACTGGATATTTCCTCTTTGTGTCATAGTAGGTTTAAGCAACCACTTATGCACGGTAAATCGAACGTCACCTATCCCGGTTGCTCGGGTTGTATAGCGTGGGGTATTAGCGCCACCGTGTTCTCCGTTGCTGGTGCGTGATCCGTCAGTATAAGGAAGGCTGAAGTCAAGAGACCAACCGTTTTTTAACAGGCGGGTGACGGTGACATCCATTGAAAAAACTTTATTCACTATTTGATTTTCTTTTGCAGGCGTTAAGTCTTCGCCTTCAAAGTAATTTTTATACGATTTGTAGTAACGTGACGTGACGCTGACTTGCCACTCGGAATTGGAGAAAGAATTGTTGAGTAGATTGAACTGTCCGAAACCTTCAATGTTGCGGATCATTACGCAACCCTGGGAGTAGCTATAAGTTGAAAAAAAAGCAACTAGCAATAGAACAATGATGGGCTTCTTCATGTCAGTTAATTTTAGAATATAAAATATAAAAGTTAAGCTAATTTTATTATATGATATTATTCATTTTCTCAACACGAGCCACTTGCTAGTGAAACCGTGCAATGCCCGGGCCGATGCCGATTCGTTTAGACGGATAGTATCAAAAGTTGGGAAACAGTTTTTCCAAAAATAGGGGAAACAGTATTTAGGCTGAGAGCGGAAAGCGGCTGCACTCCCGTTGGCTGAAATATTTTTGAAAAACAGTTTTTCAATTCGCCAATCAGCCTTATCTTTGCGGCCCCATAAGTTCTTTCAGATCCCGTAAATCGGGAGAGGAATTTGGGAGACCAAGTAACCGGTAAGAAGGAGAAAGGTCGTTTGAACCAATAAATCATAGAAAATGGCAAAAGAGATCACTGGCTTTGTGAAGCTACAGTGTAAGGGTGGCCAGGCCAATCCTGCACCTCCCATCGGTCCTGCGTTAGGTTCCAAGGGTATTAATATCATGGAATTTTGTAAGCAATTCAACGCACGCACCCAGGACAAAATGGGTAAAGTACTTCCCGTTATTATCACCGTTTATTCAGATAAGAGTTTCGAGTTTGTTATCAAAACTCCACCGGCAGCTGTTCAGTTAATGGAAGCCGCAAAAATTCAAAAAGGCTCAAAAGAGAGTAACCGTGCCAAGTCTGGTAAAGTAACCTGGTCACAGGTGGAGACAATTGCAAAAGATAAAATGCCTGACCTGAATTGTTTCACCGTCGAAAGCGCCATGAAAATGGTAGCTGGTACTGCTCGCAGCATGGGTCTTACTGTTGAAGGTAAAGCACCGTGGGAAAATTAATCTCTGACTATTTTAAACGAATTTATCATGGCATTCATTGGCAAAAAAAGAAAAACAGCCGAGGGCAAACTCGAAAAAAATAAGGCATATTCTCTTAAAGAAGCCTCTGCATTAGTAAAGCATGTCAACACTACAAAATTTGACGCTTCTGTTGATCTCCATATTCGCCTTGGGGTTGATCCCAAAAAAGCTGATCAGGCTATTCGCGGTACTGTGACTCTTCCGCACGGCACCGGTAAAACAAAAAAAGTATTAGTACTTTGCCCACCCGACAAAGAAGCCGATGCAAGAGCAGCCGGCGCCGATTTTGTGGGTTTGGACGAATTCATTCAAAAGATAGAAGGAGGCTGGGTTGACGTTGATGTGGTCATTGCCACACCTTCAGTAATGCCGAAGATCGGTAAACTGGGTAAAGTCCTTGGTCCCCGCAACCTGATGCCGAATCCAAAAACAGGTACAGTAACAAACGATGTGGCCGCGGCAGTGAATGAAGTAAAGGGCGGCAAGATTGCTTTTAAGGTTGATAAAGCCGGAATTATCCATGCATCAATTGGCCGTGTAAGTTTTGCCCCGGAAAAAATCGCAGAAAACAGCCAGGAGCTGCTTAATGCGATCATTAAGGCAAAGCCTTCTTCTGCAAAAGGAGCTTACCTGAGAGGCATCAGCATGGCAAGCAGTATGAGCCCGGGTATTTCAATTGACACAAAAGGATTTGTTCACTAAAGCGATCTGATATCTTAATCTGATCTCAAAAACGTATAGTATGACAAAGGATCAAAAAAATGAAGTGATTGAATTGCTGAAAGGTAAGTTTTCCCAGTACAGCAATTTTTATGTTACCGATACAGAGTCACTGACAGTAGCGCAAGTGGGCAAATTGCGCCGCGCCTGTTTTAATAAAAAAGTAGAGATGAAAGTTGCCAAGAACACTCTTATTAAAAAGGCACTGGAGTCACTGGATTCACAACGTTATTCCGGTGTTTATGACGCATTACATAATGTAACAGCTTTGCTCTTTTCCGAAAATCCCAAAGATCCGGCAATCATCATTAGTTCCTTTCGTAAGGAAATAAATAATGAAAAACCGGTATTGAAAGCTGCCTTTATTGATGGGGATGTGTTCTCAGGGGATGACCAATTAAAAGCATTAACTGCTCTCAGGAGCAAGCAGGACCTTATCGGTGAAATCATCGGGTTGCTTCAATCACCTGCAAAAAATGTTATTTCGGCGTTGAACGCGGGCGGAAAATTAGCAAGTCTTGTAAAAGCGCTGGAAGAGAGGGCTGCAAAAGTGTAAATAAATTCCTACGTCTTCGGGTATAAGTGAAGACATAATCATAAAACCTCCGCCGGATCCCCGGTTGCGGGAAAAGAAGGCGGTTATTAAAATGTAAAACAATGGCAGATCTTAAATCATTTGCTGAACAGTTAGTGAACTTGTCAGTAAAAGAAGTAAACGAATTAGCAAAAATTCTGAAAGAAGAATACGGTATCGAGCCTGCAGCTGCTGCTGTAGCTGTTGCCGGTCCTGCAGCTGGTGGTGGCGCTGGTGCTCCTGTCGCTGAAGAAAAAACTTCTTTCAATGTAGTATTGAAAGCAGCTGGTGCTAACAAACTGAACGTGGTTAAAGTTGTAAAAGATTTGACCGGTTTAGGTTTGAAAGAAGCAAAAGAACTGGTTGATGGTGCTCCTAAGAATATAAAAGAAGGAGTTGCGAAAGGCGAAGCTGATGAAATCGCTAACAAGCTAAAAGAAGCTGGAGCTGAAGTAGAAATAGCTTAAGAATTTCTTTCAAAATTTAATCCTGCCATTAGGCGGGATTTTTGTTTTTAGAGTGCCATATAAAATTTGATCTTATCAAAAACTTCAGTTGTGATCAATGAGATCTTTTTCAGATCCTCCAATGATGAAAAATTTCCGTGCTGGTTTCTGTACTCCACAATTGCATTCGCCAGGTTCCATTTTATGTAAGGATGTGATTTCATTTCATCTTTTGTGGCAGTATTGATATTGAATTTTTTTACAAGATTTGTTTCAAATCTTAAGAATGGCTTTATTTTCCGGAAGACTGAATCGGGTAAACCATATGTTTCGCCTATCTGATCTATAGAATAAAAGCCACCCAATTTATCTCTGAAGTTCACAATTCTTAGCGCTAATTTGTTTCCTATTCCGGGTAAGGCAATAAAAGCCGAAGTATCCGCTGTATTAACATCAACCGCAGCATATTTCGGCTCGTTCGAAAAAGTTTCCTTTTCAGATTCAGCTTTCTTATCTGTCGTTAGTGCTGCCAGACTGGTTGTCTCTATCCTTATGTAGGGTTCTAGTCGTATATATTCACCGGGACGAATTCCATAGATCTTTTTCAGATCATCGGGTTTGTTAAAATGACCTCCCTTGTGTAAATAGTTCTGAATGGTGCCGATAGTTTTTTCCCTGA
>Ga0157374_10006037_pt1 | contig 10248 bp, 9 predicted proteins | sample M25metaG_FD_115308 | JGI IMG/M metagenome (GOLD analysis project Ga0157374, IMG submission 115308) | Miscanthus rhizosphere microbial communities from Kellogg Biological Station, Michigan, USA - M2-5 metaG | ecosystem: Host-associated > Plants > Roots > Rhizosphere > Soil | place: USA: Michigan... | reverse complement strand
GTCGGGCACAATCCAGCCTCGGAAATTTACGTTCGGGGGAAGGTCAAGAGCTGTGGCGAGGTGGGGATCTACAGCGAGCAGATTACGCCGCCGGATACGATTTCTACCCAGGAGTTGCTGGAGCTAGTACTCGAATTGAACCGGCGGGATGAGATCGATGGCATTCTCGTGCAGTTACCGTTGCCGGCGCAGGTCGATTCCAAGAAAATCCTGATGGCGGTAGACCCGGGCAAAGATGTTGACGGGTTTCATCCCATGAACGTGGGGTTTCTCTCTACCCAGCGGCCGGGGCTGGTGCCTTGCACGCCGGCTGGAGTCATGGAGATTTTGAAGCGCAGCAAGATTCCGGTCGCCGGTCAGGATGCGGTGGTAGTCGGGCGCAGCGACATTGTGGGGAAGCCTGCGGCCATGCTGCTCATCAACGCGAATGCGACCGTGACTGTATGCCACTCGAAAACGCGCGACCTTCCCGGCGTATGCCGTCGCGCCGATATTCTGGTGGCAGCGATCGGCAGGGCAGGGATGATTACACGGGACTTCGTCAAGCCGGGAGCTACGGTGATCGATGTCGGTATGAATAAAGTGACCGAGCGCGCCGAATTTGACCGCCTCTTTGCGGGTGACGCCAAGCGGGAGGAAACTTTCAGGACGAAAGGGTCGACGCTGGTCGGCGATGTCGATCCTCATGTAGCGGAATTGGCAGGAGCGATTACACCGGTGCCGGGTGGCGTGGGTCCGCTGACCATCGCGATGCTGATGGCGAACACGGTAAAAGCGGCGAAGATGCGGAGGGGCTCGCGCTTGCCAGTCGGGGCGGCCGAGCACGCGCGCAGTGCTTAAGGTCGGATTGACCGGTGGGATCGCCGCGGGAAAATCTGTGGTGGGAAAGATGTTTGCCGCTTTGGGTGCGCAGGTGACCCAGGCTGACGAGATTTCTCACCAGCTCATGCTGCCCGGCGAAGCCGTTTATCGGGAAGTGGTGGAGCATTTCGGTGCTGGAATTCTGGATCCCGATGGCACCGTGAACCGGGCGCGTCTGGCGGAACTTGCATTCGGCGGTGCGGGTAAAGCCTCGCGGGTGGAGGAGCTGAATCAGATTGTCCATCCGGCCGTGATTCAACGGCAGGAGGAGTGGATCGCCGCGGTTGGCCGACGCGATCCTCATGCCATTGCCATGGTTGAGGCAGCGCTTATTCTTGAAGCGAAAATGGAAAAGGGTTTTGATCGACTGGTGGTTGTGACCTGTCGTCCGGAGCAGCGGATTGAGCGTTGGGCGCAACGGCTGAAAGTTGATTTGGAAAGGGCGCGACGCGAAGTTATGCGGCGGATGGCAGCGCAGCTTTCGGATGAAGAGAAGATCAAAGCTGCCGACTACGTGATCGATAACTCGGGGTCGCTCGATGAAACCGAGCGCCAGGTGAAGAGGATTTACTCTGAGTTGGAGAAGGAAGTGGAGTAACGAACCACGTAGGGACTGTAGCCCTCGGCTGTTTTGGCGGAGCGAACCTTCGGGGTTTTGTAGAAGAAAAAAAGCACTGTCGAGCTTCACTCGACCTGGACAGCCGAGGGCGGCTGTCCCCACATCGTTCGTGGTGATTCCAGGGAAGGTTTTTGAAATATGAAACTGTTGCGACCTATTCTGCTGGCTGTAGTTTTCGCCGGCGCATTCTATTACTTCACCACCTACCGCTCTGGACGGATGCATCCCACGAGTTGGCTTGGCCGTCCGATGGAGAAAGTGGAGATCACGGAAGCCGCCGCGGTCGAGCCTTTCGACTCCGAAGAGCAAAACAACATCAGCGTCTATCGCAAGAACATCGATTCCGTCGTGAACATCACTTCGCGGGCCGTGACGTTTGATTTCTTTTACGGCCTGGTGCCGCAGGAAGGGCAAGGCTCGGGCTTCATTATCGATAAAGAAGGTCACGTGCTGACCAACTATCACGTGATCGCCGATGCTCGCCAGGTTGAAGTGACTTTGCACAACCGGAAGAAGTACCGGGCCACGGTAGTGGGGACTGATCGCTCGCACGATCTGGCTGTGATTCAGATCAAAGGGCCGGGGCTGACGCCGATGGTGCTCGGTGACTCGCACAATTTGCAGGTTGGGCAGAAAGTTTATGCCATCGGCAATCCGTTTGGCCTGGCGGGGACGATGACTCGGGGCATCATCAGTTCGATCCGTCCGGTACAGGAGCCGGACGGCATGCAGATCGATGAGGCCATTCAGACCGACGCGGCCATCAATCCCGGCAATTCCGGTGGACCGCTGCTGAACCTGCACGGTGAGGTGATTGGCATCAATACGATGATCGCTTCGAACGTCGGACAGAGTGCGGGCATTGGTTTTGCCATTCCGGTGAACACCGCCAAGGCTGTGCTCAACGACTTGATGACATTGGGCCGGGTACGGCGTCCAGCGCTGGGCGTGCGCACGATTCCGATTACGCCTGAACTAGCCGACCAGTTGGGACTGGCCGCGGACAGTGGACTGCTGATCGTGCAGGTTGTGGCGGGTGGCGCGGCAGACCGTGCAGGTCTGAAAGGTGGCACCGAGCGCGCGTATCTGGGGAACATGCCGATCATGGTTGGCGGCGACCTGATCGTGGCCATCGATGGCCAGGATGTTCAGGACCAGCAGGACCTCAGCCAGATGATGAACAGTCACCGCGCGGGCGATACGGTGCGGCTCACGATTTATCGCGGCAAAAAGAAGATGGATGTGAGCGTGACGCTGGGCGAGGCGCGGGAACAGGTCTGAGCGAGTGAATTGTCATGGCTCTGGTCGTCTTCTTGAGGGGAGTCAATGTCGGCTGTCACAGGACCTTTCGTCCGAGCCTCCTCGCGAAGGAACTGAGCGACCTTGACCTTGTGAATATTGGCGCCGCAGGAACTTTCGTGGTGCGAAACCGCATTAGTCAGGTCACACTCCGTGCAGAGTTAGCAAAGCGACTGCCGTTTGAGACCGAAGTGGTAATTTGCAAAGGGGATGACGTCCTCGAACTGCAATCTACGAATCCGTTTCGGGGTCAGCCCGCAGGACCGAACATCGCTTGGTTTGTGAGCATATTGGCGAAACGCGGGCGGCCTTTGCCTTCCACTCCTTTCAATCTCCCTTCGGGAGATGAATGGTCTTTGAAAGTCCTCGCCATAAAAAACCGGTTCGTGCTCGGTCTATACCGGCGCGAAATGAAAGCGATCCGTTACCTGGGCCAGCTTGATAAAGTTTTCGGGGTTCCGGCGACAACTCGTAATTGGAACACGATCACCGCGATTGCCAGAATCTTACAAAAAGCGGGATCGTGATTCAGCCCCACATTTATTTGACTCGCGGCGTTGTTTCACTGCTCGGGAACTTTCGCGACAAGAGACCATACATGCCCACTACACCGGCGCCACCCCCAAAAGCCCACTCCCTGAACGTCAATGCGCGGGATGTCGCCGCGGCGAGTCCAAAAGTACAGGGCAGATACAGCAGTTGTAATCGCCAAAGCTGCGCCGAATTCGGTTGTGTACCAGAGAGTTGAGCCGGTATTGCGTATCAAACTGTCGAAGACGCCCGGGACGAAAACGTTGTGGCTGGCATGGAACACCGCGGCTGGCCAGACGCTGTCCGACTTCAGCCTAAGCCACGCAAGCATGAAGCTGGCGGAGACAACCACCACAGTGGAGCAGCAGAGTGCGTACCAACGATTCGTTCCCGCGTTGTAATCCGCGAATAATAGCGGCGGACAATGCCAAGCAGCCCAGACGATTCCGCTCAGCAGACTCACTCTCGTAAACGACATTTGACGGGTCAATTCAGGAACTAGAAAGCCTCGCCAGCCGATCTCTTCGCCGAGTGCCGCCGAAATGTTCAGTATGAGGCCCCCAGTTGCCATAGTGATGACGTAGAGTGTTAGCGAGCCCCATGCAGGCAGGCCGCGCAGCCCGAAACCCTGCGCAATCTGGTTGACGAAATCCGAGTTCCAATTGCCCAGCTGCAACGCCCACACTGCACCATACGCAACTGACGTGTAGGCCAAGGGTACGAAGTATCCTGCGACGATATATCTGTTATTTGGCCACCGCCATCCGAGAGATCCGAACTCTCGACCAAGCAGGCGGCAAGTCACCAGCGCAGCCAACGCTGGGCACCACATGATCGCCGGGACCATCAGTCCGAACCCCATATACAAATGCCCAGACCAGATGATCAAAGTCCAAACCACCCCGCTAAATGCAAACGTGAGCGGCAAGTACAACCAGGTCGCCTTCTTCGAGGCGTCGCGCACTTTCAGCAACTTCATCCGCTCGGATGGCTCGCTGCACACGCGCGATAAGTCGAAGGTATCTAATCGCCCGGTTTCGTCGAGCATCGGCGCTGACCCCGCCTGGCCGCCGCGGTGCAGCCAAAAGGTTTTCGATTGACTAACAAGCCAGTTAGCTGGGAATCCTCAGCTTCAACTGCGTGGTTGAGGTGTGCCGTCCCCGGAAGTCGGCCGGGAACGAATTCAATCGCGCGTCGGCGGGAGTGTCAAAGGCTGAGTCAGAGTGAAGCTGAGTGCCGACTCAGCCGGGACTTCAACCTGCTTGTTCCCGGTCAAAGTTCCCCCGATAAAACCCGCTGCCGCACCCACACCGGCACCGATAGCGGCGCCCGTGCCTCCACCAGCGATGCCTCCTATCAACGCACCACCGGCTGCTCCTCCGCCGGTAGTGGCAGCTGTCCTCTTACCCTTTCCCTTTACTGTGCTGCTGAGCACGCCGGTTTGGATGTGATAGGTATGTCCGCCTACTGAAATGCTCGTTAGCGACAGGTCCAGTTGCCCTTCACCTTTTACCTTGCCCTTGGCCTTGGCCGTCACCACGGTGCCACTGACGGTCGATCCTGCCGTCAGCGCCGACCTCCCGTTCACGCTCACGGGTTGCGCCAGCGTCGCGAGAAATGCTTGGCCCGTTTGGCTGCTCTTGGAACCCAATGCTTGACCTGTTCTGACACTTAGAACGGTCCCGGCGGGCACTACGAGAGGCTGAGGTTTGGGCTTCTCCACCCGAGGAGGAGGGGGAGCAGGAACAGCTGGAGCGGCTGGAGCAGGAGCAGCTGGAACAGCAGCCTCGGCTTCTGGCTCAGTCGTCGTTTGGTCATCGACGCCAGCGATGTCCGGTTCTTCACGCGCAATTTGCTCTACCTTTTGCTGGACTGCTGGAGTGCTGACTCTCCCAGTGAGGGTAACCTTACCGTCCTTAACCGCCACATTGACCTGCGCGTCCTTAGTTTCCGAGTCGGCGGCGAGCTTATTCTGAATATCCTTGGCAATCGCATCGTCGCTGGGACGATGTGAACACGCGACTGAAAGCCCCATCAACGCTCCTAGTATCAACACTGAAATGGCTGAAGTGCACAGGTTGCGCATATGGCCTCCTTAATCGGACACGCTCGATTTCTGAAACTTACAGGACCAATGGCAGGCGGACATCTTGATCACCCCGATTCCAGTTTTTACGGATAACGTGATCCCAGGGTGCGAATTACATGCGAAATTGATGCTAGCAAGAGTCTGGCAAAGATCGACCTGTCAATTCGCGCAGTGTTCGCATTCACCTCGAGATTCTTGGCGGTTCTCAATCAGCTGGCGAAAAATCGCCATATCACTCACTTGACGCAAAGGACACCGGCCCGCACGACTGTTCGCGTTTCAGGCGCTCTCTATGCTTCACTTTCCGAGGCGAGCGAATCGAGGGATGAATACTGGCTGAGTGGGTGCGATGACACTTTTCTGTGGCTGAAGGCCCACGCCGTTATTGGCACGAGTGAACTCGTACCTTCCGAAACCCCGACGAGATCTTCGAGTCGATGCTACTTACGCCGCTGATTGTGCTGAAAAGCTTTCAAGCTCACTCACTTCTTCGTTCGACAGAGACAATTCTCCGGCGCGCATGACGCCTTCGGCCTGGCTAGCGTTGCGGGCGCCTACGATGGCGACGGTCACTGCTGGATTCTGGAGCGTCCACGCAATTGCGACTTCGCCCGGAGTACGACCGCGGCGTTTCCCAATCTCGCGCAGGCGTTCCACTAAGGCCAGGTTCTTCGACAACTTGGGCTCGTTGAAATTTGGACTCGCGCGGCGCCAATCATCCTTGGGCAGGTTGGCGGCACGTTCGCGGGTCATGGCTCCGGTCAACAAGCCCGAGGCCATGGGGGAATAGACGATCACGCCGATGTTTTCGCGCAGACAGTAAGGCAGAGTTTCCGCTTCCACACCCCGGTTAATCAGCGAATAAGGAGGCTGCAGCGAAGTGACCGGAGCGATGGCCTGGGCGCGTTTCAGTTGCGCGACGTTGAAATTCGAGACGCCGATCCAGCGTACTTTGCCTTGGCGCTTCAAGTCGGCGAGCGTGGCCCATCCCTCTTCGAGTTCGGGAGAGTCGGGATTGGGGGGCCAGTGAATTTGGTAGAGATCGATCACGTCGGTGGAGAGGCGGCGAAGGCTGTCCTCGATTTCGCGGCGGATGGAATCGGCGCTCAGGCCGCCACGGACGTTGCCTTTTTCATCCCAGAGGCGGCCGCACTTGGTGAATACGTACGGCCGAGGGCCGGACCAGGCGTTCAACGCCCTGGCCACGATTTCTTCGGAATGGCCGAGGCCGTAGACGGCGGCGGTGTCGATCCAATTCACTCCCAGTTCGAGCGAGCGATGGATGGCGGCGACGGAGTCGTTGTCCCCACGCGAATTGCCAGCCTGAACCGCCAATGGCCCACGCTCCGTAGCCTACCCGGGTGATCTGTAGGTCGGAGTTGCCAAGTTGTCTGGTTTGCATTTCAATCTCCTGGAGGGCTTTGATTCTACGTTCCTCAGATTAGATTCGCGAGTCTCCAGAAAATGAGTGTTGAATCCATTCGCCAATTTTGCCTTTCCTTTTCCCATGCAACCGAAAAGTTGCAATGGGGGGAGGTTATCTGCTTCAAAGTGGGTGGGAAGATTTTTGCCTTGCTCAATCTCAACTCAGTTCCGCCGCGGTTGATGTTCAAGTGCGATCCGGAAAGGTTCGCAGAGCTGGTGGAGCAGGAAGACATCATCCCAGCGCCCCACTTCGGACGCTACAGTTGGGTGGCGTTCGAGCGGTTGGACGCGCTGCCCTGGAATGATGTGAAAGATTTGATCGAGCAATCGTATGGGATGGTGGCGGCGAAGGCGAAAGTCAGGATCAAGGGTGCAAAGCCTAAAACCAAAAGCCGCAAGGGCAAAGCCCCGCGTGCCAAGTAAGGACCAGACTGAAATCCGTGCCGGAAACGCATTTTGCGACCGGCGGGCACATCCTGAGGTTGCGCTCAGGCATCGAAGTTAGCCGAGTGGTGGACTAGGCGAGCTGCGCTCGGCCTGGCCAGGTCGGAGACCCGGCCCCACACAGTCTGTGCCGGCCCTCCAAGATTGCCGATAACTGGTATGCGAGAATTTTTTGGTTTCGGTCGGACTGTGAGCAGTGCGACTGCTTTCCTGGTCAGCATGTTCCTGCTGACGCTAGCCACGGGGTGTGGCCTTTCGTCTGCCAGCAATCCCAGACCTTCTCCGCCTCCGACTTCGTCCGGATCAGTTCCGCAGTTTGGCCATGTAGTAATGGTTCTCGAGGAGAATCACAGCTACTCAGAAGTAATCGGAAACGCCGCAATGCCCTATCTCAACAGCCTGGTATCTCAGTACGGGCTGGCTACCGAGTATTTCGCCAACACTCATCCGTCGATTGGAAACTACTTCATGCTTACGACCGGACAACTGGTCACCAACGATGATGGGTTCACAGGCACGGTGGGCGTGGATAACATTGCACGTGATCTAATTGCGGCCGGCAAAACATGGAAGTCTTATGCTGAGAGCATTCCTTCGACCGGGTATACAGGAAGCGATGTCTATCCGTATAGCAAGCGCCATAATCCGTTCGCCTACTTTACCGACGTGGTGAACAGCAGCACCCAGGTCAGTAATCTGGTGTCGTTGTCTCAATTCAATTCCGACCTGGCCAATGACCAGCTTCCGAGTTTTTCGTTTCTGGCGCCGAATCTTCTGGACGATGCTCACGACGGGCCGCTTCAACTGGCCGACACATGGCTGCAGCAGAACATCGCCCCGCTGATTTCCAGTGCCACGTTTCAGAAAGACGGTTTGCTGATTATTGTTTTCGATGAGTCGGAGACAAATGATTCGACCGATGGTGGAGGGCACGTCGCTGCCGTCATTATTAGCCCGAAGGCAAAGCAGGGATATCAGTCGACCGCGACGTACCAGCACCAGAGCACGCTGCGCCTGGTTCTCCACGGACTTGGGATTCAAACCTATCCGGCAGCGGCGGGCAGCGCTGCTGAGATGGGCGAGTTTTTCTGAGAGTGATCATCTCCTGATAATTTGACTCCCACTCCGCTGCTGGGCTAGCCTCTAGCAGTCCTACCCATGCGATCTCATTGCAAGTCATTCATTCTGCTGCTCTTGATGCCGGGCGCTTTGCCGGCTTTCGGAGAGCGCCTGGTGCCGGTGGTTGCGACTCGGGCCATGGTGGCGAGTGTCCACGGATTGGCTTCGCGGGCCGGGGTACAGACCATGAAAGCCGGCGGCAACGCTGTAGACGCTGCCGTCGCAGTCGGTTTCGCTCTGGCGGTGGTGCATCCGCAAGCGGGGAATCTTGGGGGCGGCGGCTTCATGCTGGTGCGATTTGCCGACGGCAAGACGCACTTCGTTGACTACCGCGAGAAGGCTCCCGCAGGGGCGACCGCGAATATGTATCTCGATGGCAAAGGCAACGTAATCGAAGACGCCAGCACCGTCGGCTACAAGGCGATAGGAGTGCCGGGGTCTGTGGCTGGAATGGTGTATGCGGAGAAGAAGTACGGGAAGCTCTCGCTGGCGCAGGTGATGGCTCCCGCGATCAAGCTGGCCGAGGAAGGCTTTGCGCTGGCTGCACAGGACGCCTCCGAAATTCAGGAAGATAAAGATCTGGCGAAGTTTCCGGAATCGCGGCGCGTTTTTCTGCGCGATGGAAATTACTACAAAGCCGGAGAGACTTTTAAGCAGCCGGATCTGGCGCGGACTTTGAAACGGATCGCGGCCAATCCCGACGAGTTTTATCACGGGGCCATGGCGCGCGAACTTGCCGCCGCTATGCAAAAGGGTGGAGGCCTGATCACCGCCGACGATCTGGCGGCTTATGAAGTGAAAGAGCGGGAAGTAGTGAGAGGATCGTATCGCGGATACGAGATCATCAGCGCACCACCGCCGTCGTCAGGCGGGACCGCTCTGATCGAGATCCTGAACATTCTCGAAGGCTACAACCTGGCGAAATTTGGAGGCCGGTCGCCGCAGGCCTTGCATCTGACCCTGGAAGCCTTCCGGCGGGCGTTTTTTGATCGGGCGGAGTTTCTGGGCGATCCGGACTTTTCAAAAATTCCCGTGGCTCAGTTGATCGACAAGCACTATGGTGCGGCCTGGCGGGAGTCGATTGATCCTGAACATGCCAGCATCAGCAAGGACTTGAAACGGCCGGCCAGCTTCAGCCAACTGGAACAAGAGGCTGCAGCGCACTATCCAGCCGTCGAGCCGAATCACACGACTCATTATTCGGTAGTGGATCCCGAGGGGAATGCGGTTGCGGTCACGACTACGCTAAATGACAGTTTTGGGTCGCGAGTCACGGCCGAAGGTCTTGGCTTTCTTCTGAACGACGAGATGGACGACTTTGCCGCCAAGCAGGGTGTTCCAAACACGTTCGGGCTGATTCAGGGGCCGGCAAATGCCATTGCTCCGGGCAAACGGATGCTTTCGGCGATGACGCCCACGATCGTCCTGAAAGACGATAAGCTGTTTCTGGTGCTGGGCTCTCCGGGCGGGCCACGAATTATCACAACCGTCGCCAACATCCTGATGGGCGTCATCGACTACGGAATGAATATTCAGGAGGCGGTGAACGCCCCGAGGTTTCATCATCAGTGGTTGCCGGACGTGAGTTATACGGAGCAGGGATTTCCTCCGGAAGCGGTCAAAGCGCTGGAAAGTATGGGACACAAGGTCGAAGCGGAAGAATCGTGGAGCGATGGCGAGTGCATCATGATTGATCCGAAGCGGGGAGATCGGCTGGGCGCGAGCGACAAGCGTAATAATGGGAGAGCAGTAGGGTTTTAGGGCTGGCACCAACAGGACTGATTATGTTGAAAGCGATGTCCACTTACGTGTATGTGAAAGAGCGGCTGCATCCTGGGCTGCTCGATGGATTGGCGCGCGG